>Ga0209737_10000391_pt1 | contig 37747 bp, 33 predicted proteins | sample TergutCu122P3_FD_187284 | JGI IMG/M metagenome (GOLD analysis project Ga0209737, IMG submission 187284) | Cubitermes ugandensis P3 segment gut microbial communities from Kakamega Forest, Kenya - Cu122 P3 (SPAdes) (version 2) | ecosystem: Host-associated > Arthropoda: Insects > Digestive system...
CGTCGAAGAGTCTGCGGAAGGCGGTTCGGTCAAGCGTCTGCGCGAAACCGATCTCCAGAGGCATCTCGGCAACGATCTCGATCCCAATGCCGAGAGCAAGGGGCGCTCTGAAACCCACCCCGCCAAACCCGCCGGTAACGCCAAGGCCGAAGCTGCCCCCCTCAAACCCTTTGAACTGGGTGGGCAGAACGACTATCAACTCTCCCAGGCGCTCAACAAGCTCAAGGGATTGCAGGTGGCGGGAAGCAAGCCCTGATGGCTGGATGTCCATCGTGCGGTATTACGTCTTTGGCATATTGTTCTCTTCCCATCTTCTCCCGTTTTGACGGGAGAAGATGGGCTGTGAGGGCGTGTCAGGCGTGCCGGGGCGTTGTTTTCAAGCCGGTAATGGCATACCATGCCGTGCCCGTATAACTTCGCCCATTGAGAATACTGGGCTTTTTTCTTTTGGTCTTTCCTTGGTCGCGCCTGCTGAACGTGTCACGGTATGGCGGTAGCCTGCCTGATGAATGGATATAAAAATGAATGTCACTCCCGTTGAATGCACGGCCTTGCCGCAGGATACTGTTGTTGCCGTCGTAGGGCTTGGGTATGTCGGACTCCCGATGGCCGTCGAATTCGGCAAAAGATACAAAACCATTGGTTACGATCTTTCCGAAGAAAAAATCGCCCATTACAAAAGCTTCCATGATCCTACCGGCGAGGTTGCAAGCGACGACCTGAAGGCGGCTCGCCTACTGACGGTGGGCACGGATCCCGCCCGGTTGTCTGAGGCCGACATCATCGTGATTACCGTTCCTACCCCGGTGGATGATGCCCACATTCCGGACTTCAGCCCGCTTGTCAGCGCAAGCGAAGTAACCGGGCGACACATGAAACCGGGCGCAATCGTGGTATATGAATCCACCGTTTACCCGGGCGCGACCGAAGAAGTCTGTATTCCCATCCTCGAAAAAGCATCCAACCTGAAATGGCGAAAGGATTTTCACGTCGGCTACAGCCCCGAGCGTGTCAATCCCGGCGACAAGGAACGCACCGTTACCAAGATCGTCAAGGTTGTCTCCGGCGACGATCCTGCAACGCTCGAAACCGTCCGTGCGCTATACGCATCCGTCATTACGGCGGGCGTTCACCCCGCCAGTTCCATCAAGGTGGCAGAGGCGGCCAAGGTCATCGAAAACACCCAGCGCGACCTCAACATTGCCCTGGTCAATGAGTTGTCGATCATTTTCGACAAAATCGGCATCGACACCCTGGAAGTTCTGGAAGCTGCCGGAACCAAATGGAACTTTCTGCCATTTCGTCCCGGACTCGTCGGCGGTCACTGCATTGGCGTCGATCCTTACTACCTGACCCACAAGGCCGAACAACTGGGCTATCACCCACAAGTCATTCTGGCGGGGCGGCGCATCAACGACGGCATGGCCGCCTGGATCGCCCAGCAGGCCGTCAAGCAGATGATCCGCGCCGGAATTTCCGTCAAGGGCGCGAAAATCAACGTCCTTGGCCTGACCTTCAAGGAAAACTGCTCCGACCTGCGCAATTCCAAGGTAGCTGATCTCATTCAGGAGCTTCGGGACTACGGCTGCGAAGTGTTTGTCCATGACCCGCTCGCGAAAGCCGAAGAAGCCGAACATGAATACGGGCTTGCCCTGACGCAGTGGGAGGCGCTGCCCGTGGCCGATGTCGTCATTGCTGCCGTATCGCACCGGCAATATCTCTCCATGTCTCTGGATGCATTGCTGAGCAGCCTGAAACCCGGAGGCGTGTTCATGGATATCAAATCGGCCTATCCGGCAGAAACCATACAGTCACGGGGAATAAGCCTGTGGCGGCTGTAAAACCGGATTTTCTCAGTATCTCACCTCTCGTTTAGCGACTCCCATGTATCTGATACCTCCCATAACCGATCGCAGGATTCGTTTCGCCCTTGTAGGCTGCGGGCGCATTGCAAAAAACCATTTTGCCTCCATCCGCCAACATGAGGCACGGTGCGAACTCGTGGATGTCTGTGACGTCGACCCCGATGCGCTTGCGCGTGCCGTGGAAGAGACAGGCGCTACGGGGCATCGCAGAATTGAAGACATGCTGGAGACAACTTCAGCGGATTGCGTCGTCCTTGCCACCCCAAGCGGGCTACATCCCTCGCAAGCCATTCTGGTGGCGGAGTCCGGTCGTCACGTCATGACGGAGAAGCCGATGGCAACCCGCTGGCGGGATGGACTCGAGATGGTGACTGCCTGCGACAAGGCGGGCGTGCGTCTGTTCGTCGTCAAGCAAAACCGGCGCAATGCCACCTTGCAACTGTTGAAGCGCGCCGTCGAGCAGAAACGCTTCGGACGTATTTACAACGTCGCGGTTAACGTATTCTGGACGCGCCCGCAGGAGTATTACGACAGCGCGCCGTGGCGGGGAACCTGGGAATTCGATGGCGGAGCGTTCATGAACCAGGCCAGTCATTACATTGATCTCCTGGATTGGCTGATCGGGCCGGTGGAAAGCGTCATGGCCTATACCGGCACACAGGCGCGGAACATCGAAGTGGAAGACTCGGGCGTGGCCGCGTTGCGTTGGCGTAGCGGGGCGATGGGCACGGTCAACGTCACCATGCTGGCCTACCCGAAGAACCTGGAAGGCAGCATCACCATTCTGGGCGAAAAAGGCACGGCAAAAATAGGCGGCGTGGCCGTCAACGAAATCCAGCTTTGGGATTTCGCCGAAAAGCTGCCGGAAGACGAGAACATTGCCCAGGCAAGTTACGCCACGACAAGCGTCTATGGATTCGGGCACCCGCTCTATTACGATAATGTCATCAATACTCTGCGCGGGGAAGCCATACCTGAAACAGATGGCAGGGAAGGTCTCAAAAGTCTTGAGTTGCTGATTGCCATGTACCTTTCGGCCCGCGACGGCAGACGCATTGCATTGCCGTTGGAATATTGATGACGGTTACCATTCATCCAAGCGCCATCGTGGATCATGGCGCGCAAATCGGAGACGGTTCGCGCATCTGGCATTTCGTCCATGTCTGTGCAGGCGCGCGGATTGGCCGTGGCGTTTCATTGGGCCAGAACGTATTTGTGGGGAACAAAGTCCTCATTGGCGACCATTGCAAAATCCAGAACAACGTTTCGGTCTACGACAATGTTACGTTGGAAGAGGGCGTTTTCTGCGGGCCGAGCATGGTTTTCACCAATGTTTACAATCCACGTGCATTGGTCGAACGCAAAAGCGAATACCGTGACACCCTGGTTCGCCGGGGGGCGACGCTTGGGGCCAACTGCACGATTGTCTGCGGCGTTTCCATTGGCGAATTTGCCATGATTGGGGCGGGGGCTGTCATCAACCAGAATGTGCCCGCCTATGCCCTGATGGTGGGCGTGCCTGCCCGGCAGATTGGCTGGATGAGCGAATTCGGAGAGCAAATTCCTTTGCCGCTGGAAGGGGAGGGCGAGTATCTCTGTCCCCATACCGGGCAACGTTACCGGCTGAACGGAAAAGTCCTGGAGCGCGCTGACTCGTGAGCATTCCTTTCATCGACCTCAAAACGCAATACAGAGCCTTGCAGTCTTCGATTCAGGCGCGTATCAACACCGTGCTCGAACACGGGCAATACATCCTCGGGCCGGAAGTACGGGAACTGGAAGAACGGCTCCAGGCTTATACGGGCGTCAAACACTGCATTACCGTTGCCAGCGGAACCGAAGCGCTGCTGATCAGCCTGATGGCCCTAGGCATTCAGCCGGGTGATGAAGTCATTACAACTCCCTTTACCTTTGTGGCTACGGCAGAAGTCATCGTTTTGCTGGGGGCAATCCCGGTTTTCGTCGATGTTGAGCCGGATACCTGCAACATTGACGCAAGCCTCATTGAGGCGGCAATTACGCCAAAAACAAAGGCCATCATCCCCGTCAGCCTTTATGGGCAACCGGCGGATATGGATGAAATCAACGCCATTGCAGCGCGTCATGGAAATATTCCGGTCATTGAAGATGCGGCGCAAAGTTTCGGCGCGGAGTACAAAGGAAGGAAAAGCTGCAATCTAAGCACAATCGGTTGCACCAGCTTTTTTCCCAGCAAACCGTTAGGATGCTATGGCGACGGCGGAGCGCTTTTTACAGACAATGATGCCATTGCACAGGCTTGCCGCGAGATTCGCGTACATGGGCAAAGCAGGCGTTACGTGCACACTCGAATTGGCGTTGGCGGGCGTATGGACACCCTCCAATGCGCCATTGTTTTGGCAAAACTGGAACGATTTGATTGGGAAGTTGAGCAGCGCATTGCCATTGGCCGCCGTTACAACGAACTGATGGACGAAGCGGGTATTGTCTGCATCACGCAGCGCCCCGACCGCACCAGCGTCTTTGCACAGTACACCATCCTGCTCGATGACCGCGAAGCGGTTCAGTCATCACTCAGCGCCCAAAACATACCGACCGCCATACATTACCCGGTTCCCCTCGATCAGCAACCGGCCTATGCCGACTGCTGCAAGGGTGGCCCGACGCCTGTTGCGGGCAATCTGGCAAAGCGTGTCATGAGTTTGCCGATGGGGGCCGACCTGGACGCCGCCAACCAATTGACGATAGCAAAACTGATCGCAGCAGGATCCTGAAACGTGGGCTGTTCGGCTGACTTTCTCGTTATCGGCGCCGGAGTCGTCGGAGTGACCATTGCTCGCGAACTCAAACTGCGTCATCCGGATTGTTCGGTCATCGTCCTGGAAAAAGAGAAAACGCCCGGCCTGCATTCCAGCGGTCGCAACAGCGGCGTTCTGCATAGTGGCATCTACTACCCGGTGGACAGCCTCAAGGCCGCCGTTTGCAGGCAAGGCGCCATCGAGATGGCGCGCTACCATGAAGAGCACGACATACCCTTGTGCCGCCTGGGGAAAATTCTCATAGCAACCAACGAATTCGATGCCCCTCAACTGGATCTGCTGGCCGAGCGCGCAGCAACCCACAGCATTCCTGTCCAGCATCTGGATGAAAAGCAACTTTCCGAACTGGAGCCAGAGGCCCGTTCATTGAATGGTCGCGCCCTGCTGGTTCCCTCTACGGCTGTCGGCACTCCCGGCGCAGTCATGCAAACAATGATCCATGAGGCAGGCAGGCGCGGAATAGAGTTGAAACTCGATGCCAAAGCGGTCGCGGTCAACACAGGCGCCAGCAGCGTCACCCTGGCAAATGGCGAAGAAATCCACTTTGGCCATGCCATCAACTGTGCCGGTCTCCACGCTGACCGGATTGCCCACATGTTCGGTGCCGGGCAGCGTTATACCCTGCTTCCCTTCAAGGGGTTGTACTGGAAGCTGGATCCGGCGGCCGGGTTTGCCATTCGTCACCTGATTTATCCGGTGCCCGATCTACGGGTTCCTTTTCTGGGCGTACATACCACGACCACCACCGACGGAACGATCTATCTTGGGCCGACAGCCGTACCCGCATTCGGTCGCGAGAATTATCACGGCCTTCAGGACGTCACGCCAGGTGAACTGGCGCGCATTTCCGGCCTGTTGATGAGGCAGTTCATTGCCGGTCGCGATGGTTTTCGCCGTCTTACTTTGCAGGAAGGACGCCGCTATTTCAAAACCTGGTTTGCAGAAGCGGCCCGTGCCATCCTGCCACGGCTGACGGCAGATCATTTGTTACCCACGGACAAAGTCGGGATTCGCGCCCAGATGCTTGACCGGCAAACCGGCAAACTGGTGACCGATTTCCTGATCGAGCGTGGCAGACGTTCAACGCACATCCTGAATGCCATATCTCCGGCATGGACATGCTCATTTCCATTCGCTCGCCATGTTTGCGACAATTTTCTGGAGGAAAAATAACAGCATGGATATCAAAGGCAAAAAAATTGTCGTCATCGGCGCGGCTGGTTTGATCGGCTCGCATACCGTGGATCATCTTGTCAAGGAGGACGTCAAGGAAATCCTCGTCTACGACAATTTCGTGCGCGGTAGCCGGGAAAATCTACAGGAAGCCATGAAGGACCCGCGCGTCAAAATCTACCACGTCGGCGGCGACATCCTGCAAACAGACATTCTGCAATCCGCCCTGGAGGGCGCCGACGGCGTAATTCATCTGGCCGCCCTGTGGTTGCTGCAATGCCACGAATACCCGCGCAGTGCATTCGACGTGAACATCCGCGGCACGTTCAACGTCATGGAAGCCTGTGTCGCCAAGGGAGTGAAACGTCTCGTCTATTCCTCCTCGGCCTCGGTGTATGGTGATGCCGTGCATGAGCCAATGGACGAAGAGCACCCCTTCAACAACAAAAATTTCTACGGCGCCACCAAAATTGCCGGGGAAGCCATGTTGCGCGCCTTCCATCACCGCTACGGCCTCGATTACGTCGGTCTGCGCTACATGAACGTCTATGGGCCGCGCCAGGATTATCACGGCGCCTATATCGCCGTCATCATGAAGATGCTGGATGCCATCGACAAGGGTGAAAGCCCGACCATCATGGGCGACGGTTCCGAGGCTTTCGATTTCGTCGCCGTCGAAGACTGCGGCCTTGCCAACGTATGCGCCATAAAGTCTGACGCAACGGACAACTTCTACAATGTTGGCACCGGCAAGCGCACCTCGCTCAAGGAACTTGCCGAAATGCTGATCGAAATCACCGGCTGCAACAAGCCGATTCAGTACGCGCCGCGCAGCCAGGCGACCCTGGTACGCAACCGCATCGGTTGCCCGAAGAAAGCCTCCAGGGACATAGGCTTCACCGCCACGCTCGATTTGCGCGAAGGACTGAGGCGCTTGATCGAATGGCGCGCCTCGCACAAGGCGGAGGTCGCTGCCCGCCGCAAGGCCGTGGGTCTGCCGACGTGAGCAACCCTGTGACCGGGGTTCCCATTGCCCGTACTTCGCTCGAAGAGCGCGAAGTCCTGAGCGTGCTCGAACCACTGCGTAGCGGTTGGCTGGTTCAAGGCCCCAAGGTTCGTGAGTTCGAGGAAAAATGGAGCGCCTTTACTGGCGCCAGACACTCCATTGCCGTTACCTCATGCACGACCGGCCTGCATCTGTCCCTTGCTGCGCTTGGTTTCGGCCCGGGTGATGAAGCCATCGTGCCGGCATTTACCTGGATCGCCACCGCAAACGTCGTCGAGCATCTCGGCGGCAAGGTTGTGTTCTGCGACATCGACCTCGAAACGTTCAATCTCGACGTCGAACAGCTTGCCTCCAGAATAACGCCGCGCACGCGCGCCGTTTTGCCCGTACATCTGTTTGGCCTTGCCGCAGACATGAACGCGGTCAACACGCTCGCCCACAATCTATGGGTCGTTGAAGATGCCGCCTGTGGCTTCGGCGCGCGCTACCACGGCCGTCATGTCGGCACGTTCGGCGATACGGGCTGTTTCAGCTTTCATCCGCGCAAAGCCATTACCACGGGCGAAGGCGGCATGATTACCACCGACGATGACAGGCTCGCCGAGAAACTGCGGCGCCTGCGCGACCACGGCGCCGCCATGAGCGACCTGCAACGCCATCTGGGGGCGCGTCCTTACCTGCTCGCCGACCATCCGGATGCTGGCTACAACCAACGCATGACCGACATCCAGGCCGCGCTGGGCTCCGCACAAATGAATCGCGCAGCCGACATCGTTGCCGAACGCCAGCGTCTGGCCCGTGTGTACGACCAGGCTTTCGCGGATCTCGAATGGTTGCGCACGCCCGCGCATATCGATGGCTTTGAGCACGGCTACCAGAGCTACCCGTGTCTTTTCCAGCCGGAGGCCGTCACCCCGGCCTCGGTGCAACACATCAACCAGATGCGCAACGACTGGATGGACACGCTACAGCAAGCCGGCATCTCTACTCGTCCTGCCACGCATGCCGTACACATGCTGGCCTTTTATCGCGACAAATACGGCCTGAAACCGGAAGACTTTCCACAAGCCTACGCAGCAAACCATTGCAGCATCTCTTTGCCGCTTTTCCACGGCATGACCGAAGCTGAGCAGGCTTATGTCATCAAACACGTTCGGGAAAACAAAATCTGATGTGTGGCATTGCTGGTCTGATCAATCTCTCGGGAGAAACCGTCTCCCCCATCGTGCTGAAACGCATGATGGACGCTATCGCCCATCGTGGCCCGGATGGAGAAGGACAATGGGTGGAAGGCCCGGTTGGACTCGTCCATCGGCAACTGGCGATTATCGACCTTTCTCCAGCCAGTCACCAGCCGATGGTCAGCGCCGACCATCGTTACGTTATTTCATATGACGGGAAAATTTTTAATTACCTCGAGCTACGAACCGAACTCGAAGCCTTCGGCTACTGGTTTCGCTCCAAAACCGATACGGAAGTCGTGCTGTACGCATTGGCGCACTGGGGGCCAGACGCACTGTTGCGCTTCAACGGCATGTTCGCCCTGGCGCTGTGGGATCGCAAAGCGCGCACCCTGCTACTGGCGCGCGACCGCTACGGCATCAAACCTCTGTACGTTGGACGTCAGGGGAAAACCTTCGCATTTGCCTCGGAACAAAAGGCCATCCTCGCTCAGCCGGATTTTCGGCGTGAACTGGATAAACCTGCGCTATTCGAATACTTCACCTTTCAGAATATTTTTACCGACCGCACGCTGCTCAAGGATATCCACCTGCTGCCGGCTGGACACTACGCGACACTGGATCTCGATTCTCCTGCTCCTGAATTGCGCCGCACCCGCTACTGGGATTACCGCTTCCGGGAACCGGAACAAGTGCGCCGCAAGGAAGAATATCTGGAAGAACTCGACCGCTTGTTTCGGCAGGCAGTCAACCGGCAACTCGTTAGCGACGTCGAGCTTGGCGCCTATCTCAGCGGAGGCATGGACAGCGGTTCCGTAACGGCCATTGCTGCGTCATCATTTCCCTATCTCAAAACGTTCACTTGCGGTTTTGACCTCAGTTCCGCATCCGGTATCGAGCTGGGTTTCGACGAACGCGTTCGCGCCGAAGCCATGTCGGCCAGCTTCAAGACCGAGCACTATGAAATGGTGCTGAAGGCCGGCGATATGGAGCGTTGCCTGCCCAAACTTGCCTGGCATCTGGAAGAACCCCGCGTTGGTCAAAGCTACCCGAATTACTACACGGCGCAATTGGCCAGCAAGTTCGTCAAGGTCGTCCTGTCCGGCGGTGGTGGTGACGAACTCTTCGGCGGCTACCCGTGGCGCTACTATCGCGCCGTCGTCAATCAGAATTTCGAGCATTACATTGACCAGTACTACGTTTTCTGGCAACGATTGATCCCCAACAGCGCATTGTCCAAGGTCTTCGCGCCCATCTGGGGCGACGTCAGGCATGTGTGGACGCGCGACATCTTTCGCGACGTGTTTCTGACGCACGACAATGAGCTTGATCGGCCCGAGGACTACATCAACCACTCGCTGTATTTCGAAGCCAAGACCTTTCTGCACGGTCTGTTCGTCGTCGAAGACAAACTCAGCATGGCGCACGGGCTTGAAACCAGAGCCCCGTTCATGGACAACGATCTGGTCGATTTCGCCATGCAGTGCCCGGTCAACCTGAAACTGAACAATCTTGCGGATGTGATCCGACTCAACGAGAACGAGCCTGGAAGCAAGACCAGCCGCTATTTTCAGAAGACCAACGATGGCAAGCAAATCCTGCGTGACATGATGTCTCGGTACATCCCCGCAGAAATCACGAGCGCCGAGAAACAAGGCTTTTCATCCCCCGATGCGAGCTGGTTCAAGGGTGAGAGTATTGAGTTCGTCAAGCGCAAGCTGATGAACGACGATGCGAACCTATATCAGTTGTTGGATAGAAGTGCCGTGACCGAACTGGTCAATGAACATTTGTGCGGGAAGAAAAATCATCGCCTCTTGATCTGGTCTCTTATCAACGTCGAGACCTGGATCGAGCAATATCTTTAGTAACCCAACGCAAATAGGTCGAATCTTGGAGGCCAAAATGCGTGTAGTGTTCATTGGAGCGTCGTCGTTTGGGCTGAGATGTCTGACGGAAATACACAAGCTGCCGGACATGTCGATCGTGGGGGTACTCACCAATCCCAAGACTTTCAACATTTCCTATAGCGAAAAACCCGTCACAAACGTATTGCACGCGGATTTTGTAGAGTGGGCTGAAGCTCACGCACTACCATGCCATGAAATGGTCGGCTCCATGCGCGATGTGGCCCTGCTTGAGTGGGCGCAGTCTTTAACGCCGGATCTCTTCGTGGTGATAGGGTGGTACCACATGGTTCCCAAGTCACTGCGTGAGATTGCTCCGGCGATCGGTTTACATGCTTCGCTGCTACCTGACTATTCTGGTGGCGCACCGTTGGTCTGGGCCATGATAAATGGTGAAAGCAAGACCGGGATAACTCTGTTCCAGATGGACGACGGTATCGACTCCGGCCCGATCATCGGTCAGGCAGAAGAAGCCATTCTTTATGACGATACGATCGCGAGCCTGTATGCCAGAATCGAAGAACGAGGCTTGGAGCTTCTCCGGCAACACCTGCCCCTTTTGTCCCAGGGGGCAGCCCGTCTACGCATCCAGGACGAAAGTGCGCGGCGCGTGTTCCCTCAGCGTAGTCCTACAGACGGTTGGATCGAATGGAATCAGAATGCCGTAGTAGTAGACCGTTTCATCCGTGCCCAGACACGACCTTACCCAGGTGCTTTTACAAGCCTGAATGCCCAAAAATTGACGATCTGGGCAGCCAAACCGATTAGTGAAAATAGTGGTCAAACTACGGGCGGAGTGGCTATGGTGGACGGTGCCTACTATGTGCAATGCTCCAGTGGCAGCTTGATGCTCCAGGAGATCAACTATCAGGGTCAGGTATTGATGGCGAACCAGTTGCAGGGAGTACTGCTGGATGGCGGGCAACAGCTTGGACTCCACCAATCGCAAGCGTCCGTAAACAGCCAGTGAACTATCAAATGACAACCTTCGGAACAATTTCCTCGATCAAGCCTGACAACCCAAACAGTTGGGCTGGCAGGATATTCCTCACATTCGACATGGATTGGGCGCATGACGATGTGATTGCGGACACCATTGACCTTCTGGAAGTCGCTGATGTACCTGCTACATGGTTTGTCACACACAATACGCCGATACTGGCGCGGTTGCGACGGAATCCGAAGTTTGAGCTTGGCATTCATCCAAATTTCAATAAGCTACTAACCGGAAATTCTTCCTCCTCCGCCCAGGACATTGTTGAGCGTTTGATGAATATTGTGCCTGAAGCGAAGAGCATACGCTGTCACTCAATGACGCAAAGTTCAGGGCTGTTGGATATATTTGTCGCTGCGGGGCTAACACATGATGTCAATCACTTTATCCCGGTATCAGTTGGTACGGAACTGCGGCCATGGGTGTTGTGGAATGATTTGATTCGAATTCCTTATTTTTGGGAAGATGATATTGCCTGTATCTGTGAGTCAAAAGGCAGAGAAGAACCATCAGTGAAGGATGCAGCAAAGACCGGTAACGGTATAAAGGTATTTGATTTCCATCCCATCCATATTTTTCTAAACACCGAAAATCTTCAGCGCTACGAGCAGACACGGAATATCCATCAGAACCCTCAAGCATTGATCCAGCATCGCTTCCCGGGAGCAGGTGTGCGTACCAAGCTACTTGATCTTCTCAATGCTTTGAAAGCCGACAGTTTAAATCGGACGATAAACTAATGAGTATCCCACTCAAGATCGCTATCATCGGGCGTACCGAGATTCTATATGATTCGGCTCTGGTTTTGCGTCAGGCTGGCTTTGAAATTGCGTGCATCCTTACTGCCAAAGAAGCCCCTGAGTACGAACGTACAGCTTTAGATTTCAAGGCCTTGTCAGAGGCTTGGGTGGTTCCCTTCGAGCAAGGCCCAAAAATTACTGACCATATAGATTTTCTACGTGCCTCCAATGCCGATATTGGGGTAAGCATCAACTACACCGGCATTATTCCTCAGTATGTCATCGACATTTTTCCATTAGGTATTCTGAATGTGCACGGTGGAGATTTACCACGCTACCGTGGTAATGCCTGCCAGGCTTGGGCGATTTTGAACGGAGAGCCCAAGATAGGCTTGTGTGTGCACCGCATGATCGGCGGAGAGCTGGATAGCGGTGATATTGTTGCTCGTGACTATCTGCCAATTGATCTTTCAACCAAAGTGACTGATGCCTGGAATTGGATGCGGAGGCGCGCTCCAGCGTTAATGTTATTAGCCGTGCAACAACTGGCACTCAACCCTGCATATGTACTAGAAAGGCAGTCGCGTGACCCCAAGGATGTCCTTCGTTGTTATCCTCGTCGCCCCGAGGATGGTCGCATCGATTGGCACAAGCCAGCAATTGATGTGCTTCGCCTGATTAATGCATCCAACAAACCGTACGCAGGGGCTTTTTGCAATTTTGAGGGGCGAAAATTGATTGTCTGGAGTGCAGAATTGGTAAGCGACGACGAAATGTTTTGCGCCGTTCCTGGACAGATTACTGCATTGGGTGAACGCCATGTGGATGTGGCATGTGGCGTTGGAAAAATACGAATTAATGAAATCGAAGTGGAGGAAAAGCTTGGCGTACCGCGAGAATGGATCCGTTCAATACGGAAGCGGCTGACATGACTTCGAACAACGACCAACCGAAGCAGTCTGCTACCACTAACGAGAATTCTGCCGTGAAGCAATACCGGCGCATCAGCGCAAAGTCTTGAAATCAATGGCGAAACAAAAAAAAATACTTGTAGGGCCTTGCGAGGTAGCTGGTTACTACCGCAATCTCTGCGAGGGTTTCAGGCAGTTAGGCATTCCGTACGATTTCATTACTTATGAACCTCATCCGTTTGGGTACGGGGGTGAAACCCGGCAGCCTGCTCTATTGCGGATGGCCCGCTGGTTCAGCCGGTTCCATGAAAAACCTGATCGCTCCTGGGTCACCAGAGTGTTTGGGGCTTGGCCTGCCGAGATACTTGTTTCAATTTGGGCACTGGGAGCGATATTTCGTTACCAGGTTTTCATCTTCGGATTCGGAACATCGTTGCTGAGAGATAATCTGGATTTACCAATTCTGCGCAAGCTGGGAAAGACCGTTATCTCCAATCTGGGACATGGTTCCGAAGTGCGACCGCCGTTCATCAATGGTTTTTCTCAATCTCAAAAAGGGGAGCCTTCTCCTGTAGATTTGATTTATGCTTTGTCGCGGCAAAACAAGCAGTGCATGATAAACAATCAAAAGTATTGCAACATTGTAATAGGGGCCCCTTACTCCACTACCCACTTTGCCTCCGACCGTCTGATCAATATTTTTAACTTGGGCATCCCGTTCCAGCCTGACCAAATATTTGACTACAAATCATCTCTACCGAATCTTCTTGAGGATGAGAGTGAGGCTCGTGCAGTTCGTATTCTCCATTCACCGAGTAATATGACTGGAAAAGGGTCGCAGCAAATCATTGATGCGATAGATCGCCTGAAGCAGCGAGGATACGCGATTGATTTTATACTCATTCACGGACGCCCGTTCAAGGAAGTCATTGAAGAAATCCAGCATTGCGATTTTGTCGTCGATCAGCTTTATTCCGATACCCCTATGGCGGGTTTTCCTACCGAGTCGGCCTGGTTCGGCAAACCTGCGGTTGTTGGCGGATACGGCCTTGATCGCCTGCGGTCTTATGTGCCCGAGGATATGTGGCCGCCTTCAAAAACATGTCACCCGGATCGGATCGAGCAAGCCATTGAAGAATTGATCGTTGATGTGGATCAGCGCAACCGCCTGGGTCGTGAGGCGCAAAAGTTTGTACAAGAAAAGTGGAACAGCGTGGCGGTGGCGCGTCGATATTTGCGTTTGATTGACGGAGATATTCCAGATGAATGGTGGATTGATCCTGAAGATGTTGCTTACCTGGAAGGCATAGGGCTGCCGCCAATACAGTCACAGCAAATGATTCGATCCCTGGTTGAGAAATATGGCGTGGAGGCTTTGCAACTTGCTCACCGGCCGAGCCTCCAGAAAGCCTTTCTGGAGTTTGCCGGAATCCAGGATTCCCACTGAGGCAGTACATGTTCCGAGCCTTTCTCAAAGACAGCGCCATCTATGCGATTCCCGCATTTGTATCGCAAGGTTTGTCGATCTTTCTCGTTCCGCTTTACACACGGATTCTTCGTCCTGCGGATTACGGGGCACTCGACATGTTGTTGGTTTTTGGTGGCTTGGTGAATCTGACTGTGGCCCTGGAAGTTTCCCAGGGCTTGGCACGCTTTTATCCCGATGAGCCCGATTCTGCCCGCAAAAGGGCCTATGCCTCGTCCGCTTTATGGTTTTCGGTCGGGTGTTATGGTCTTTTCGTATTGGCGGCGCTTGCGAACAGCGCGGTCTTGTCTACATGGGTGACTGGGCAGAATGGCCTGGAACCGGTATTCCGGGTTGGAGTCATCCATATCGGTCTCAGTGGGATTTTTTGTCTGCTGCAGAATCAATTCCGGTGGGAATTACGCAGCCGACGCTATGCTGAAACAAGCCTTTTGTTGACATTTGTGACGGCAGGTTCTGCTCTCTGGTTTACATATGGGCTTGGTTGGGGTTTGGCTGGGCTCTTGTGGGGCATGGTATTGGGGGGAGTGGCAGGTACTGTCTATGGGGGCTGGTGGCTGCGCCATTCCTTTGCCCTGGAGTTCGATCGGCATCGCTTGTGGGAGATGCTCCGGTTTTCCATGCCCTTGGTGCTGTCAGGCATAGTGGTTTGGGCGAATATATACATAGACCGGATGATGATTAATCACTATCTGTCATTGAACGAAGTGGGGTTGTATGGGATCGGCTACCGGCTGTCGAGCGTTGTCGGCCTGCTTATTGCGGGAATCCAGATGGCATTAATGCCCCTGGTTTATGCACATCATCGCGAGCCTGATACGCCGTTACAGTTGGAGAGAATTTTTCGCTTCTTTCTGGCTGGTGCGTTATTGATGTTTCTGGGACTCAGCCTGTTTGCCCGAGATATCCTGGTCATCATGACCACGCCCAATTTCTATAGCAGCGCAGCACTGGTGATCTATCTGGTGCCTGCTGCCATGCTGGCGCAGATGTACATCTTTGCTCCTGGTATCGGCATCGCACGGAAGACGCATCTGTTTTTCTGGTTCAACCTGGCGGGAGTCATTGTCAATGGTACGCTCAATTGGGTTCTGATTCCCATGCTGGGCATCAGCGGGGCGGCCATTGCAACGCTTGCAAGCAGTGCCTGCGTTTTTGCTTTGTGCATGGTCATCAGCCAGAGACTTTACCCAGTGCCACATGGTTGGGGACGACTTGTGATGGCAACGATTCTGGCGCTTGCACTGGCGATATTAATTCCTGGCATGGCGCCTGCGGGCGCCATGCACTGGTTTTTGAATATAGTGGGGATCGTCGTAATGGCCTGCGGTCTCATCATGATGGGATTGATCCGTCAGGATGAGCTCAAGCGTGCATTTCAGGAATTGCGTGCAAGGTTGGCACTGTAACTGAAGGTTTATAAGCGATATGTGTGGAATTCTCGGAGCATTTCAACGCTCATCCGATCCGGCCATCGAGCGTCGTATTGCTGCCGGGATGCACGCCTTGCGGCATCGGGGGCCGGATGTCCACGGCGTTGAAACCTGGCAGGTAGCAGGTGGTGCCGTTCATCTCGGTCACGCTCGCCTGTCGATCATCGACCTGAGTGAGGGAGGGCATCAGCCCAGGTATAGCGCCAACGGGAGATATGCTATTGTTTTCAACGGGCTTATCTGCAACTACAAGGAACTGCGCGAAGAACTCAGAGCGCAGGGGCACCAGTTCACATCGGATTCCGACACTGAGGTGCTTCTTTCCGCCTGGATCTCCTGGGGGGCTGCCTGCCTGCCTCGCCTGGTGGGTATGTTTGCGTTTGTCGTGCTCGACAGGGAAGCCGCTACGCTGACCTGTGTGCGTGATGCCTTCGGTATCAAACCGTTTTTCTATACGCAGGACGACGGGGATTTCCTTTTCGCATCTGAAGCTCCGGCGCTGTTGGCGTTGAAGTCGACCAGGACTCAGTTGAACTGGCAGCGGGCTTACGACTATCTGGTGTATGGCAACTATGACAGCAAACCAGAGACTTTTTTCGAAGAAATCCTGCATTTGCCCCCGGGCCATATGTTCGTCGTCGATCTTGCCGCCCGGTCGATCGGGGCGATTGAACGCTGGTGGATGCCACGGATCACGGAGCGGCATGACCTGAGTTTCGAAGAAGCAGCGGAATGTGTCAGGGAAAACTTTTTGCAAAGTATCCGGCTGCATTTGCGCAGCGACGTTCCACTGGGGGCAGCGCTTTCAGGTGGAGTGGATTCATCGGCGGTGGTCTGCGCCATGCGGCATGCGGCTCCCGATTTACCTATCCACACCTTTAGCTACGTCGCGGCAGGTAGTGAGGTCAATGAGGAGAGATGGGCCGACCTCGTCAATCGTCATGTTGGCGCCATTGCCCACAAGGTGATCGTGACTCCGCAAGAATTGGCGCACGATCTGGATGACATGATCCGCGCCCAGGGAGAGCCTTTTGGTAGCACCAGCATCTATGCGCAATACCGCGTCTTTCAACTCGCCAGGGAGAGCGGGGTTACGGTGACTCTGGACGGGCAGGGCGCGGACGAAATGCTGGCGGGCTACTTTGGCTACCCCGGGCAGCGCCTGCACAGCCTGCTGGAAACGGGGCATTGGATTCAGGCAGTACAGTTTCTCAACGCGTGGTCCCGTTGGCCCGGCCGCAGTCGCGTCGAGGGACTCAAGGAAGCAATGGTCGAGATAGTAGGCCGAGGCACTCTGTATCGAATCTTGCGTCGTCTATATGGTCGCAAGGCTGTACCTGCATGGATTCGTGGTAACGCATTGGCGCAGCGTAATGTGAATTTGCGTAACCCGTGGGAAAGGCCGATGCTTGACGAACGCGGGCGGCGTGTGATGGCCGAACTTGCCTGCTCGCTTACGCAACGGGGTTTACCCCACCTGCTGCGTCATGGTGACAGGAATGCCATGCGTTTTTCCATCGAGAGTCGTGTGCCCTTTCTGACGCTTGATCAAGCGGAGCTTCTTTTGTCGTTGCCGGAGCGCTATCTCATCTCACAAGAAGGAGAAACCAAGTCTGTTTTTCGTGCGGCGATGCGCGGTATCGTGCCGAATGAAATTCTGGATCGCAAGGACAAGATCGGCTTTGAGACGCCGGAACAGCAATGGCTCACATCCATGGCCGGAACGGTGCGCGAGTGGATTAAGGAAGACATCGGGCTTCCTTTCCTCAATCAGTCCGCAATATTGTGTGAGTTTGAGGATATCATCGCGGGGCACAAGGCGTTCTCCTGGCAGGTGTGGCGGTGGGTCAACTTCATTCGTTGGTATCAGCATTTTCTGGCTTGAGAACGGCAGTTTTAGAAACAAGGTAACCAAATCAGTGAACGACTCCGTAAAACCCTATCAAGTCTGCACGCGTTGCGTGATGGATACGTCCGACCCCCGGATTTCCTTCACGGATGACGGGGTGTGCAACCATTGTCATGGATTTGAAGGAAAAACCAAAAAGCGCTGGTTTCCGAACGAAGAAGGGAAAGCCAGACTGAGGCAAATGATTGACTATATCCGGGTGCGTGGACATGGGAAAAAATATGACTGCATACTCGGTTTGAGCGGAGGGGTCGATAGCTCATATATGGCGCTGAAGGCCAGGGGGTGGGGTTTGCGTCCCCTGGCAATACATGTGGATGCAGGATGGAACAGCAAGTTGGCGGTCGGAAATATCGAGAAAATCGTCAAGCACTGTAATTACGATCTGCATACACATGTGGTTGACTGGGAGGTGATGCGCGATCTTCAGCTTGCCTACCTGCGCTCTGGAGTTTCCAATCAGGACGTTCCGCAGGATCATATTTTCTTCGCCACCCTTTACCACTTTGCTACCAAAAACGGAATCAGCTGCATTCTGGACGGCAGCAACATTGCAACAGAATGCATATTTCCGCAATCGTGGCACGGCAGCGCCATGGATGCGATCAATCTCAAGGCAATACATAAACTATATGGTGAGCGCCCGCTGCTCAACTATAAGACAATCAGTTTCTTCGATTACTATATCTGGTATCCATTTGTGAAAAAAATGCGCTCGCTGCGTCCGCTGGATTATGTGCCTTATAACAAAGCAGAAGCCTTAGAAGAACTGAAGCGTACGGTTGGATACCAGCCCTATGCGCGCAAGCATGGGGAATCGCTGTTTACAAAGGTATTCCAGAATGACTATCTTGTTCGTAAATACGGCTACGACAAGCGCAGGCCACACCTTTCCAGCCTGATTGTCTCGGGGCAAATGAGCCGCGACGAGGCATTGGAAGAACTGGCCCGGCCTCTCTACAACCCTGAGGAACGCGAGGCTGATCTCGACTATTTCTGCGAGAAACTCTGTATTACGCGAACGGAGTATGAGTCGTTCGTCAATGGCTTCAAGAGCAGTTACCGTGACTATCCGAATTGGGAGTCAAAGTATCAGTTGCTCAAGAAAATGCAGTCCGTGGTCGAGCGTGTGAGCGGAAAACGGATCAGCGTGTATTCGTGATGCAATAGCCTGGGAATTGACTGACATTTATGAAGAAAGTTCTGATTATTTCGTTTACCACGATTCCAAACGAGCCACGGGTCATGCGCCAGGTCTGGTTGCTGCAATCAAGCTGTGATCTGACCGTAGCGGGTTTCGGCGAAAGGCCCGATGCCAGGATCGGATTTGTCGAGATAGCCAGCCCGCGCACAAGCAAGGCGCACAAAGTCTGGTGGGCGCTCAAGTTGCTTGCAGGAGCCTTCGAGAGTTACTACTGGGGTCGGCACGATGTGGTATCTGCCCTCCGTTTGCTGCGCGATGCTGCATTTGATGTCATCATTGCGCACGATCTTGCGGCCTTGCCGCTGGCCTTGAAGTTGGCCAATGGCAAGCCGGTTATCTACGACGCCCACGAATACGCGCCTCGCCAGGCTGAAAACCAATTCCTATGGCGTTTGCTGTTCAAGCGGTATTCCCATGCGCTCTGCAGGAAGTATCTGCCTCAAGCGGCCTCGATGCTGACGGTGTGCCAGGGGATCGCCAACGAATATGCGCTGCATTATGGCGTGAAGCCCTTGGTTGTCCATAACGCGCCGCTCAATCAGCGGTTATCGCCTTCTCCCGTGCGGGAAGATACGGTTCGAATGATTCATCATGGAACTGCCGCTCGAGGCCGTCACCTGGAAGTGATGATTGAGATGATGGCGTATCTCGATGGACGTTTTACCCTGGATCTGATGCTGGTCGAGAGCAAACCCGACTACATGGCATTCCTGCGGCAGAAGGCACAGCATGATGCGCGTATCCGGTTCATTGAACCCGTTCCCATGCCGGAGATATGTCGGCGTATCAACGAATATGATGTGGGTGTGTTTCTTCTGCCTCCAAATACTTTCAACCATCAACATGTCTTGCCCAACAAATTCTTTGAATATATTCAGGCATGTCTGATGGTGGCTATAGGGCCCTCGCCAGAAATGGCGAAACTGGTGAGGGAATATGAATGCGGCATTATATCTGATTCTTTCGAGCCGCAGGCATTGGCTCGCGCTCTGTCGGAACTGGATGCCGGGCGTGTGCGCGCACTCAAGGAAGCATCGCATCGCGCGGCCCAATCGCTGTGTTTCGAGCGGGATGCTCGGATCATTGAGGCAGAAGTAGAGCGACTGGCCTTTTGTGGGCGACTACAGAAAGATACGGTATGCGAAGAATCATAACGGTAATTGGCGCTCGTCCCCAGTTCATCAAGGCGAGTGTGGTTTCTCGTGCGTTGCGATCCCGGGAAGGGGTGTCGGAGGTGTTGCTCCATACCGGGCAGCATTTCGACGCAAACATGTCCGACGTGTTTTTCGAAGAGTTGGAGATTCCTCGCCCTGCTTACCATCTTGGCATCGGCGGAGGTACGCATGGCCAGAACACCGGGCGTATGCTGGAGGCCATCGAAAAGGTATTGCTCGATCAGAGGCCCGACTGGGTGCTTGTTTACGGTGATACGGATTCAACATTGGCGGGCGCTGTTGCAGCAGCGAAACTGCATATACCTGTTGCCCATGTGGAAGCTGGGTTAAGGTCATTCAATCGCAGCATGCCCGAAGAGATCAACCGTGTGCTCACTGACCACGCGGCGAGCCTCCTGTTTGCGCCAACCGATGTGGCGGTCAGTCATCTTGCGAACGAGGGTCTTTCCGGGGGATCCGTATGCTGTGTGGGCGATGTCATGAACGACGCAGCGTTGTTTTACGGAGCAAAAGCCGAGGCGACAAGCACCATTCTTTCTTCGCTTGGGCTGACGCCAAAATCTTATGTGCTGGCGACGATACATCGTGCCGAGAGTACCGATAACCCATCTCGCTTGCGCAACATCCTTGAGGGGTTTGCGCAGTTCGCCGGTGATATCGTGTTGCCGCTCCATCCCCGCACCCGAACCAGGCTGGCCGCAACGGGGTTGACGCTTCCCGCCAATGTCCGATCCGTCGAGCCCGTTGGCTATCTCGATATGGTGATGCTGGAAAAGAATGCCTGTTTGATCGCAACGGATTCCGGTGGTGTTCAGAAGGAAGCATTTTTCCACGGTATTCCCTGTGTTACCCTGCGCGCCGAAACCGAGTGGACGGAACTGGTTGAGGCAGGTTGGAATCGCCTGGCCGCGCCGTCCGACTCCGGGAACATTGCCCGGGCCATGCTTGCTGCACGGGGTACGGTTGGCGCTCCGATTACGCCTTATGGCGATGGAGATGCCGCAGGGAAAATAGCCGCACTTCTGGCGAAGGGTTAAAGTCTTGAAGAAAGTTCTAATAATTTCGTTTTCCCCGATCCAACGTGACCCACGAGTCATGCGCCAAATCTGGCTGCTGGAATCAAGCTATGACCTGACCGTAGTAGGCTTCGGCGAAAAACCTGATGCCAGGGTTAACTTTATCGAAGTTGCCAGACCGAGTAAGAGCATTGCTCAGAGAATCGGGTGGGCGATCAAATTGCTTGCAGGAGCCTTCGAGAGCTACTACTGGGGGCGGTACGGTGTCGCATCTGTCTTCCATTTGCTGCGTGATATCAATCCGGACATCATCCTTGCAAATGATCTGTCGGCTTTGCCGCTGGCCCTGAAACTGGCTGATGGCAAGCCGGTCATCTTCGATGCTCACGAATATTCGCCCCGCGAAATTGAAGATCAATTCCTGTGGCGTTTGCTGCTCAAGCGTTATACCCATACGCTCTGTCAGAAGTATCTGCCTCAGGCAGCCTCCATGCTCACGGTATGCCAGGGGATTGCCGACGAATACGCACGGTGCTATGGCGTGAAATCCCTGGTCGTCCACAATGCACCTTTCAACCAGCGGCTATCGCCTTCCCCGGTACAGGAGGGGGCAATCCGGATGATCCATCATGGCATGGCCAGCAAGACTCGCCACCTTGAATTATCGATTGAGATGATGGCATACCTTGATGAGCGCTTTACCCTGGATCTGATGCTGGTCGAGACTGATCCGGGATACATGGCATTTTTGCGAAAGAAGGCGCAACATGACGCACGGATCCGGTTTCTGAAGCCCGTCCCAATGGCGCAGATAAGCCAACGCATCAACGAGTACGATGTGGGCTTGTTTCTCCAGCCTCCCGTTAATTTCAGTGTCCGCCATGCTTTGCCCAACAAGTTTTTTGAGTTCATCCAGGCATGCTTGATGGTGGCTATCGGACCTTCACCAGAAATGGCGAAACTGGTGAGGGAGTATGAGTGTGGCATTGTGTCTGATTCTTTCGAGCCGCAGGCGCTGGCCCGTGCTCTGTCGGAACTGGATGTCGGGCGTGTACGCGCATTCAAAGTGGCATCACATCGTGCAGCCCAATCGCTGTGTTTTGAACAAGACGGTCGAATCATTGAGGCCGAGGTAGAGCGGCTGGCATTTTGTGACCGACTACAGAAGGATGCGGTATGCAAAGAATCATGATTCCTGAAAAGCGTGGAGATGGATCAATTTCATTCTCTGGTATAAACATTTTCTGACCTGAAAGTTTTGGGAGTCATCTTGAAGAAGGTTTTGATCATTTCGTTTTCCCCGATCCAGCGCGACCCGCGGGTCATGCGCCAAATCTGGCTGCTGGAATCAAGCTATGACCTGACCGTAGCGGGCTTCGGCGAAAAGCCTGATGCCAGAGTTAACTTTATTGAAATTGCCAGACCAAGTAAGAGTTCTGTTCAGCGGAAAATCGGCTGGGTGATAAAGTTGCTTACAGGAGCCTTCGAGAGCTATTACTGGGGTCAGCATGCTATCGCATCTGCCTTTCACTTGCTGCGTGACACAAGTCCGGATGTCATTATTGCGAATGACCTATCGGCCTTGCCACTGGCCCTGAAGCTGGCTAATGGCAAGCCGGTCATCTTCGACGCTCATGAATATTCGCCCCGTGAAATTGATGATCAATTCCTGTGGCGTTTGCTGTTCAAGCGCTACACCCATACGCTCTGCCGGAGGTATTTGCCTCAAGCAACTTCTATGCTCACCGTATGTCAGGGGATTGCCGACGAATACGCACGGTGCTATGGCGTGAAATCCCTGGTCGTCCGCAACGCGCCTTTCAACCAGCGGTTATCGCCTTCCCCGGTACGGGAGGGGGTAATCCGGATGATCCATCATGGCATGGCTGGCCAAACTCGCCGCCTTGAATTATCGATCGAGATGATGGCATACCTCGATGAGCGCTTCACCCTGGATCTGATGCTGGTCGAGACTGAACCGGGATACATGGCATTTCTGCGGAAGAAGGCGCAACATGACGCACGGATTCGGTTTCTGGAGCCAGTTCCAATGCCGCAGATAAGCCAACGCATCAACGAGTACGATGTGGGCTTGTTTCTCCAGCCTCCCGTCAATTTCAGCGATCAATACGCCTTGCCCAACAAGTTTTTTGAGTTTATCCAGGCATGCTTGATGGTGGCTATCGGGCCTTCGCCAGAAATGGCGAAACTGGTGAGAGAATATGAATGCGGCATTATATCTGATTCTTTCGAGCCGCAGGCGCTGGCCCGTGCTCTGTCGGAACTGGATGCTGGGCGTGTACGCGCATTCAAGGAAGCATCACATCGTGCAGCCCAATCGCTGTGTTTTGAACAAGACGGTCGAATCATTGAGGCCGAGGTAGAGCGGCTGGCCTGAGTGGTGGATATGTGTGAAATGTCTGGACGAAAAACTGATCTGATCCCGGCCCTGTCAGGGGCAGAGGAAAAGCTGCTTGAGTATCGCAAGCATGATCTGCGACGCTGCACCAAGTGCCTGCTGACCGAAACCATGCCCTTTATCCGCTTCGATGCTGACGGAGTTTGCAATTATTGCAAGCACTACAAGCTGCGCAACAAGCCGCGGCCGAAGGAGGAGTTGTTCAGGCTGGTCGAGTCCTATCGCCGGGTTCACGGCAATGACTGTATCGTTCCTTTCTCCGGCGGGCGCGATAGTTGCTACGGGCTGCATCTGGTCGTCAAGGAGTTGCAGATGAAGCCGGTAACCTATACCTACGACTGGGGCATGGTAACGGATTTGGGACGTCGCAATATCAGCCGCATGTGTGCCGAACTCGGTGTCGAGAACATTACTGTCACGGATGACATCACCAGGAAACGGGAGTACATCTCCAAAAATCTGCGAGCCTGGCTCAAGTCGCCGCACCTGGGCATGATCAGCATCCTGACGGCGGGCGACAAACATTTTTTTCGCCATATCGAATCGGTCAAACGACAGACGGGGATCAGCCTCAATCTCTGGGGCGTCAATCCTCTGGAGGTTACTCACTTCAAGGCAGGTTTTTTGGGTGTGCCGCCAGACTTTGAAGAAGAACGCGTCTATTCACATGGCGCGATGAAGCAGTTGCGCTACCAGTATCTGCGTTTCAAAGCCATGCTGCAAAGTCCTGGCTACTTCAACAGCTCCTTGTGGGATACGCTGTCGGGCGAGTATTACCGCAGCTTTGCAAAGAAGGAGGACTACTATCATATCTTCGACTACTGGCGCTGGGACGAGAAGCAGATCAATGACACGTTGGCTGGGTACGGTTGGGAGAAAGCGGCCGATACCAGGGCCACCTGGCGCATCGGCGATGGCACGGCAGCCTTCTACAATTATATTTACTACACCGTCGCGGGTTTTACCGAACACGATACTTTTCGCAGTAATCAGATTCGCGAAGGTGATCTGACCCGAGATGAGGCGCTTGAGATGGTGATGGAGGAAAACACACCACGTTATCCCAACATCAAGTGGTATCTCGATGCCGTGGGCGTGGATTTCAAGGAAGCCATTCAAGTAATCAATGCAATTCCAAAACTGTATTGAGTCGCTCGTGAAACCTTGCATCTAGTACGTTTCCAAATACGTGGTGCCGTCGGCCAAAGGCAGTATTGGCGGACGCGGCTACCTCACCATATGCACTCAAGCAGATAGGGGTTAATCTGATGTGCGGAATTGCAGGAATACTGAGCCGAAACGTTTCTCTGCTCAACCATATTCAGGTAATGACTGAGGCGCAGGCGCACCGTGGGCCGGATGGTGCGGGGATTCTTTTACTGGGTCAAACGGCACGTTCTGCGCGTGGACAAGCGATCGAGGCTCTCCCAGGGGATTTTCTGGCACTCGGTCACCGGCGGTTAGCGATCATCGATTGTTCACCAGCGGGCGCACAACCCATGAGCTCGCCGGATGATGTGGACTGGATCAGTTACGACGGGGAGATTTATAACTATCCTGAACTGCGCGAAATGCTTCGTGCGGAAGGCTTTGCTTTTTCGTCAAACTCCGATACCGAAGTCGTTTTGTGTGCTTACAGAGCCTGGGGACTGGACTGTTTCAGCCGTTTCAACGGCGTGTGGGCAATCGCGTTATGGGATGGGCAGCAACGGCGTCTGGTGCTTTCACGTGATCGGTTAGGTGTTAAGCCGCTTCATTACGCGAACGTGGATGGCGCGCTGGTGTTTGCGTCAGAAATCAAACCGATTCTGGGTTTTGGAAGCCTGCGGGCGCGGATGAATATTGGAGCGGCATTCGATTTTCTGAAGTGGTCGATGGTCAATCACCAGCACGAAACCTTTTTCAGAGATATTCATTCACTGCCACCAGGCTCCTATGCGGTGGTTGGCGATGATTGTGTGGTGCAACTCGGGTTTTTCTGGAAACTTGAATGCAGCGATGCGCCTGGAGAGGAAGATGGAACGGGCGCCGCGCACCGTTTTTCCGAATTGTTCCAGGACGCGGTTCGGCTGCGAATGAGCAGTGATGTGCCTGTAGGGTCGTGTTTGTCTGGCGGACTGGATTCTTCGTCCATCGTTTGTCAAACCAGCCGCTTGCGCGCTATTGGAGCGGAGCCGATACAGGTCTTCAATGCCGCTTCAGATGACCCCCAGTTCGATGAGCGGCGCTGGTGTCGGATTGTCAGTGAGGCGGTGGGGGCGGAGGTGCATTACGTGTTTCCGTCGGAAGAAACGTTATGCCGTGATTTTGACGAGTTGATCTGGCGACAGGAGGAGCCATTCTCCAGCGCGAGCATCTATGCGCAGTGGCTGATCATGCGGGAAGCCGGAATTTCAGGGATTCCCGTTTTGCTCGATGGGCAGGGGGCGGATGAGAGCCTGTGCGGTTACCGCAAATTTTATTGGTTTTATCTCCGCGAACTGGCACGTAAGGGGCGTTTCAAACGCTTGCTTGCCGAAGTCTTTGCTTTGTTGAAAAACGGAGACCGGGGCTTGCTGCGCTGGCATGAAGGGCTGCGCTATTTGCCCAGGTTTTTGCGTCGCCGGATACCTTCTCTGGCGGAGTGTCTTACTCCAGTTGGCTGGGAGTCCTGGAATGCGAGCGTTCTGAATCTGACGGCTGCTTGCTCCGTCAACCAAAGACAGATAGATGATTTGACACGTACCAGCCTGCCGTCTTTGTTGCGATATGGAGACCGGAACTCAATGGCGTGGTCTGTGGGGAACCGTATGCCTTTTCTGGATCATCGCCTGGTCGAATGGCTTGTCAATCTGCCGGCTGGAATCAAACTGTCCGGGGGCAGGACGAAAGCGCTGATGCGTGACGCGCTCCGGGGCGTTGTACCCGACGCGATATTGGACAGGCGGGACAAGATGGGCTTTGTTACGGCGCAGGAGAAATGGATGCGTGGTGCACTGGGAGAAGAAGTTGCCGCCTGTTTTGCGGCAGAAGATTTTCCTTTACGGGCGCTGGTGTCGCAGCCGATGCTTGTTTGTGCTTTTACCGACTGGCGGCAGGGACGGCGATCATTCGCACAACAGGATTTTTTCCGGATTTTTGTTCTGATTCGCTGGATGAGGCGTTTTAATGTCGTGGTGGACTGAAAACACTGCCAGGTTCTCAGTGCCGTTCGGGAGAAAATGATAGTGCGTATTGTCTACCTTCATCAGTATTTCAATACGCGCGCCATGTCTGGTGGTACACGTTCTTTTGAGATGGCGCGCCGTCTGGTCGCGCGTGGACATGAAGTTCATGTGGTTACATCCTGGCGTGAACCGTCAGCACGGCGCGGCTGGTACACCGAAGAGGTCGAAGGTATTCATGTTCACTGGTTGCCAGTAACGTATTCTAACTACATGGGATTTCTGGCGCGTATGCGCGCCTTTTTGAGCTTTGCAATCCGCTCATCACATTACGCTGCCAGCATTGCTGATGCAGACGTCGTGTTTGCGACGAGTACGCCTTTGACTATTGCCTTGCCTGGTGTTTACGCAGCGTGGCGGTTACGCGTGCCATTTGTTTTTGAGGTACGAGATCTTTGGCCGGAGGTTCCCATCGCGTTGGGAGTGCTACGTAATCCGGTGTTGAAATGGGCAGCGAGACGATTGGAGCGCTTTGCGTACAATCATTCAAGCCGCATCGTCGCCCTCGCGCCAGGGATGGCGCAAAGCATTGTCGAGAGTGGAATTGATCCGCGCCGAGTTTCCATCGTGCCGAATGGCTGCGATCTTGATTTGTTTTCGGCGGCGGCGAATATGCTTCCGACGGAACGGATGCTTTTGTATATCGGAACAGTGGGGCCAGCCAACGGCGCGGATTATTTGCCCAGATTGGCTGCCGCAATCAGGGCACGTCATCCGGATGCGGGCATACGCATCGTTGTCATCGGCGATGGAAAGGAACTGAACAATGTCAAGGCGCAGGCAGATCGTTTGGGATTGACCAAGGCGGAGATCGAGTTTTTGGGCGCTTTGCCGAAGAAGGAAATTCCCGCATATCTCGCTCGCTGCCGGGCGACCATCATGACCTACACAGGTCCCAATGTCTTATACAGAGATTCGGTATCCAACAAGTTTTTCGATTCGTTGGCGGCGGGACGTATGGTAATGGCGAATTTCGCGGGTTTTTCGACGTTGGTTGCCAAGGCTGCCGGGGCAGGCGAGTTACTGCCGCTGGATGACCTGGACGATGCGGCGGATCGCGTCACGCGCCTGGTACTGCATGATGAATCTCTTGCACGCGGTGGCAGGCAGGCGTTGGCTTTGGCACGCGATCTTTTCGACCGGGATCGTCTTGCGCAGATGCTTGAAACCGTGCTGCTTCAGGCGTGTAACCGGGCTGAGCTCAAAGAGGAGCCACCAGTGGGAGAAGAATTTCGCGAGCTTTGGATGAAGATGAAGGCGGAGGATGCGGGATGAAGCGGTTCATGGATTGGGCCGTAGCCTTGCTTGCGCTGGCATTGCTGTTGCCGCTACTGACTGCTGTTGCCGTTCTTATTCGGGTAAAGCTTGGTAGCCCCGTGTTCTTTCGGCAGATGCGCCCTGGACGATATGGCAGAGGCTTTTGCATGCTCAAATTCCGTACCATGCTGAATGAGTGTGATAATGAGGGCAGACCATTGCCGGAGCAGGAGAGATTGACACCGCTAGGGCGGTTTTTGCGTTCCTCCAGCCTTGATGAACTTCCGGAACTGTGGAACGTGCTCAAGGGGGAGATGAGTCTGGTCGGCCCGCGTCCGCTCTTGATGGAATATCTGCCGCTTTACACGCCTGAACAGGCGCGGCGCCATGAAGTGCGCCCCGGTATCACCGGGTGGGCGCAGGTGAATGGTCGGAACGCGATTACGTGGGATGAAAAATTTCGGCTCGATGTCTGGTACGTGGATAATGTTTCTTTGTGGCTGGATATGAAGATTCTATACTTGACACTCAAAAAGGTTTTTTTGAGGGAAGGAATCAATGCGAGTGATGAAGTGACCATGTCGAGGTTTACGGGTTCCAATGAAAAACAAGAGTAATTTACCTGTTGCTCAACAACCATTAAGGAGCAGGCTATGAGTTCGTTTTATACATCAGAAGAATTGCAGACTTTGGGTCTGAAATGTTTTGGTGAGAATGTTTTCATCAGCAGAAAGGCTTCATTGTACAATACAGAGCATATGGAAATTGGAAATAATGTAAGAATTGACGATTTCTGCTTTCTTAGCGGAAAAATAAAGTTTGGAAATTATATACATGTTTCAACGCATACATCATTGATTGCTGGAATGTATGGGATAGAAATGGAAGATTTCTCGGGGTTTTCTTCTCATTGTGCAGCTTATGCGGTCAGTGATGACTATTCCGGTGAGTCTTTGACCAACCCTATGTGTCCCATCGAATATCGGTCTCTCAGCGGTGGAAGAATTTTGATAAAACGCCATGCCATAATAGGTACAGGTTCTGTTCTTTTGCCAGGGGCATGTATCGAAGAAGGCGCTGCCATTGGAGCAATGAGCCTGGTTACGAAGAGCGTTCCACCCTGGTCGATCAGCATGGGTGTTCCTTGTAGGGTCATCAAGAAACGTTCCAGAAAGCTTGTTGAGCTTGAGAAAGCATTTTTGAACAAAAATGGATGAAAAAAACCATCAATGTTGAATACTCCATTTTCTCCCTGGCCGTGCTTTACCGAAGAAGAGTCCGACGCGGTGCGGCGCGTTTTACTGTCGAACAAGGTGAATTACTGGACAGGCACGGAATGTCGCGAATTTGAAAGGGAATTTGCTGAATGGGTTGGGGTTCCCCATGCGGTAGCTGTGACGAATGGTACGGTGGCGCTGGATTTGATCCTGAAAGGTCTTGGAATCGGTGTTGGCGACGAGGTTGTGGTGACCCCGCGAACCTATATCGCTTCGGTCTCGTGTGTTGTCAATGCAGGCGCAATTCCGGTTTTTGCGGATGTTGATCCGGATAGTGGAAATTTGACTGCGGAAAGTATTGCCAGGGTTCTGACGCCACGGTCGAAAGCAGTCATTTGCGTTCATCTCGCGGGCTGGCCCTGTGATATGGATCCAATCATGACGCTTGCCAGAGAGCGTGGCCTGAAGGTGATCGAGGATTGCGCCCAGGCGCATGGAGCACGATATAAGGGGCGAAGCGTCGGAAGCATTGGACATGCTGGCGCGTGGAGCTTCTGCCAGGACAAGATCATGACGACCGGCGGGGAAGGCGGCATGGTGACGACTGATGATGAGGCGCTTCGGCGTGCGATGTGGGCCTACAAGGATCATGGCAAGAGCCTTGAAGCCGTGTATGAGCGATCCCATCCTCCGGGATTCCGTTGGCTGCACGAGAGTTTTGGGACGAATTGGCGGATGCTGGAAGTGCAGGCGGCGATTGGCAGGATTCAACTGCGCCGAATGGCTGAATGGTCGGAAAAAAGAAGAAACAACGCCTTGGCACTGGAGCAGGCTTTGCGGCCTTATGCGGGGGAAAAGGGAGTGATACGACTGCCTGCTTTCCCTTCCGAGGATTGCGTGCATGCCAATTATAGGTTTTATGCTTATCTTCGCCCGGAAAACCTTTCAAGAGATTGGGATCAGGATCGAGTCATTCAGTCCATTACCGCTGAAGGGGTGCCTTGTTATCACGGGAGCTGTTCCGAAGTCTACATGGAAAAAGCTTTCGATAATACGAACTGGCGTCCCCGGAACCGCTTGCCAGTGGCAAAACAGCTTGGTGAAACATCCTTGATGTTTCTGGTGCATCCGACTTTGAAGATGACCGAGATCGAAAAGACTTGTAGTGTTACAGCCGGTGTTCTCGAAAGAGCAACATTATCGGCTGGTTTGTGAGAGATGTGATCCAGGGATTTATTTTTCTGTGAGTGATTTTATATGAACGTTCTTCTGACTGGCGGCATGGGCTATATCGGTAGCCATGTAGCAGTGGAATTGCTCCAGACAGGGCACCGTGTTGTTCTTTTCGATAATTTGAGCAACAGTGAAGTCGGGGTTTTGGCTCGAGTCGAGAAAATCACCGGCAAAACACCAATTTTTATTCAAGCGGATATTCGAGAAACGAAAACGCTCACGGACGCTTTGAAGCATCATGCGATTGAGGCGGTAATACACTTTGCCGGGTTGAAGGCGGTGGGCGAGTCGGTAGAAAAGCCGATCGAGTATTACAGCAACAATGTCGAAGGCACGGTGAGTCTGCTGGAAGCCATGCGTGAGGCGGGGACGCGTTCGCTGGTATTCAGCAGCAGCGCCACGGTGTATGGCGAACCACACTATCTGCCACTGGACGAAGAGCATCCGCTTTCCGCGACCAATCCTTACGGTCGCACCAAATTGCACATCGAAGAAATGTTGCGCGATCTGTCCGTTTCCGATTCACGTTGGCGCATTGCCTGTCTTCGCTATTTCAATCCGGTGGGTGCGCACGAAAGCGGTCTGATCGGGGAAAATCCGATGGGTATTCCCAACAATCTGATGCCTTACATCGCGCGGGTTGCGGCGGGAGAGTTGAAGGAGCTTTCCGTATTCGGCAACGATTATCCAACGCCGGACGGAACCGGGGTGCGCGACTATATTCATGTCATGGATCTGGTGGAGGGCCACGCGGCGGCGCTTGCCTGGCTTGCCGAACATCCGGGTTGGCACGCGATCAATCTTGGAACAGGGCAGGGCTACAGTGTGCTGGAGATGGTAGCGGCGTTTGCCAAAGCCAGCGGCCGCGATGTGCCTTATCGGATTGTGCCTCGCCGTTCTGGGGACGTGGCGGCCTGCTATGCCAATCCTGAGAAAGCATTGCGAGAACTGGGCTGGCGGGCGCGGCGCGATCTTTCGGATATGTGCGCGAGCACCTGGAAATTTCAGAAGCAATTTCACTGAAGTTTCAGTGAAATGAGCGCTACGGCTGGAAAGAAATATTGATTTCCGCCACTTCCGCCGCCAACCCCCGAACACCTTCTTCCGACAGATCATCCGTCATCAACCGCCGCGCGCCGTTGATCTGGCGGAAGTTTTTGTGCTGCGAGCGCGCGTAGAGCGGGTCGTAGTGGCGAATGATGAGTTCCCGGAATAACTCCGGGAGGTTGCGCTCATGCGTCCACGCTTGCCAGCGCTCCAGCGTGGCGTTGTCGATGAGACCGCGTAGCCGCTCCAGTCTGGATGCGAGTGCGGCGGGGTTATCGCCGAGGTAGGCGTAGTCGTCGAGCAGATAGGCGAGCCGCGCTTCCTGCGTGGCGCAGATTTCGATGCACGGCGCGGTTCGCATGGCCTCTATCAGGGCGTTGGGTAGGGCGCAGGCGCCGATTTTGCGGCTTTCGGCTTCGACGTAGGTTACTTTTGCCGGGTCGAGGCGCTCGATCCGGTCGGCCAGTTGGCTTTCAAACCATTTTTGTGTCGGCTGTTCCCGGTTCGGCAGGCGGCCGAGCACGGAACCCTTGTGCGCAGCCAGGGCTTCGAGGTCGAGCGTTTGTTCGCCTCGCGCGGCCAGCGCGGCGAGCAGTCGTGTTTTGCCACTACCGGTTGCGCCGCAGATGACGCGCCATTGATGTTTTGCAGGGTGCGTCGCCAGCAGATCGACGACGTGCCTTCGCCATGTCTTGTAGCCGCCCGTGAGTTGCCCGGCTCGCCATCCGATCAGGTTGAACCATAGCGTGGCGCTGTGGCTGCGCATGCCGCCGCGCCAGCAGTAGATAAGAGGGCGCCATTGTTTGGGGCGGTTGCGGAGGTGCGTCTCCAGCATCGCGGCAATGTTTCTCGCTACCAGCGCCGCACCTACCTTTCTGGCCTCGAACGGGGATTGTGCGTACAGCAGACCGACTTCGCGGCGCTCGGCGTCGTCCAGAACGGGACAATTCAGCGCGCCGGGGATATGATCCTCCGCGAATTCGGCGGGAGATCGGACGTCGATGATTTCATCGAAATCGGTGCGTTCTTCGAGTGTATGGCGCAGGACGGACGTCGGTGGTGAGGACATAGGAAAGATGGAAAACGAAAAAATCAGGCTGACGCAATTTTCGCATGGCGGTGGTTGCGGCTGCAAAATCGCGCCCGCCGTGTTGAGCGAGATGTTGAAGCGGTTGCCTGCTGGGATTGCGCCGCCGGAGTTGCTTGTCGGAACGGAGACGAGCGACGACGCGGCGGTCTACAAACTGAACGATCAGCAGGCGTTGATTGCGACGACGGATTTTTTCATGCCCATCGTCGATGATCCTTTCGATTTCGGGCGCATCGCGGCGGCCAATGCGCTCTCAGATATTTACGCAATGGGCGGATCGCCGATTCTGGCCCTGTCGCTGGTGGGGATGCCCATTGGCAAGTTGCCGCTGGAGGTGATTGGGCGCGTGCTAGAAGGCGGTGCGAGCATGTGCCGTGAAGCGGGCATTCCCGTGGCGGGCGGGCATTCGATCGACAGCACGGAGCCGATTTACGGGCTGGCGGCGATGGGGCTGGCGCATCCTGAAAAGGTGAAAAGCAATGCAGGGGCAAGGCCGGGGGATGTGTTGATTCTGGGTAAACCGTTGGGGGTCGGGGTGTTGAGCGCGGCGTTGAAGTCGGGACGACTGGATGAGGCCGGTTATGCGGTCATGATCGCCATCACCACGCAACTGAACCGTGTCGGCGTAAAACTTGGCCTGCGCGACGATGTGCACGCGATGACGGATGTGACCGGTTTCGGGTTGCTTGGGCATTTGCTCGAACTTTGCCGGGGTTCCGGTTGTTGCGCGGAATTGAGTTTCGAGGCGCTGCCGGTGATCGAGGCGGCGCGCGCGCTGGCGCAGGAGGGGGTCAAGACAGGCGCTTCTGCGCGGAACTGGTCATCCTATGGGGATGAAGTGGAACTGCGCGATGTCGCTCCTTGGCAGCAGATTCTACTTACTGACCCGCAGACCAGCGGTGGTTTGCTCGTTGCCTGCGCGGCAGAGGCGGCAAAGGATGTGCTGGCCCTCTTTCACTCGGAAGGGTTTGCGGCTGCGGCGGAAGTAGGGCGCTTGCGGGGGTGGGAGTCGGGGATGCGCGTGGCGGTGCGGGGGTAGGTGGATTACCGGGGCGAGACCAGATACCGTTTCGCGTCCTTCAAAAGCAGCAGAAGTTGCCTCTCGCGGAACGGGGAGGGTTCAAAGCCAAAGCGCAGGTAGAAACGAGTGGCGTTCATGTCGAGGGGATGCGTGAGCAGCGCGCGGACACCGGCCTGTTCAGCAATCAGCAAGGTGCGCTGGACGGCGTTAAGGAGCATGCCTTTACCGATGCCGCGTTTTTGGTCTTGCAGGTGTACTGCCAGCCGGGCGAGGAGGATGACGGGAATCGGATGTTGCCCCATGCCCTTGCGGATGCGTTCGGTCGCTTCCAGTGCGTCGATCTGCCCGACGGTCAGGCTGAAATATCCTGCTACGCGGTCATTGTTGCGAACGATGAACGTTCTTGCCGAGCCGCTTTGCTGCGCTTGAAGGGCGTGTTGGATCAGCCAGTCATCAAGCGCAGGTTTGCCGCTGTTGAAGTTCTCCAGATGGTGATGTTGCTCAAGGGGTTCAGGTAGAGTGTATGAGCTGCACATGCATCAAAATAGTACTGAATGTTGCTGAAGGAATAATCATAACGAATTATTACGTATCCCATGGCGCTTTTTGTGAAAACAGCCTATGGAGTCCTTCATTGAACTGCTCAGGGCGATCAAGCAAATCCAGAAATGCTTGATATTGGCTGTCGGAAACCATGAACAGGCGCTGGTCGAGCAGGGTTTCCTCGGCAGCCCGGCAGGCGCTGTCGAGGATGAAATCGGTCAGCGATTTATGCGCTACTTCGGATGCACGGCGCAGCATGGCTTCCTGTTCGGGCGTGGCGCGAAGGCCGAGCCGGGCAGTACGGGGAGCGGAGGCGGTGGCAACAGACATGGCGGCGTCCGGATGTGAATCAAACATGCCTGATGTTAGTACAATAGACATACGCTGTGCAAGGCAAACCCGATAGGGCTGCGTAGTATTTCCACGGTCATTACGCTGCTAGAATCGCGCTCTTCCACTATTTGGCCCAGGAGTTCTACCGTGCGCATCGTTTGTCTCGACCTCGAAGGGGTATTGGTTCCCGAAATCTGGATCGAATTCGCCGAGCGCACGGGCATTCCCGAGTTGCGCCGCACGACGCGCGACGAGCCTGATTATGATGTATTGATGAAGTATCGGCTGGATATTCTGGCGAAGCATCGGCTTGGCCTGCCGGATATTCAGAAGGTGATCGCGGAGATGGGGCCATTGCCCGGCGCGCGCGCGTTTCTCGACGGCCTGCGCGAGACGTATCAGGTGGTGATTCTTTCCGATACGTTTTACGAATTCGCCTATCCGCTGATGCGCCAGCTCGAGTGGCCCACGCTGTTTTGTCATGGGCTGGAGGTCGATGCCGAGGGCGTGATCACAGACTACCGCCTGCGCATGCCCGACCAGAAGCGCGAGGCGGTGAAGCGTTTCCGTGAACTCAATCTCACCGTCGTTGCGGCGGGAGATTCCTACAACGACACCGCGATGCTGGGCGCGGCGCACGCGGGCATTCTTTTCTGCCCGCCGGAAAACGTGGTGCGCGAATTTCCGCAATTTCCCGTCACGCATGATTATGCGGCGCTTCGCGTGCAGATCGATTGCGCCTTCGCGCGCAAGCCCTGAGCATGCATCGCGAACGTTTTTACACGTTGACCGCTTCCTGTCCGGATCGGGTGGGAATCGTCTCCCGCGTGTCGGGTTTCATCTCCGCGCATCAGGGCTGGATACTGGAAACCGCGTTCCATGCCGAACAGCCCGACGAGGGAGAAGAGCCAGCCCGCTATTTCATGCGCATCGAGATTCGGGCCGATTCTCTGCCGTTTTCATTGGGCGAATTCTGTGAACGTTTCCGGCCTGTTGCCGAAGAACTGGACATGGAATGGAAGATCACCGATTCGGCGGTCAAAAGGCGCGTGGTCATCCTCGTCAGTCAGCAGGAGCATTGCCTGTACGATTTACTGGCGCGTTGGCAATCGCGGGAACTGGACATTGAAATTCCGTGCGTGATTTCCAATCACGATACTTTCCGGGGTTTTGTCGAATGGCACGGCATCGCGTTCCATCATGTGCCGGTATCGACCGACAACAAGGCAGCGGCCTACGATAGAGTGCAGCGCATCTTTGAAGAAGCGCGCGGCGATGTCATGGTATTGGCACGCTACATGCAGATTCTTTCGCCCGGTCTATGCGCGGCTTATCCGGGACGAATCATCAACATTCACCACAGTTTCCTGCCCAGCTTCGTGGGGGCGCGGCCTTACCATCAAGCTTGGGCCAAAGGCGTGAAACTCATCGGCGCGACCTGCCATTACGTGACCGCCGATCTCGACCAGGGGCCGATCATCGAGCAGGACGTGATCCGTATCGACCATTCGGATACTGTCGATGACATGGTGCGCTACGGCAAGGACATCGAAAAGACCGTACTCGCGCGCGGCCTGCGCTATCACCTCGAAGATCGTGTGTTGATCTGCGGGAACAAGACGATCGTTTTTCGGTAAATCTATCTTGTCTGTTTGGGTTCCCGCGTAAACCATTCCAATTGAGCGCGCAGGGATTCGCCCCCGGCGATCTGCGGATCGGAGGGGGTGGAGTCGTCGGCCGCCTCGAGGGCGCTGATGATGGCTTTGGCCCGTTCAAACGCTTCGGTGAATGAGCGGGTTTCGCGCAATGCCTGATCAAAATAGGAGCGGCCGAAGTCGGTCAGATTGTTCGTGTCGTTGCAGCCGAAAGAGACGCGGTCGGCGGAGGCGGCGGTGATGACCAGGGTGTGGTCGTTGGCAAGCGCGGGGATGAAGCCGCCGGAGTAACAGGCCGAAATGACGACCACCCGGCGTTTGATGCCGGAATCGTCGAGCGCCTTCGCCAGCATCTGCGGGGTGATGTCGGAGAAAGCGAGCGGCGAGAGTTTGATGGAAAAACGGTGATCGGCTAATCCGTGCGAGGTCAGGAACAGGAAAAGCAGATCTTCTTCTCCGTTCATCTGCTTGCCGATGCGTGAGAGCGCCCTTGAGAGCGATTCATGATTGGCGAACGGGAGTCTGCGCGCGGTGGCCGGGTTGTTGACCAGGATCATGGAATGGCCGGCAGTGGCGTAGCGATCCCTGAAGAGTTGCTCGACGGTGATGGTCTCGCGCATGAACACGCCTTCTTCGCTGCCCGCAACGCCAAGGAAAAAGATTTCCGGCACGCCGGGTTTTCCGGGTTCGATTCTGGCCAGATGTTCATCGAGGAGGCGCGGCTGGCCGTAGAGTACTTCTTCGTCAATAACGAGACGGTCGGCGGTTGTCGGGACGGTTGTGCTGACTTGCCAGAGCGCCAGCGGGTCGACGCTGCTGGTGAAGACGGCGAACAGGGCCAGCGAGGTGAACAGCACGCGCAGGCTATGTCTCCAGCCGCGCCCATTTCGCGCGATGAACAGGGTTCCAGCCAGCGCCAGCCAGAAATGCGGCAGTGTGGAGACGAATTGCGCCAGCGTGCCGAGGGCAGGGGTGGAAAGCGTCAGCCCGGACAGGATCGACCACACCGTTGCGCCGATGAATTCGGCTGGCGGCAGCATGAGCAGCAGCAGGGTGAATACCAGCCAGATGCTCCCGGCGGCCTGTCGCTCGTCGAGCCATTTCAGCAAACCGGCGAGGATGGCGACGGCCCAGAACGGAACGGACAGCGTGCCGACAAATACCGCGCTATCAGCGAGCGTGCCGTCCGCCGTGCCATTCAGGGCGATGGAAAGGGCAATCGAGACCAGGCAATAGAGCAGGACGATCCAGGGAAGCTTGCCGATGTTCGGGCTGAAACTGTCAGGTTCGGGACGGCGCAGGGTCAGGACGCGGCCAAGCTGGCGCAGATCATCGAGCAGGCTGGAATGTGCGATGGCGTTGGGAGCGAGCATGTAATTTTCGGTGAAAACTTGGGCCGGAACAGGCGGTGTGAGGGCTTCGTGGCTTAAGGAAACGCTGATTTATTCCCGTGCTCCCTCCATCGCGTCGTCCCCGCGAAGGCGGGGACCCAGAAAACCGTGGAGATGACAGAGTGTGTTCTGGATTCCCGCCTTCGCGGGAATGACGGAGTAGAAAGAAATCAGCGCTTCCTTAAGGGCTTTTGACATTCAATCCGGGGCGGTGCCCCCGTGGCAGATTGCTGCCTGCCAGAGCTTCAGTTTAGCGGCAAAAGCCAAGGTGTAGGCGGGGCTGGAGGAGGGGAGTATATGGATTTCCAGTGTGGGGCGCGCCAGCTTGGGTGCGAATTTCGCCGCGCATTGCCCGTTGAAACAGATGCGTTCAAGCGCGGGTGCCTGATCGATCAGGCCATCGAGATCGTTGGCTTCTCCGGCGCGGATATCGGCATCAAGCGCGCCGGGTCGCACGCAGGCGCGATAGACGTCCCAGATGCCGATGCGGTGCGTCAGGATGCGCCGGATACGTTCGGCGTAGGGGAGTTCGTGGAGCGG
>Ga0209737_10000392_pt1 | contig 37729 bp, 27 predicted proteins | sample TergutCu122P3_FD_187284 | JGI IMG/M metagenome (GOLD analysis project Ga0209737, IMG submission 187284) | Cubitermes ugandensis P3 segment gut microbial communities from Kakamega Forest, Kenya - Cu122 P3 (SPAdes) (version 2) | ecosystem: Host-associated > Arthropoda: Insects > Digestive system...
TAATATGGTTTTTATTGATCCGGAAACTGGTTACAAAATTTCTGAATATATTGAAAATGCCCGCGTCTGTGACCCTTTTGATATCGACGATTTGCAAATATGTATGAAGAGGTTAAAGGAGTTCCACAATTTAAACCTCAAGGTGAACCATACTTTTGACCCTTTTGAAAGGATTGAATTTTACGAAACATTGTGGATGGAGCCTTCTGCTTTCCGTGATTATCAGGAAACTAAGGATAATATTATGAAGCTAAAACCTTATCTTGACAGCCTTGAAAAGGAATGGGTCTTGGCGCATATTGATGCTGTTCCCGACAATTTTTTGATTATGGGAGATGGTGATGATGTGGAAATCCGTTTAATCGACTGGGAATATGCCGGAATGCAGGATCCGCACATCGACATCGCGATGTTTTCGGTTTATGCAATGTATGAAAAGGAATGGATTGATATCTTAATCGACTGTTATTTTGAAAAAAAATGCCCACCTGAAACAAGGAAAAAAATATATGCTTATGTTGCTGTCTGCGGATTATTGTGGAGTAATTGGTGTGAGTATAAGCGTCATATGGGTGTTGAGTTTGGCGAGTACGCTTTATGGCAGTACCGTTATGCCAAAGATTATTATCGTGAGGTTGTGGGGGTTGTGTGAGATTGCGGGTCAAGCCCGCAATGACGAAATGTTGGGCGAGATGTTGTCAAGCCCGCAATGACGAAATGTTGGGCGAGATGTTGTCAAGCCCGCAATGACGATTCAATGGGAGGAAATGTATAATGAACAACAAACTGAAAAATTTTGACTGGATCGCTATGTTTGTACCGCTTGCCGGGGTCGTGCTTTTATGTGTATTGTTTATGACCTTGCCGGAACAATCAAAAGAAATGCTTTCTGTAATCAGGGATTTCATTGGTGATGATATGGGTATCTACTATATCTTAATCGGAATCCTGGCTTTTGGCGCGACGGTTTATATGGCATGTTCCCGTTATGGCAACATAAAACTGGGTAATGTCGATAAACCGCAGTACAGCTCGTTCGCATGGGGGGCGATGATTTTTACCGCAACAATGGCGGCGGATATTTTATTCTATTCACTTTGTGAGTGGGCGCTTTATGCTGCCGAACCACGGATAGCTGAATTGGGTAGTGTCCAAGTCTGGGCATCCACCTTCCCCCTCTTCCACTGGGGTCCGATTGCGTGGAGTTTTTATATCGTCCTCGCGGTCGCATTTGGATTTATGCTTCATGTCCGGGGTAGAAGGAAGCAAAAATTCTCCGAAGCCTGCCGTCCTTTGTTGGGAGACAGGGTTGACGGACCGTTGGGTAGTTTCATCGACATTATCGCTATTTTTGCCTTGATAGCCGGTACGGCAACCACCTTTTCGTTGGCAACACCATTACTCTCGGCAGCGATGGCACATGTTTTCGGTATCAGCACATCAATTACTTTGACAATTTGCATTCTGCTTTTGATAGCTTTAGTTTATACCGCCGCTGTTTTGCTTGGTATGAAAGGTATTTCTAAGCTGGCAAATTTCTGTGTGTACTTATTTTTCGCCTTCCTCTTCTACTTCCTGTTCCTTGGCGGTGAAACCCGTTATATCTTGGAAACCGGAGTCGCGGCGATTGGCAATCTGGCTCAGAACTTCATCGGCCTTGCAACCTGGACTGACCCGCTTAGGGTAGATTCATTCCCGCAACACTGGACAATTTTTTACTGGGCATACTGGATGGCATGGTGCGTTGCAACCCCGTTCTTCATCGGCATGATCAGCAAGGGAAGGACCATCCGCAATACGGTTGTTGGCGCGTACTGCTGGGGGCTTGCCGGAACCTTTACCTCTTTTATCATCCTTGGTAATTATGGGCTTGCCCAACAAACCAAACACGGTTACGATTTCGCCGGGGCGATTGCCGGGGGGGCGGATATTTCTTCGACCATTATCAATATTTTTGAAACCCTGCCCCTTCCGATGTTGGCGCTGATTCTACTCGTTGTAAATATGATTCTCTTCTATGCCACGACTTTTGATGCCTTGACGATGGTTATATCCAGTTACTCGCATAAGGAGTTAAAAGCGGATGAAGAACCGGACAAACGTATCCGTGTCTATTGGTCAATGCTGTTAATTTTGTTCCCTATCGCTTTAATTTTCTCCGAAAACTCGCTTAACAGTTTACAAAGTGTGGCGATAATCGCCGCCTTCCCGATTGGGATAATCGTGACTTTGATAGTGATTAGTTTCTTTAAGGATGCCAAGAATTATATGGATGGGAAATAGAAATTTGACAAAAGTATTTGCTTAAACTAAAATGAGATTGACATAATAGTACAGTAGGGCGGGGGCTTGCCCCCGCCGATACCAGGAGGTAAAAATGTATCTTGATCCGGGATTTGGCGGCATGCTTGTCCAACTCATTGTCGCGATTGTTGCCGTAGGTGGCGCAATAATATTTTCATTTAGGAAAAAAATCAAAAACCTGTTTACGAAAAATAAAACCAATCCTACCAATTATTCAGCAAGCACCATCGAAAATTCTGACGACGAAGCAATCGATGTATTAGCGGAAAAAGAATAAAATGGAACTAATCAACACAATCCTAGGTATTCCCCTGGGATATATACTTTATTTTGCATATACAATAATTGGCGATTACGGCCTGGCAATTCTGGTTTTTGCCTTAGCCGTAAGAATTGTTTTATTTCCGGTCAGCATCCTCGCCCACAACAATTCACTGCGTTTGTTAAAAATCCAACCCACTTTAAACCAACTAAAAATCCGCTATTCCGGCGAAAAAGAATTACTCAACGAAGAACAATACAATCTTTTTAAGAAGGAAAAATACAATCCTTTCATCGGTATCGTTCCTCTTTTAATCCAACTTTTCCTCGTCATCGGAATGTTGCAAGTCATGTACAATCCCCTGCAACATATGTTACATTTGGAAAAACCGGTGATTGAAATCCTTGTTAAGACAACAAGAGAGCTTTCTGAAAAGGAAATCAATTTCGGCGAGCAGCTTCTTGCTCTTGAAGCCGCCAACCGACCGGAAAATCTAAGCATTTACCACGACGCTCTGGTTGGATTGCCAAATGGAAATGTTATTCTTGATAAGTTATTGGATATTGATTTATATTTCCTTGGTTTAAATATGGGTGAAATTCCGTCAATCACCAAACCGTCGTTAATATGGCTGATACCTCTTCTTTCCGGTATTACCGCCATCTTCTTCTGTCTCGTCCAAATGAAACTGAGTCCCGGTGCCTTGGGACAGGGAGCAGGGACAAATAATGGGTTGACTATTTTTACGGTTGTTTTTTCGATTTATTTTGCTTTCGTGACCCCGGCAGGGGTAGGGTTATACTGGACAGCGGGTAATGTTTTCGGTATCGCCATATTGTTGATTCTGAATGTGATGTACAATCCATGGAAGCTGGCAGGTGATGCGATTAAGAAGATAAAAGCATCCCAGAAAACCCCGGCAGAGAAAAAAGAAGAACAGGCAAAAAATAAAGCATTAAGAATACGTGAAAAAGCTGACGTAAACCGATTTATGCAAGCCGAAAAGCGGTTGGTTTTTTATGCCCTGACCAGCGGGCAGTATAAATTTTATAAAAATATCATTGAATTTATCCTGGCAAACTCGGATATCACTATCCACTACTTGACAAACGATCCCAATGATGCCGTTTTTACAATGAATGAAGAGAAATTAATCCCCTATTATGTCAGCCAGCAGAAAACGATTTCCTTGATGCTGAAATTGGAAACCGATATCCTCGCCACCACCGTACTGGATTTGCAAACATATCATTTAAAACGGTCAATTGTAAAAAATGATATCGAATATATCTATATTGAACACGGACCTGCCAGCACCCATCTAACGGCGCGGGAAACGGCTTACGACCATTACGATACCATCTTCTGTACCGGACCGCACCATGTCGCCGAAATGCGCCGTCGTGAGGAAATGACGGGGTTTAAACGCAAGAACCTGATAAAGGCCGGGTATGGGCTTTATGACCAACTGGTGGCGTCATATACGGCTTTAAAAGAAGGTTCGCAAATTGTAATTGATAAGCGTCCACAAATACTAATTGCCCCCTCATGGCAAAATGATAATATCATGGAGCTATGCCTTAAGGATATGTTGGATGCTCTGATGGGCAAAGGATTTAAGGTCATCGTCCGCCCCCACCCCCAGTACGTCAAAATGTTTGCGGAAGAAATCGCCGAAATGTCCAAGCAATATGCCCAGTCCATTATCGACGGGGAGTTATTATTCGAAAATGACTTCTCCAGCAATGATTCAATTTTTATGTCCGATATCCTCATCACTGACTGGTCGGGAATCGCTTTCGAATTTTCATATTGCACTCTGAAACCCTGTGTTTTCATTAATACCCCGATGAAAGTCATGAATCCAAACTGGGAGCAGTACGGCTTGGAAGTACTGGACATTACCCTGCGTGACAAGGTCGGGGTATCAATTGAAGTTGATGAAATAGAGGCAAAACTGGCAGGAGTGGTGACGAAGCTTTTGGATGACAAGGATGATTATAAAGAAATAATCGAGGGGATCGTGGAGCAGTATCTCTATTATCCCGGTCGCAGCGGGGAAGCTGGGGGGACGTATATATTGAGGCGGCTGGGGTTGTGAGGCTTGACCTTTCCAGCCATATAGGGTAAAATAAACCCATGAAAATCAAGAAATTATACCTACTCGCTACCGCTTTCATGCCGGGTATTTTTATTTTTTTCCTATTTAATAATAATAAAGTCAATAACATTTTGTACTTTTACCATTTTGCAATTCTATTCTTTGTCTTTGCCATTTTCAGCTTATTCACGTTCATTTTTTATCATAAAATAACGAAAAGCGAGCAAGGTGCGCTAATTCTTATTACGTTTACCTGGATATTTTTCTGGTTATTTGATACTATTTCCGAATTTATCAGCATAAATATAGTTTATTTCTCCGGTATTAAAAGAATCATATTAGTCTTGATGGTCGCTTTTATTGTTGGACTCATTCTGATGCTTAGAAAATATCGGGAAAAACTTGCTAAAGCGCATGAGGTTTTTTTCACGGTTGCTGTTATTATTATCGTCTTGTTTACCTTCAACTTTGGGCAGGCGTTTTATTCGGACGTTATCGTACTGATTATAAACCCGAAATCTGCAGAAAAACCTTATCTGATCCGAACGGAATTTGTTGTTGATGAATCGCTTCCGACTCCTGATATTTATTGGCTTCATATGGATGGAATGGTGAGTTTCAGTACTACAGAAAAATATTTCAATGACCCGCAAAATGAATTGAAACATGAGTTAAATGAAAGAGGGTTTGTTATCAATGAAGATGCCGGTTTCCATGCCGGAAGGACTTATGTGGCAGTCCCGGCGCTCACTTGCCCTGATTTTTATGATAGTTACCTTGAGGCATTATTAACCCAAGACCAACATCTTGAAAGGATTTATCGCGGAAGGTCGCAAGAGGCGCAGTTTAAGCGTGACCGGTTGGAGCTGGATGCTGATATTGCACCACTTAACGAATTATTTAATGCGTTTATCGCCCGTGATTACCGATATATAACCATCTCAACCGAAGTTGGTTATGGGTTACTACCGCTTGATATTTTTTATCTAACGTTCAGTGGTGATGATAAGGTTTTTTTGCAACACCATGATAATCAAGTAGATAGAAGGGTCGCCGAATTTACTAGATTATTAGGATTTTCAGAGCTTATAGTACCCCCGACACCACTGGCATTTTTCAGTCTGAAGATAACAGAGTTTATTAAGCGACAAACGGTATATGAATGGCAACCCATTCCTGCATATGACGATATTATTAATGAGTTTGTCACAAATAATTATCAAATCAATGAGGAAAAAATGATATACCGGACATTAACTGATTCATTCCGGTTCCCTTCCCCCAAGTTTGTTTATATTGTAAATAGTATCTTACATGAACCTTATTCAAAAATCTACGAAAGCGGAGCACGGGTCAATCCCTCTCCCGATAATGTCTACAATATTGATTTATTATATATGCCACTGCATCAATTTACTGCCGATACTATGCTAAATACAATAGATATGATTCTTGCGGAGAATCCAAACGCTATTATAGTCATTCAAGGTGACCATGGTATACACCATATGGGGCATCATGATAATTATATGATAAAAGCGGGATATACGATTGAGCAGATTATTGAAATCAATTTTTCGACTATTAGTGCCGTTAGAATACCGGAAAAGTATGGGGGACTTATTGAACCGGTTGATCCACTTAATATAACCCGTCTGCTGGTAAATCGTTATGTTGGCCAGAATTATGAAATGCTGTGGCAATATTGACATTCATTATGTGGTCATAATATACTGTAGTTCATGATGTAATGAGATTGCGGGTCGGAGCCCGCAATGACGGGTACAGGAGGCGGGTCGGAGCCCGCAATGACGGGTAAAGGGCGCGGTTTATGAATCCAAATGGAAAATGGCGACATGAAGATAAGTATCTGCTTAGCCAGGGGCAAATAGCACTTTTGCGTTGTCGTCTTAATGGATTGATGAAGTCTGATGCAAATGTAGATGAAAGTGGTCAGTATCACATTAGAAGCGTATATTTTGACGATATAAATCACTCATGTTTCCACGATAACAAGTCCGGTACCGACCCAAGGGAAAAATACCGCATCCGCATTTATAATCGTGATAACTTGCATATTAAATTGGAATTAAAGCGGAAAAGACAAGGATTAAGCAATAAGCAATCGTGTCAAATTACTTTAGAGCAGTGCCACGCATTAATTAACAATAAAATTCCGGAACTTGACGCACAATCACCAGAACTCTTAGTTAAACTTTGTTACCTGATGCAGGCAAAACACTACCATCCGGTAACTATAACCGACTATAACCGGATTCCTTATGTTTACCCAACCGGAAATGTAAGAATTACTTTCGATTATGATATTGCCTCTTCAAATTATGTCACCCGGTTTCTGGATGAAGTCATACCCCGGCGGCTGATTATGCCCTCCGGTCAACATATGATAGAAGTTAAGTGGGATGAGGTTTTGCCCGATTATATTAGACAAACCCTGCAGACAGACGGAATATATAAAAAAGCATTTTCAAAATATTGTTATTGTCATCATCTAAACTTGATTGGACAAGCCATATAATAAGGAGGAAAGCATGAGTTTTACAGATATTTTTAGAAAGTCTTTTTTGGAAGGGTATTTTCAAGTTGATACAAAGAGTATTATAATATGCTTAGTCAGTGCAACAATTATCGGACTTTATATCTTCTTCGCTTACCGGGTAATGACCAGAAATACGATTTACGATAAAAGCATCAATATCTCATTACCGATTTTGGCAATCATTACTTCGGCAATAATCCTGTCAATCCAATCAAATATCATTATCTCACTGGGTATGGTTGGCGCTTTGTCGATAGTCCGCTTCCGTACCGCAATTAAAAGTGCGATGGATTTAATTTTTTTGTTCTGGGCAATCAGCATCGGCATTATCTGTGGTGCCGGCTTAACTCTGCTGGCAATTGCATTATCACTTACCGTAACCATTGCATTATTTGTACTTGACCGATATCCAACTGCCAGTGCATCAATGTTATTGGTGATAAATTCCGCTGATATCGACTCAGAGGAAAAAATCGTTGAAGTGGCAGAAAAGCATAACAAATCAATTAATATAAAATCCCGGAACATGTCCGCCACTCAACTGGATATGGTTATTGAATGCCGTCCCAAGAATGCCCCGGCGATGGTACGGGATATGGTAAACCTTGATGGAATGAAGCATGTATCGCTGATTTCACATGATGGAGAAATTACTTATTAATACCAAAACTAAAAATCGAATAATTATCATGATTGTTTGTCCATTATTTTTAGTTAGTTTTTTCTTATATGTTATTCACATCATCGCTTTAGATAAACCGGACATAGAATTTTCTGAATATTCCGGTGTAATATTTATTAATGAAGTTGTCTCTAAAAACACAACTTTTATGGATGGCAACGGACGAACCCCGGATATCATTGAGTTATATAATGATGGGGACGATGACATTCCTCTTTTTGATTGGTTTTTTCTATCAGATGATAACTTCTATTTTATTTATGATGCCATCATTCCTGCTAAAGGTTTCTTAATTATCTACTGTAGTTCAACCCCTACGCCGTTTCTTCCAACAGAAACGAACGTATCGTTTGATATTCCATCTTCCGGGAAGAAAATAAGTCTTTTTGATCATATATATAGACCGGTTGATGAAGTTACAGTGCCTCCATTATTGGAAAATGAATCATGGGCAAGGACAACTGATGGCGGTAGGGGCTGGGCTACAAAGCAAATGACTGTCGGTCGTTCAAATTTATCCCCTAATGTCTTTATTGCAAAACCGGAGTTTAGTGTTGAGAGTGGTTTTTATGATAATGAGTTTTGGTTTGAACTTACATCTGAATATGGGCATGATATTTACTATACTTTGGATGGAAGTACTCCAACGAAAAATTCTACTAAATATACTGATCCTCTGTTTGTAAATTATATTGCTAATGATAAATTATTTATAATTCGCGCAATTGCCGCTGATACAGATGGAAATTATAGTGATATTGTATCAAAAACATACTTTGTCGGCACTCAAACCATTTATGATAATTATTCTGTGATTTCGCTCGTGATTAATCCGGATGATTTATATGATGAATCAACAGGGATTATTGCAAATTACCTAAATCAGGGGCAGGAGCGCAGGGCATCATTTGCTTTTTTCGATGAGAATCAACAATTGTCCATGCAACATGATGTCGGCCTAAGAATACATGGCGGAGAATTTGGACGCCGTTTGGATATAAAGAGTTTCATTGTCAGGTCACGAAGTGGGTACCATGGAAATGATTATTTTGACAAACCTTTTTTTGCGGAGAATTTGGTACGTAGAATCGTTCTGCGTTATCGTGAACCGGTTTATTTAGATGGTTTTCTCCAGAGTCTGTTAAGGGACAGGAATACTGCCACCCAAAAGCAGCGATTGGTCATGGTTTTCATTAATGGTGATTTATATGGCAAACATGCCCTGATGGAACGATATGATGCCGATTATTTTTCATCTTACTACAATATTAATTCAGAAAATATTGTGGCAATTAAGACAAACTACTTCTGTTTCTATGATTTTAATATATCAATTGGTGAGGAAAATGACAGAAAATTGTTTAAAGAATTGATTGATTACATTTTGCATACAGATTTTTCAATCGAAAGTAACTACTCTGACCTGTTAAATCTAATTGATATAAAAAGCCTCGTTGACCATTATGTTGCAAATATTTACATTGTGAATGCAGATGCCGGTGCTTTTAAGCATAATGGTTTCATTTGGCGCGCAAGGGTGCCGGAAGATGAGAATTATGGAGATGGCAGATGGAGATTTGCCATGTTTGATCTTGATCGGGCATTAAACAGCTATTCCCAATACAATATTTATAAGTTTAATATGTTTCTTGACCGTGCTGATTATACTGCAGTACATCAACTAATGTATGATGAGATCCTTAATAATTTACTTAGAAATGAGAGTTTCAAGCAATTATTCATTGACACTTTTATTGATATGGCAGAAAACAATTTTGCTCCTGAAATAGTCATCCCGGAATTAAGAGGTAAATATGGTGAAAATCCGCTTATAGAAGAGTTTTTTAGCAAGCGTAAGGAATATGCCCTGGCGCATTTATATGATTATCTTGAAAACCATATTCCACAATAAGTCGTCACCATTAATGAGATTCTCTTAACACATCAATATATTGTCCGGTTCGTTTATTTCGGACTAAAACATATTCTTGATTTATCTGTGGCAGTTCCATGTTGAAAACTATCTCGTCTTCGATGTTTGTTATAATAAGGTTTTCTCCTCGTCTTAAATTAAACGATAACCCAAACCCACCTAGGGCATCCGGTATGATATAGTTTCTGGCATACAATTTAACACTTTGACCCGGCCTTAAGATTTTGTTAGCGATTACTTGTTTATAAGGGTTATTCAAGTCATCGGAAATATAGAAGCTCCTTAAATCAATATTTTCCGAATAAGGGTTATAAATAACAATATAATCATTTCTACCTTTATAATCTATTCGCGTGATAATAGGAACGATTTGTTCATCTGGTTTTAAGACAAGCTCTATATTAATACGTCCATTTTCAGCATCATCTTTACCAACGATTAATTCCTCATCAGTAACCATAAAACCATTCACTAACCAATGTGAAAATAGATATCCATCCGGATTACTTGCGGTAAAAGCCACTGTACATATATCGTAATAGAATCCTTCAAAGTCGCTGGTGACATAAATCGAATTAAGTTTTATGTCAGCAATTTCATGGGGAGAACATGCTATTACATAACCACCGGGGTCTATAAAGAGATAATCTTCTATTTGCTTTCGCATATACCCAGGACGTTCATTAGCCCAGTTAATAATCCAATTAATCTGTCTTTCAGTGCGTTCCGGACCAAATTCCAATATTGATTGGACGAAATCGGTATCAGGCTTTAACTGAAAGCCTCCATACTTAAAATTATATAAAAGCTCGTTATTACGTTCGGCTTCTTTCTTCCGTACTGCTGCTATTATATTAGCCGGTGAAAAGTGCCAATTCATCAAATCACATAGAATTGTGGCAAAACGCGCCTTCATGCCGGGGGCTGTATAAACAACTGCTGCCAGAAGTGGTGAAACTCCGTTGTTTGAATTTCCATCTTCTAACCCTAACAATATACCTAATGATGGAGTACTTACGCATCTATAAAGTCCTAGTGTTTGGTCTGTATCATATATCAACCAACGCCAATTGCCATCTGCAGTTGATATTCCATCATGATATTTATAGCTATCATCCCCATAATAGCGGTAAACCTTATAATTTTTATAGTTCCAATCGTCATTATCCACATATATCTGGACTGCATAATAGGTTAGAAAATTGTCAATATCAATTAATTTGTTTAGTGCGGAAAAAACATCTTCATCAAAGAAATAATCCGGAACCGATAAATCGTACATAAATTGATAATCTGCTAACGCTTGGACTTCCATTGGATTATTATCATCAATATTAAACTCCCTTTCTCCCCCCTCCTTCAAGGTTATCCATTCCCCTTCCCTTTGCGTTATTTCGTTATGGCTATCAAAATAATTACTATCATATACCTGGGTTACCCAGACAAATCCATAGTATTCACCATTCAAATAAACGGCGGCGGCGCGGGTTGATTGTGTATCCTGCAATACCGGGGCAGATAAATCCATCACTGTTGCATCACGGAGAAAGGCATAGGCGCTGTCATTTGAGTTATTTCTAAGTACTATCCTTTTATAACTGGTTATTGCGCTTCCATAATATGTTCTGTTAGATGGAAAAAAATCATAATTAAAGCGGTTAAAATTCTCGTCAAACTCCCAGCCGGCAATAAGCTTCAATGATTTTTGATTCATTATTCTTGAGCTACCCCCAAAAACACGCATTGCTGCATTTTGGGCTAACAACGAATTGCCATTATCGTCAAAAAGCTCGACATAAACCGGACGTTCGGATTCTGTTCCGCGTATGTTAAAGTTGGCTGGAGCATTGAAGTGAAAATTGAAAGATTCAGTTATTCCCTTTTCAATCATATAGTCACTGCGTAGTTTTCCGGGATTAAAGATGCCATAATCATAGTCATGCAAATTATATGGATCTGTAGAAAGTGAAAATACCAAAGTATCAAATCGTTCGTTAATATTACCCCCAACAAAATACGTATGCGTATATACATTCGTAAATGATCCATCGCTCTTCTTACCGCTGACTTTGAGAACATATGAATTAACCCAGTCAGAGTAATCTTCACCGGTTTCCTTTTGCTTTTGATGTAAATCGGTGGGCAAGTCGGCTGTTAATATAATTGGTTCAACGTACAAGTTACTTGAAGACCCATGTGGAGGGGAACCATCAAGTGTATAGAAGAGCTGGATGACATCATCGTTATTTATTGAAAATGTCACCCCAATTGATTCTTCATAAAAGTGTTCCTTGTGTGAAAAATCAATATCCTTAATTTTCGGCCGCCAAATCGGTTCCACTAAGTCAATGACATCTTCATGATATTCCATAATAGGAAAAGATTCTACCTCATACCCCCGGCTTTCTAATTCTGAGGATAAAAGAAAAACTAATGCTGCGGCAAAAATGAGCAGGACAAAAGCCATTATTTTTTGCTTTGTTTCATTCATATGTCTAACAATCACCTTAAAATTTACTTGAAATGTGAATAATATTTATTTTTTGTAAGAGAAAAGCTCTGATCGTAAGGACAGCTCTCATCCACATACATTTTATCCAGTAATTCATTGTCACTTATTTTCCATACCCAGTTATTTATATTTTGATAATTTTTGTAACCCCAACAACCATGTCGAAGTGGTCTTCTTTCAGCATCCATTGTCCACTTTATGTTTTCAATGAGCAATCTTGTATCAAACCTTCCAAATGCCAAAAACAAGATTAAAATTGTAATGACAAAACCTTTTTTGTTTTCCCAATAATGATACAGGGCATCCACAAAAATCGTAGCCGGAATTAATAGGCATGGGATTAATTGAATTCCATAATGCATATATAAGCGACCACTTATACTTAGCAGTACTAAGGTAACCACAGTATAAGCAAAAATGATTAAATCATCCCATCTCCTGTTTTTAATTAATATTGCAAAACAAATTAAGTGAATAACTACAAAATAATCGCTTTTATATGCAAAGTTCATTACAGACCAATATATAGGCATAATTCCTGTATCGGATACGTAAATAATATTAAAAAGAATATGCCAATTCAAAAATGAGATAAAAGCACCTTGAATAATAAGCCATAACATAATTGGGAAAATAACAGAAATACAACCAGCGGTTAACCATATTGCCGACTTCCATATTGATATATATTCTTTCCGTAATAATAGTTTTAAGATTAGGTATGGTATGAAAATAATCCATACAGAAACTAAATTACCATTTAATAAGAAAGCCGAAATCATACAAGCTCCGATATAAAACACATCCATCCGATTAAAAACACTCGTTTTCATATAACGGACAAATAAATACAATGAAATCGCAGTAAACGGAAGGGACCAGCTTTCAACTAAATTTCCTCGTTCAAAGAAAAAAACTAATGGCTGAGCTGAAATGGTAATCGCAATTGCAGCAGGAAGTGTTGTTGTGTACAATTTGGCTGTTTTATATAAAAAGAAAAAGGTAAAACTCCAACCTATCCATTCAAGAAGCCATATTCCTGTCAAACTGTGGGGTGTAATTGATAATCCCAGGCAATGAATAATAAACAGTAACGGACCTTTATGGTCGCCGATATCAACGTATAATATATCTCCACGTAACATATCTATAGCCATGCTAATCCATAAAGCCTGGTCCGGTCCCGGAACGCGAACCGACCAAGGGTTTAATGCGCTTTGCAAAACCACAAAAAAGGAAAGAGATATAATGAAACCCGTTATCAGTATATTTACTACAGTATTATTTTTTGCGAACATCAAGTGCCTCCATAATCAAGCTCACTGGTGAAAAGCGCCTTTCTGTATTATCAATGGAAGTTTTCCCCGTTTGGTAAAAATTAAGTCTTTTGCAACTTCCACTTCGATATCAATGGCTGACCCTAATTTGTCCTGATAATATTTCTCAATTAGTTTCCGGTCGCCTTCGGTCAATTCATTGATGGGACAGACCAGCATTTTCACTATACCGGGGTATTCTTGGATGAATTGTTGATTTGCTACTTTATCCATTGTGGAATCATGGATGTATAGTGAAGCCGCTGAGATGATTTCATTATTTTTACCATATAACAAACCATCGCGGTGTCCGGTTATTTCATAAAGTCCGGTGCCGGGAATTTGGATGATACTGTCATCCAGCTCATAACGAATTAAGGGCATCTTCCGATTAATAAATCCGGTTGTGATAATATTGCTTGATTTGTCATCAAACTCTACATAACTGTAACAATCATTGAAATGATATCCTTCACCAACTTGTTCGGCAAATACCGAGCGTTCGGTATGTCCGTAATACGCATATGATTTGCAACCTAATGATTGCTCAATAAATTGCCGCTGATATTCATACACGTTTTCTGAGATAAAGAGGACTGCTTTATATTTATTCCCAAGGTCTATCCCCGACTGCCCTGCGTATTTGCAAAAACTGTAAATCGCTGAAGGAAGACCATGGAGGAATTGGGGTTTAAATTTTTCTATTAATAAGAAATATTTATTTACCGTATCTTTATTTATTAAGCAGGGATTTAATTGGATTTCATTGTATAAGGGGTTGTGCCTGTGGGTTTTGCTATTAAAATCTATCCCTCCCCTAAATGAAGCTATCTTCGAAATTTTATAGTCATATCCGCACTTACTCCAGAAGTGATAAATAAATGCACGTTCACGATATATGGAATCCTTGTCCAGCAAGATATTTAGTGAAACGCCGGAACTGCCACCGGTAGTTGATTTGTAATAATCTGTAATGTTATCGGCTTGTAAGTCGGTAAAGTTTTCGGCTATGTCTTTTCTTTGAAGCAATGGTATTTTGTTTAACTCTGATGTGCTGGTAAAATTATAAGCATTAAAGCCGCATTCGTCAAATTTTCGTTTGTAATACTTGGTGTGTTCGTAAGCGTGTATCAGGGTTGCCTTTAGTTTCTCAAATTGCATCTTCTTAATCGCGGTGGTATCGTTTTTGTCTGTTTGATTCAGCTCTTCAAACTGATTTCGGAAAACCGCATTGTTAAATAGTTTCTTTCTAATGTAAGGTCCGATTAATCGTTTAATCGAGCTGGGTAGGGTGGTATTTAGTTTTTTTAGGAGCGTGCTGTTCATATATTTCATGGCTTAATCGTTTCTTTCAAGGTTGAGTTTAATCGTTGTTACTATTTTTCGTCCTTTGGTGTTGAGTGAAATTTTTGGTGCTTCACATTTTAGGCCATAACGGAACGAAACCGGGGTTTTGGTAATTGTGAGTGAAAAATCGCTGTCCGCTTTAAAATCCAGGAGTGCAACCTCTTTTTCGTCCATCACTATTTTTAAGGTTTTCGTATTAGCTTCCGTAATGATTTTGGCAATCGGGTTAAAAACAATGTTGAGTTCCTTGTTTGTGTTTTTCTTAAAGCTATCGGTTAGTATTAATATATCAAAACCATTATAATCAAATAGCCGCTGATGGATTTCCGGAGCGTAACCATCATGCCCGGCGGTCAAAATGATTTTATCCTCCGTTTCATGATAATCTAACAGACGGCATTTTGCTCTTTTTCCCCATAAGAATGCTCCCAGCATTTCTGATTGGTCGCGGTTTTCAATAGTTACGGTATTATGATTTTGGGTTTTCCGAAACTCATTTCTGCTTTCTATATCAGTATGATAGATATATGTCCCGGGGTCAAGTATAAATGGTTTGCCTTGCAAAAACATTTGAAAACTAAGTGCATCGGCGTGTCCGTGGGCGGCAATACTGCCAAAACCCAGTTCACCGTGGTCAATGCCGATTAGTACCTGTTTATCCTTACTGCGCAATATCGATACGCCCCCCCAACGATAACATGAATTTCTTTGAGGGTTGTAAGCGGGTTTTTTACTCATTTCTTCAAATTCATCCGGGGTAAAAAGCCATGTTAAGTTTTCGTTATTCTCAATACTGGTAATATCAATATACCGTGTCGGTAGTAAGAAACTCATAAAACCCAGTATATAGTTATAATGACTCCATATCCCGCCGGTTAAATCAAGGATTTTTCCCTCATCATTATCACCAAACTCAATATACTCACCATAATGTCCCCGACAGTCCGTCATATACTCACTCATTTTTTCGAGCTTTGGTATCCATGAATTTGGAATCTCATGTCCGTTCTTTATGAGTAGACGTATTGTCAAAGCCATTGCTTCCATGTAAAAACTTTGATAATGAAGCGATAATTCTTTATTTACCCCATCAGGATAATTTTGCAAGGGTAACTCGCGGGTGAGAAGTGAAAGCCCCAAATCAAGCCATGGTTTATAATCTAACAATATACCACTTTGAGCGATAATAAAAGCTTCAACTATGAGATGATTATTCGCCGAGGAATAACGGGAATAATGATTGACCACATAATCGGTCATATTGATGATACCGATACGAAGCTCTTCAAGCAGTTCCTTAAATACCCCACCTGCCTCCTTAATAAAACAATAAGCAAAACACCAGTTGCTTGCCCGAATCGCCACTTCCATCACGCTGACCCACGATATCCCAAAAAGGAAGGGGTTAGTATTTTTCCAGTCGGAAAATAAAACCTCTAACTCAGTAAGATAATCATTGTTTTTTGACGCATAATAATTTTTCGCCAGTAAAGCAAATTGAAAATGCCGGTTTAATTCCCAATTCGTCCTTGCGTCACCGATATCATCACGTTGTTTGTATTCAAATGAATCGATAAAGTCTTTCGGCCATTCTTTTTCCGTTTGAAAGCCACCGAACCAACTCTTCTTGTATTTTTCATATTCATAATCACCTAATAATGAAATTGAGTTAAGTAAAGAAAAGTTTTGATTGGATAGATTAAGGGATAGTCTTTTTTCGTTAATTACAAGATGCTCCAATGATTTATTAAATAATTTCTCTGTCACCAAAACCGGTTCGGGAAAAAATATTTTTTTCTCTTTTTTGAAAATACGGTGTTGTGATAAGCGCCAGATTATTTCCGGAAAGCTCATCGCCCTAAAGCGGTAAAATAGCCATTTGGTATTGGACATGGAAATCTTATCTCCTTTGGAATCTTTAGGACTATGATACCACATCAAGGGTGGGACAACAATCACAAATTGGTATAGCAAATCTCAATTAAGCATGATAAAATACAAATATGAATATTCAAGCCAATCGTCTAGATAGGGGTTTCTCAAGATATCAGCAGGAATTTGAAGAAGCGGCATTAAAGGCGCTGCGTTCTGGTTGGTATATTCTTGGTAATGAATTAAATGAATTTGAAAAAGAATTTGCGAATTATACCGGCGCCAAGCATTGCGTTGGTCTTGCCAGTGGCCTTGACGCTTTGTGGATAACCTTCCGTTTACTGGGTATTGGTGAAGGTGACGAGGTAATTGTACAGGCAAATGCCTATATAGCGTGTGTGATGGGTATCACGATGAATGGGGCAATACCCATATTTGTTGAACCGGATAAATACTTCAATCTCGATGTCAGCAAAATCGAGATGGCTATTACGGTTAAAACAAAAGCCATTCTTGTTGTCCATTTATATGGTCAAGCCAGTAATATGCCGGAAATAATTAGGATAGCAAAGAAGCATAACTTATATGTTGTAGAAGATTGTGCGCAATCACATGGGGCACATTTTAACGGGCAAATGACCGGTACATTCGGCGATGTTGGTTGTTTTTCATTTTACCCTTCCAAGAATCTAGGAGCATTTGGTGATGCCGGTGCTATTGTTACTAATAATGAATCGTTAGCGAATGAATTTCTTGTATACCGGAATTATGGCAGTGAAAAGAGGTACTATAACAAGGTTGTTGGTACTAATTCCCGCTTGGATGAGTTACAAGCATCAATGCTTCGAATCAGGTTAAAATACTTGAATGAATTGAATGATGAAAGAAAGCGTATCTGCGAATATTATTTATCCCATATATCTAACTCGCTGATAAAACTACCAGATATCGCCATGAATGCCGAAAGTGTCTGGCATCAATTTGTAGTTATGACCGAGGAGCGGGATAGATTCAAAAAATATCTTGAAAGCAGCAATGTTGGTTCCATCATCCATTACCCTATTCCCCCGCATTTATCAGAAGCTTATGCTGGGCTTGGATACAAAAAAGGAGCATTCCCAATAACAGAAAAATATGCCGACAAAGTATTATCTCTACCGCTTTATAATGGTATGATGGAAGAAGAAATCCGGTATGTGGTTTTAATGGTTAACGAATATGGAAAATAATATTGAAGCAAAGCAAATCGCATTATCAGAGATATTCTATCTTTGTTTTATTGTCATAATGTTATTCGCAAAAGGTATCGGATTATATGATGGTCAATTAAGCTATAAGCTTTTACTAATTATTGCTGTTTTTTTCTATACCCTAAAAATGTTGATGACTTCATATTCTGTAAGGGATTTTACCATTATTGCTTCTCTCTTGTTAATCAGCGGACTGTCATATCTAATTTCTGGTGAAAAAGGTATCATGATTTATACATTAATGGTAACAGGAATGAAAAATGTGCCACTTAAACGGATATTTAATGTCGCATTCATCACGTGGACAATATCTTTTGGTGGTATGTTTTTATTAACAGCTACTCATATTCTTGATTCTCCCTTCAAAATCCATGACAAATTCGGTGCCGGATATTTAATTAGGTGGGGGTTAGGACATTCACATCCCAATGTGTTACACATCTCATATTTAACCTTTGTGATGCTGGCAATTTACTTAATTGACAAGCATTTCAATTTGAAATACTTCCTCTTCTTAATGCTGGGCAATATTTATGTATTTTTATATTCATTAAGTACAACCGGTTTTATCAGTGTCTGTGTCTTTTTATTATTGAATTTATATTGGTACTACCGAAAACAGTTAGATATCACGGAAAAAGTATTGTTAACTGCCGTATTGCCCATTTGTTTACTTGTCTCGATGTTGTTGCCTGTAATACTAACAGGACAGGCTTTTGATATTGTAAATAGAATTGTCAATACACGTTTGAATCTTTCACGTCATTTTTTACAAGAAAATCCTATTTCATTATTGGGGACAAGAAGTTCGGATATCACTAACCACTGGTATACGATGGATAATTCATATATCTATTTGTATGTACTTCATGGTATCATATTGTTTTCAGTCATAATGATAGCATATTTTGTTATTATTCGCCGTTATCTAAAAACAGAAAAGGCGATGGAGCTTTCCATTATCTTAACTACACTGGTGACTGGCATAACTGAGCCATTTATGTTTAATACTTCTTTCAAAAACTTATCGCTTTTCTTCTTTGGTGAGTTAATATTTGAAGAAAAAAAGACAATTTATTTCCTGCCGGAAAAAATACGGGTTGTCACAATATCATTACCTGATTATGGTTTTTTGCTACAGTCAAAAGCAATCAGAATTAAGAAAATATACCAAAGCAAGCGTCGTCGGATATGGTTACTTACCGGCGCACTTATGCTAATTGCGGGATTTATATTTGGGGTTTTCCAAAATCCTCCCGATGCGTTCATTGCACCCCGTAATCAAACCGATGCATCAAAATTAGAAGCGGTATATTTAGATTCATTATCGGAAATGGAAGGATTAAATATCAAAATTCTGGGATGTATCGATAATACTACTGAGATAGTAGTGTTTTCTGGAAACATAGTTATATTGGAATGGATACGCGGGATAGTAACAGGGATGTTATTTATTGGTTTCTTCACTTTAATTGTTATAATATCATTTCTTGAGTTTTGTTATGAGAAATCTTAGAACGCTAAATTATTTCAATGAAACTTTATTGGCTTTGCCGGAATCCCAACCGCAGTACAATTATCAGGAATATCTCGTACAACTATTGAACCTGCTCCTATTTTTACATTTTTACCAATATTAACACCTTGGATAACGCTTGAGCCTATTCCTATCTCAGAATTTGAACCAATGCATACGTTACCAGCAATATTTACTCCAGGACTTAATGTAACAAAATCGCCAATCTTTACGTCATGACAAATAGTGCAATTAGGATTTATGATGACAAAACTTCCAATTGATATATCAACAGTAAATATATTCGATAAGCAAATTATGCAACCCTGACCGAAAATAACTGAATCGGAATACTTTACGCCATCAGCGATAATCGTTGGAAAACAAATATTGTCTTTTTTATGAAGTTTTAAATATATTTCCTTTCTCTTTATTACATTTCCAACACAAATAACTGCATTTATATCATTTTGATAGCCAATTAACCATTGATCATCTCCCAGAAAAGGCAAATTCTTAACTCCCACTGACATATTGTAATCATCAATAACACCAACTATATTATATTGGGTATAAATTTCGCCAATCTCATCTAATTGCCAAAAAACCTCCCGACATAAGCCCCCCGCTCCAACTAAAACTAACTTTTTTTGTTTCATAATTTTCCTTTTATAATATATTTGCTTTTCAAAAATTATTATATACCTTTTTATATTTTTTGTATATAATATAAGTTGATGTCCATTAAATAATTTTTCAATATAAAAGAAGAGCAAAGATATGAACAGTTTTGTACCATTGTCAGTTCCATCATTTATGGGTAGGGAACTTGAATATGTAACCGAAGCAATTACCACCGGATGGGTATCAACGGCAGGCAATTATGTTACGATGTTTGAAGAACAGTTTGCAAAGTATGCGAAAACTGATAAAGCTGTTGCATGTCAAAGTGGAACTGCCGCATTACACCTGGCATTTATTGCTTGCGGAATTGGGGTTGGCGATTTGGTTATTGCTCCAACATTGACTTTTATTGCATCCATAAATCCAATTTCTTATGTCGGAGCGGCTCCTATTTTTATGGATTGTGATGATTTCCTTTGTCTTGATGTGGATAAAATCGAAAAATATTTATTAAAAGAATGTATTAATCTCAATGGAACCATGTATGATATTAAGACAAATAAGCCCGTGAAGGCTATTTTGGCTGTCCATGTTTTTGGTAATTGTGTCGATATGGAAAGGTTGATGTTAGTCGCCAGAGAATACGGGCTTTTAGTAATCGAAGACGCCGCTGAAGCAGTTGGTTCATTTTTTTCATCAGGGATATATTCCGGTTGCATGGCAGGAACCATTGGGGATATCGGAATCTACTCATTTAACGGCAATAAAATTATGACCACCGGTGGCGGGGGAATGATTGTCAGCCGTGACACAGCAAAAATAGAACGGGTCAAGCATCTTTCCACACAAGCAAAAGCGAATGAGCTTTATTTTGAACATGATGAAATTGGTTATAATTATAGAATGACCAACTTACAAGCTGCCTTAGGGGTTGCACAGCTAGAACAACTTGAAGGTTTTATTAAAATAAAGAAGAATAATTATTTCGAATACAAAAATTTAGGAGTATCGCTCTTAGCGTTTAACGAAAACATCAGACCTAATTATTGGTTTTTTAGTCATATCACTGAATATCGGGACGATTTGATACATTATCTTGCTGAAAACAAGATACAAGCACGTCCAATATGGAAGCTAAATCATTTACATGATATGTATAAAAATTGTAGTACGTATGATATCAAAAATGCAATAATGTATTATGAAAAAATCGTCAATATCCCTTGCAGCTCAAATCTAAACAATGATGAACTAAAATATGTTGCCTATATAATTAAGCAATATACATAATATATTTACATATTGTAAATGCTTGCTCTATATTGTTCCATATTATTTCGGATAAACTCTATAGTTTCCGCCAGTCCTACATCAATCGAAGTATCCGGTTTCCAACCGACTAACGAGTATAGTAGGGAGTTATCACCAAGAAGACGCTCCACTTCACTGTTTTCTGGTCGAAAACGAATTTCGTCAGATATTATATTCGCATCAGGATTAATGAGGTTAATTAGTTTTTTTGCAAGAGTACCAATTGAAATTTCGCTCATCGTTGCTATATTTATTTCTTTGCCAATACAATTATCATGTTTTGCAATTTCGATAAAACCATATACCGTATCTTTTACATAAACAAAATCGCGGGTCGGTGACAATGAACCTAATTTTATCTTGTCATATCCAGCAAGGAGCTGAGAAATAATTGTAGGGATAACGGCTCTTGCGGACTGCCTTGGCCCATAGGTATTAAATGGACGGATAATTGAAATCCCCATATCAAAACTACGGTAGAAAGCTTCTACCATGCGGTCTGCGCCGATTTTTGATGCCGAATATGGTGACTGCCCTTGATATGGATGTTTTTCAGATATCGGAACAGTTTGCGCAGTCCCATACACTTCAGATGTGGAGGTTATCAATATCCTTCTCGTATCCAGCTCACGGGCCGCATTTAGGATATTTAAAGTCCCCTTTATGTTTGTATCTACATAATTATCAGGAGCAACATAACTATACGGAATCGCAATCAATGCCGCTAGATGGTGTATAGTATCAACTCCTAACATGGCACTTTTTACAAAGTATGGGTCGCGTATATCCCCGGCCACTATCTCAATCTCATTTTTTATGTCATCTGGCAAGCTGTCAATCCAGCCCCTTGTTCCAAAGGAATTATAGAATACGAATGCCCTGACATCCGCCCCACTCTTGACAAGCTCTTCTGTTAAATGACTACCAATAAATCCATCTGCTCCGGTAATAAGTGTTTTCAATTTTTTTCTCCCATAATAATTAATGCAGCACTTCTAAAGTCATCTTCGGTATCTATGTCGATTGAACTCATTTCGTCCATTATATAATAATGACATCCTGACGAATAGATATTTTTATTATTTTCAAAAAAATGTGTCGTTTTTGATAAATAAATTGCACCATTAATCTGATTATCAATTTCACAAACTGAAACAACTGCATTTATATTTTTATTAGCAAATAAATTAAAAGCATTCTGTATATCATTTGCCTTGCGTAAAGGGGAGGTCGGTTGCAACAACATAAAATTATCAAAATATTTTCCTAACTTTTCAAAATTTAATAATACTTCTTCAACCATGTCCCACGACGATGATTTATCACTTGCATTTTCTACATTTCTTAGAAAAGATACATCAGCTCCATATTTTCGCCCTATTTCTGCATACTCAGCTGAATCCGTTGACAAATGCACTGTATCAAAAATCTTGGAACTTATAGCTTCCTTAATTGAATAAGCTATAAGTGGTTTGCCGTTAATAAGTTTAATGTTTTTTCCTGGTAATCTTTTTGACCCGCTCCGGGCAGGAATTATAGCTATATTCTTCATTTGAAAGCCTCAATATTCATATCATAAAACTGTTTCTTAAGATTTATATTTCCGCGCAATAAATGCTCCTTAATTACTATTACAATCTTGTCAGAAACGCGACCTTCACCATATGGGTTAATTGTTTTTTTTACTTTTTCCGAAAATTCTTTGGATAGTGATTTATTAATCGCTTCTTTTATATCCTTGCTCTTTGGCAAGCAATTAATTATGCTGTCAGCTTGTAGGCGACCTCTTTGCCTGTCGCCAATATTTACTGTAGGAACGCCCAATGAAGGAGCTTCAATTATACCACTAGATGAATTCCCGATTACCACAACCGAATGCTTTACAACACTCAAATAACGCCTCATACCTAATGAGGTGACCGCGATGCAATTACTCTTACGCGCCACTAATTCATCTATCATTTTATTAATTATTCTTCCGCCTGCATCAGCATTTGCTTTGGTAAAAATGAAACTCATCTCGGGAAAGGCATCAACTGCCTTTATTAGTTCGGCTGTTTGCTCTTCTGCGCTTGAATCTTCAAGGGTGACCGGATGAAATGTTACAATCGCATAAGCTTTGTCCAATCTCACTAATAAGCTTTCTTTTAGATCTTCTACAGACATGAGAGGAACAGAAAATACATTTTCTATTCCCAATGCCCCGACATTAAATACCCGTTCTGGTGATTCACCAAGCTGGATGACACGATTGCGGTATTCATTCGTACTTGTGAAATGCAAATAACTCATTTTGGATATCGCATGACGATAAGCCTCGTCGATTGCCCCTTCGGTCGTTTCTCCACCATACAAATGAGCTATCGGTATCCGGGCATTCGTTGCTGCAAGGCACACCGCAATCGTCTCGTACCGGTCTCCTAAAACAATGAGCATGTCCGGCTTGTTTTGTTCAAAATATGAACCAAAACTAATAAGCGCAGAACCCATTGTTCGCGAAATGCCTTCGGCGGTATCTGATTCCATCACTAAAGGGATTTTTTTAGCAATATCAATTCCATCCTGTTCTATTTCCTGATAAGTCAAGCCATAGTCAGGCGAAAGATGCATTCCGGTCACGATAATATCCACAGCAAAAAACACCTCCCTTTTTAGTGCAAGTATAAGGGGTTTTAACAAGCCGTATTCAGCCCTGGCAGCCGTTAAAATAGCGATTCTTTTCATAGTTTATTCCGTTCAAACTTTATAAAACTTTTGTAAACCTCGCTCACGATTAGGCTAATATCATTTGTCTGGCACATATTTACCCTCTCCATTAATCACTTATTAACTCATCTTCGGTATAATCCTTGTTTGCTATGCATCCCAGCACCTCATTCCATCGTATTGGCGAGATACCGTTACCCGGACGCTTGGTTGTAATGTTCTTTTCGGTAAAGGTATCACCTTTGCTTATATCACAAGCAGCAACAATACTCTTTCGTGCAATAAATATATTCTTTCGTTCTGAATCACTTACTTTTTTTTCTGCTGTTCCAAGTGCTTTTTCAATATTCCGGATACTATCTACCATCAGCCTTAGCTCATTAGGTTCAATACTGGCCTTGTGATCAGGTCCCTCCATATTTCGATCAAGAGTAAAGTGTTTTTCAATGATACCAGCACCTAAGGCAACTGCTGCGATAGCAACCTCAGTTCCAATTGTATGGTCAGAATAACCCACATCACATTTAAACTTATCTCTCAGGGTCTGCATTGCTATTAAATTCACATCTTCGAATGGTGTAGGATATTCTGTGTTGCAGTGAAGCAAATTAATTTCGCCGGCTCCGTTTTCATTTAACAATTTTATAGCCGTTTCGATTTCGTCTATCTCACTCATGCCAGTTGACATGATAATTGGTTTGTGCATACTAGCGATTTTGACTAGATATGGCAGATTAGTAATCTCACCGGATGGAATCTTCCAAATCGGCATCCCAATACTTTTTAAAAAGTCAATACTTCCCAAATCGAATGGCGTTGATAAAAACAAGATTTTTTTCATTTGGCAGTAATTGCTTAACCAAGTAAAATCGTCAAATGATAATTCTAGTTTTTTAACCATTTCTAACTGGGATTCATTGTTTTGCATATTATTTATTTGATAATCCGCTTTAGGGGCAATTTTTGAAACCATTTTTTCAGCTTTGAAAGTTTGGAATTTGATTGCATCCACACCACTCAAAACAGCAATATCAATCATTTTCATTGCATTTTCAATATTACCATTATGATTAACGCCGACTTCGGCGATAATGAATGTCCTCTTTTCTGTTTTACTCATCATAGCCCAATTTTCTTCTCATTCTATCCATTTCATCTGGTTGTCCCATATCAAGCCATAAAGATTCGCCAACCGGATAAACCCCAATTTTTTCGCCTCTTTTTTGCAAAGCAATTAATATATCCGGAAATGATATCGAAACCCCATGTTCTATCTCCATTAAAACCTTTGGCTCAATAACATAAAAACCGGTATTGGTTAATAAGGTATATTCCGGCTTTTCTTGCATGGACGATATATTTCCGGCATCATCCATTTCAACAATACCATATGGCATTTGAATATGCTTGTATACACATACCATTGTAACAAGATTGTTTTGCTCTCTATGATATAAATATATATCATTATAATCTGCATATAATAGGGAGTCACAATTTGTCATAAAGAACGGTTTGTCAATATATCCTTGTAATAAGTTAAGCCCACCCCCTGTTCCTAGTGGAGCATCCTCATCGTAAAAAGTAATATTGTATTGTGTGGCTTCTTCATGAAAGTAAGCTTTAATCATTTGCTTTTTATAATGGACAAGATAATGAAAATCGGTACAGCCATATTCTAAAAACTTATTCATAATGTGCTCTATAATTGGTATATCACCGATTGGAATTAATGGTTTCGGTAATACTTTTGTATATGGATAAAGCCTTGTACCTTCACCTCCTGCCATAACTACAACCGGTATATTCAAATCTTTTTTTATAAAGGATAAATTATCGTGTAGGAAGATTACATCAAGCAGTTCGTTATCGTTATTAACTACTGGTATTGATGATATTTGCTCCTTTATCATTGTTTTTCTTGCATCGCCTATATTATTGATTTTCGTTACTTTTGGTTTGTATTGGGCAACTAAGGAAACGGCATCTTCGAGTTGCCCACCCCTGAGTAGATGGCGTCGTATATCACCATCTGTTATCGTCGCAAGTAATTTCTTTCCTTCTGTGACAAAAAGTGTTTTCCTTTCACTCAAATCAAGTTGTTTCATCGCAGCACGAATTGAGAAAGATTCTGATATACATAACATGGATAAATCAATCATAACTTTCTTTTTCCTTCCAAATTGGATGTTTTAAAACCCAATTACCATATTCGTCTTTTTCAAATAATTCCTTATCAAAAAATGTATCAATAATTCGATAAAAATCTGCTTCCGAATATTTGCAAAAATTAATTAAATCATTAACCGATTTTGGGTCCAGTTTGTGGTCATGTTTTTTTACAAGCTCAATCGCTTCATCTCGTGTCAATAATCCATAGCGGACAAATCTTGCTGCATAATCTGTTGCTGCCCCATGCCCGAATTTGGGGTATTTCATCCATGGGTGAACTAGATAAGCGGGACTCTCAATTTGGTCAAAATTTTCTATATGGTGTGTTCTATCCCACTCATGGGTTAAATCATGGAAACCCCTTGATTTTGAAAAGAGATAATTTTTGTAACTGTTCCATTCGACATAATAAGAACAATATATTGGGTCAAGTCGTTCCATGTCTTCTGATGAAGGTGCAATTGTTAGTTCAAGCGCATCTCTGCTTACAATATTTGTTAACTCTTCCAATGGTATATCTGAAGCCACTCCGTTATTTAATTGATTTCTTGCCGAATATGATTCTTCGCTCCCTTCTCCGCCATACTCAAAGCTGACATTTTCACCATACACCAATAATGGAGTATTAAACTTCAAAGCCATATGAAGCGGATAAGTATATATAAGCCTATCAAGAAACCATGTCGGTTTACCATATTTTTCAAATGTGTAACGTATTAATTTTTTTTGTGTTTTTATATCTGGTTTTATACTGATGATATTACAACCGAACTCTTCCGATATATTCTTTATATTGTGTTTTCCCGCTTCAGTCCAAGGAAAATTATCTTCAACTGTAAACAAGATGGGGTTCATTTTCATTACCTCTTTCATCAAATATACTTGATAGTGTGAATCTTTTCCACCGCTGACAGCAATGGCGCAATCATAACCATGTTTACCATTTAATCGTCGGTATTTTGTACATATTGACTCTAGTTCAAGAAAACGTTTATCCCAATCGATTTGCTTCCTCTTCTCAAATGCTTGACAAGCAGAACAAACTCCATTTTTGTCAAAGGTTATTCCCGGACGAGTATCTGGCATTACACATTTTACGCAATACTTCATAAACAATCCTTCCATTGTATTTCATGTTTACTAACCATATTCAAATAGAATCAAAAAACCATTTTATTTTCAATATCCTCATTATACCAAAGCGTATCATTTTATACAAATAATATTTTTTTGCTTAAGAATGCAAATTTATATTAATAATTACTTACATTTGATATTAATAATTACTTACATTTGACCTATTGCATAATTATATTTTTTTTGATATCTTATTTATGTATTTGGAATCAAATATCAAGTTTGGAGTACTAATAAAAATGACAGGTATTGCGAATGAAGTTAACTAAATTCTTTATTATTACGTTTATATTATTTTCCCTCTATTTCATTTTCTGTTTATTTTTGGGCGTCAACCTATTTGATGCAACGAAAGCAATGTCTACTCAATATTTTGGAGTTTTATTACCAGGTGCTGCATTGAATCTTGTATTATTAAAGACAGAACAGCGTTTTATTACTTTTACATCAATTAGTTATGCACTTGGCTACATGTTGACTTTGCTACTTTATTTTCTATTTGTTCCTTGGGGTGGGCAAGCGTATGCACCTTATATAGTATTCTTCATTCTTCCTATATCCATGCTTATCATTAATGCCAAAAAGGAAAAACTTTATATAAAACCTATTGACAATAGCGAATGGATATTTATTCTCTTATTTATTATTTATATTGTATTTTTATTTTTTACTTACTCTGCAAACCTTATAGCACCACTAAATTTAAATGAAATGGGAATTAGCTATGTGCAAGACCATTTATATTGGATTCAAAATGCGGGAGCAGCAACACGCTCATTTCCAATAAATCAACCTAGGATTAGCGTTGATGCCATATACTATTATCATCACTTTACATCCATACATATTGCATGGGTTTCCTTAACTACTAGTATTGATGTGTTTGCATTAGGGGGTGTACTTTATACACTTACAAAAGGCATATTACTGTTTGGAGCCATTTATCTAATTTCGATTAAACTTTCAAGCTATATCTGGATACGTATTATATCTATTAGTGCAATACTCTTTTGTACAGGTATCGAATCACCATTTGTCACATATTTTGCTCACACATATTTGGCTCCATTCGGGTTTGATATTGGGCTTGCTTTCGCAGGCTTTTTTATATATTTTCTTATTCAGCAATGTGAATGTGACGGATATCCAAATAAATGGTTTTGGCTTTCGCTTGTATGTTTTATTACATGCACTGGATCAAAGGGACCAATAGGTGCAATAATGTTAATACTTATAGGTGGTGTATGTTTTATTTGGTTATTGCAAAAAAAATATTTACTAGCTTTTTCATATGGTATAAGCTTTTTGAGTATTTTCTTATTTATAACAATATGTATGCAAGGCTTGTTTTTGTTAAATGACGAGGACTTTGGTGGTCTTAGCTTTTCAGAATTTGTTAATGAGGCATACTATAATAATGGAGTTTCTTTTTTTCTGGAATCACTTGGAGTTCCAGGTTGGCCTTTATTAATTTCATTACCTTTTTTAGCTATTGTTCTTTGTTTTATTTCGCATCCAGTTATATTCATCCTTTTTACATATGGGGTTCTCGGTATGGTATTTAACAAACAAATGCGAACACCCCTGTGCTTTGGGTTATTTGTATCAGGTATGATTGGGTTAGCATTAGGAATTTTTTATGTCGCCGGTGGACATAGTGAAATGTATTTTGTTATGGCAGCATATTTACCATGTATTTCATTGGGAATAATCAACATCCAAATGAATTTGAATCGATATTCTACGAAAATAAAGTTGGCACTATATAGCGTACTCATATTAATACAATTCATGTTATTACTATTCGGCAATAATGTTGTATTGGGCAACATGTCTACACACATTAGAAAAGGATGGATAAATATCTTGGCATCTAATGGAATACAAAAGCCTATATCAAATGGTTGGTTTACTAAATCAGATTTAAAAGCAATGCAATGGATTCGATTAAATACCCCAAAAGATAGCATTATTTTAACCGATACCGGTATTATAAATTGGGAGTTCGATAGAAAGCGTAATCATTATTATGGCGCATTTTGCGAAAGACAATTATACTGTGAGTTGGGAAAATCAGATCTAACTGTTGCTTATATGAGCGGCGATTATATAAGTTTGTATGAAAAAAGAGCTGCTTACATTATAAAAGCTTATAATAACTCTAATGAAGCACTGGAAAAAATAAAAAACGATGGTGTTAAATATGTTATTCATACATTAGATTTAACACCAAATTTTAATCCAGATGTATCTCTTGCGGAATTAGTTTTTAGTACAAATACTATAAATATATACTATTTACGTTAGTTGATGTCAAAAATCACGTGAGCCGTTTCCATCTAGCTGACCATGGTTTAGATTCATAATAAAAAATGATTAACTCGTAATCTATGGTAACATTCTTTATTGTTACATATATTTGTGATATTTCTTTTATGTCAATTAAATTATAGCGCAATACTGCCGAATCTGTAATCAAGTTATCAACCGGCATCCCATTTGCGTATATTGACCAATCATATTGATATTTGTGCTGGATATGTCCATCACTTATATAGTGTCTAGTCCGGAAATAATACCCATCTTCATCTTCTTCCAGTATAATATCGGCAATCCCAAAATTGACAACAATTATACCATCTATGATTCTTATAGAATCATTGGCAGGCCAAACAGGCATGTTTGAATCAAGAATTTTCTTGCTAAGCAAATATTTTTCTTCCGTATCGTGATCAGAAATTGCTTGCAAATGTAATCCATGAAGTCGGTCAACCAAGGCACTAAATACAGTATTAATACTGTTGTTTTGGTATCCGATATATGAATTATCCTTCAAGCCCGCGCCATCACTAATAAAACCATATTCGCGAAACATATGGTGACTTTCAGGATAATATTCATTAGGCAAAGTTCCAAATAAACCTACTCTCTTTTCGTCAACCTCTGTTAAATAAGGTTCAATTCTCGCTAGTATTCTAGTAGTAAGTGATGTTGTCCTCTCATTAAAATAATAAGCCTTCATGTAGTAAATATTATTACCGATAATATTGCTTACGATAATAAACACAATAATGATAGAAAAAACAGTTTTAGCAATGGGGATGATATTTATTTCATCACTTAATAAAATACAAAACACAAGCGTTAAGACAAAAGCATACATCATCAAGCCATATGAGTTTGCCGGTGACAATATATCAGAAATATTTGAAGTGAATGGGATTGATAATGTTAACAAAGCAATTAAAGCAATTCTTATTGGTTGCTGATACAGTTTTCTATTAATTACTATGATTAGCGCAAATATTGTCGCCATAAATATTGCCGTCAAACAAATTTGCATATAAAAACTAGACGCAAAAAAATCATGGCCTAACAAACCTTTCATAAAATTTCTTAAAGCCTTGCTTAAAATATGTCTGAGTTCAGAAAAAGCAAACAATCTATTTATAATTGAATCTGAGCTGAAACCACGATAATTATTAAAGGTTGTATCATAGTAATTAAAGGCAATTGGCAGTGATATAGAATATAGAATACTTCCTAATCCTGCCATGGTAGCAAACTTAACACAGTAGGCATAAAAAATCTTAAAAGTAAAATTAATATCAAATAAATACTTTATCAAAAAAATAATGCTCAAGGTAATTACAATGCTGAATTTCGCTTGATATATTGCCAGCGTAAACATTGCCAAGATAGCTCCCGCAATACAACCAAAGCGGTATTTTACCGTGACGAATACTGCTAAAACTCCTAAAATTACTCCAAAATGATAGTTTGATGTATCACGTAAGAAAATATTAGTAAATGCGATGGAAGGGTATGTTGCCAGTAAACCACCAACTAGTAATGCACTAACCTTATTCCTGATACTAAGTGTTTTGCATATGAAATATGCAGATACCGATAAAAATAAGGTTACATACAAACCTGCTGTAAATGGAACAACATACCCCAAGTTAATCTTATTAATTATTGTATTAAACCAGCGCCCTGAAGCAACAACGGGATCAACATAATAAACAGTTGCCCGGTCATCCCTACCCCAGTACCTACCGGTATATACGAAAAGGTGACTAACAAAACCAAGAATAAGAGCAGAATAAAATGCAAGCCTTTCTGCTGATGGTAAATTTCTGAACCGTTTCATCAAGTAATTTTCTAAATTGAATTTGTTTGCTCTAATAAAAAAATGCACAAGTGTTTTCATATTTTAACTCCTGTAAACAATATGTTCTGCTTAGAAAATGCCGGTTTATACAATTTAAATTTTTTCGTGTCTAATTATATTCCCATCAACTACTTCGTAAATAACATCTGCTTTTTTAATTGTTGTTAATCGATGCGCAATTATAATTATTGTTTTTATCCCATGCAAGCTCTCAATTGCTTCCATTACTGCCGTTTCAGTTTCGTTATCAAGCGCTGATGTTGCTTCATCCAGAACTAATACTTCCGGATTGTGATATAAGGCCCTGGCAATTCCTATACGCTGGCGTTGCCCTCCTGATAACCTAATCCCTCTATCACCAACAAATGTATCCAATCCTTCTGGAAGATTATCCACAAAATCAAATAATTGTGCATTTATAAGAGCTGTTTCAACTGCCGCTTCATCAATTAAATCTCTATCTATTCCAAACGCAACATTAGCTCTAATACTACTATCTGACAAATAAATAGATTGTGGTATATATCCAATCTGTTTTTGCCAAGAACTCATATTGTTTAATATGTTAGTACCATCAACTAAAATTTTACCCATCTGAGGTGTCAATAAACCCAGCACAATATCAACTATTGTCGTTTTTCCAGCTCCAGATGTTCCAATGAAAGCAACCATCTTTCCCTTTTCAATGATACAATTTACACTATCCAATATTTTAATATCTGTGTTAGGATAAGAGTAACTAATATTCTTTATAGTAATCTCTCTTTCAAAACCCTTTATACTATCTGCTTTAACGATTGATGTGGTTTCTTTCTCAATATTATTGGCTTCCATTAAATCATGGTACAATAATGTTAATGAAGGATATGAATAAGTTATATTGTTAATGTATAAGTTTATTCGATTAACTGAGGGTAATGTCCGAAATGCCACTATGGCAAACATGGCCAATTGTGCAATAAATGTAGGCCCATCATTTACTCCATAATTGAGCTTCAAGATAATTGCCAACATAATTCCTGATATTGCAATTATTTCGATGGTATGATTCGATGTAATTGCAATCATCCTACTTTTTCTCATGCTCCTAAATTGCATTTTTTGTGCTTCTTGAAACTCTTTTATGAAATGCCTTTCCCTATTTAATACTTTTATTTCTTTAATTCCACTAATAGCCTGGATGATTGCTTGATATATCGCCATTTTATACAATCTCTTTTCTTCACCCAGCTTCATTGATAAACGTCTTGTAACTAGCAAAAATAGGCTTACACACACGCAAATAACTGCGATCACCGTTAAAGCCATTGACTTGCTTGTGACAAAAAGAATGACACCCAGTGATATGCATACCATGATTTCGCAAATTAATTTAAGCGCATTATCAATCAAGCTTACAAAACTTTGCACATCATTTTGAATATTACGTTGCAACTCAGGAATACTTTTATTTAAATGAAACTTGTATGGAGCTTTTATATATGTGGTAAATAATCGAGACGCTATCCGCCTTTCCACATTAAAAGTAACTCTGATAGAAGCGAAATTATATATCCATATAAAGACATTCTTAAATACATACACAATTACTAATATCACACACATTATTGTAAAAAAATGCCCATCTTTTGTGGTAGGAAACACCATACTTACATACATCAAAAACTTGTTTAACTGAATTGCACCTGGATCCATTAATAATTCTATAAATGGTTGAAAAATAGCAATAGATGCCAATTCCACCAAGCTAGTTCCTATTGCCAGCAAAAAAATGATAAAAAACTTTACTTTATCGCTTTTTTCTAGAATATATGAAGTTTTTTTCAGCATAATCTTACCTCTCTCTTAAGTGTATTTCCCCAATTACTGCGATGAAAATCTTTCATATCTGATAAACTATATAATTGCTCCATTCTACTCGCATATTCCTCATTTGATAAGCAGCAAACATATCTACAATCGTTATCTACCTCAACTATACCTTTATTAAATAAATTCCTTACCACATTAAGCTGTGCATACGAGTCATGTAATGCAAACGCAAGAAGAAATTCACTATCATTTACTGTGTAAGATACTTTTTCTCGATATACATTACTGGATAAATAAAAATTGGTATTGAATATTTTAATTCGTTTTGGTTTAAACAATAATAAATCAAATAATGCTCTCTGTACCATATTGGGAAAACCCATAAAAAAAATGTTTCTATCAAGAAAAAATTGCCTTACTCTATTAGCGATTCTTACATCTGACTTATCTAATACGCTCAAATTTGATATTACAGCTATTTCCACATCATTTATACAGGAACCCAGCTGTTTTGACCTAGCCATATCTATAGTTAGTTGCTTACCCATATAAATAATGTTCGTTTTAGAACCAACTATTTTTTTGTTTTCCTTACCTTCCTCGAAAAAGGTATTTAATCTTACTACTATATCAAAAGAATCTATTTCATTTCCTTGTAACAACTCTGATGGAGCAGAACCTACGATCGCAATACTTTTATTATTAATATAATTTGCAAACCAAATATCATCCTTGTTAAAATATCGTTTCAGTAATTTATTTGCCTTTGATATATTTCCTAAATAAATATTAATTAAAGCATGTTGCTTTCTTATGTTGCACGTTAGCAGTGGAGCCATCCTCATACGATAGTATTTATTTATTGTCCTCTTAATAATTTGAGGATTACCGATATCAATTGCCGCTGTTATTTCTGAACTGATTTTATTTATATCGGACTTTTTATTTTCTAAAAAAGCACTTTCAATAGCCTTTTTCCTAAATGCATACCCCATTGATAATAAACCGAACGCATTCGCAGTAAAACTCATCTCTTTCCATGAATTTGTAGATAGATATGACGCATCCAACGATTGGATTTCTTTTAAATAAATTTCATATTCATCTTTATTAATTATCCTTTTATTAATTATCTCATTAACGCAATATACTAACAATTCTATATTTTTGCCATTTCCCCATAATTCGATAAATAATCCTTCTAAATTGTAAACATCTCTATTAGATTGATCAATATAATCAATAATGCGCTCAAATAATATAAGAAATTTATAATAACCATCTCCTTGAATTGTAAAGTAACGCCTTGCTTTATTTTTAGTTTCTGCTAGTAACAGCTTCACGTATAAGAAGTCTCCTTCATTTTTTAGTAATATAAAATAGATTATTGTATATTTTTGAGCATCTTATCTCTTTAGGATTGATGCCAATTGCCGTTGCCAAGGAATGTATATCTTTCAAAAATTCCTTCTTACCCAGTTTGCGAAATTTCACTTTATCATTTTTTATGAATGGTTGCCGACTTAATGTACAACGTAAAGTATGAATCGACATCGCGATTAGTGTTTTTATAACCGCAGGAGATCTGAATAATCTGCTATCGTCATCAACTGGTTGTATCTTAATATTATCAAGTATACCCAATACATTATGTGCCACATTATCATTAACATTCATATTGCTTATATGCTTAGACAACATTCTCTTATCCAATTCAACTTGTTCATGTAACTCGTTTAGGTTATTAATTGCTTTTAATACTTGATTTTCATCATTGCATATTTTTCCTATTTTTTCTATTATATCAACATCAAATTGAGAATCGCACACCGCATTATATGTTATAACTGGTTTATCCAAAAAAACCGATTCAAAAGCTGTAGTACAATTTTTTTGTATTACTAATTCTGATGCTAATATCCAGGGTATTACGTCCCCCTCCTTTACTACAAACACGTTATCTGATTCAACCGGTTTCCATAATTCTTCATTTTCCATAGGATGAGGACGAATAACTATATTAAATGGCTTGACGTTAGATGACAAATGCATTATTAGAGATTTATATGCTTCAAAAATTTCACTATGATAATCAATAAGCTTATCTATATCATTTCTTTCATTTGCGTTGTAATTCGCACGGACTTTTTCTGTCATCTTATGAAAAAAATCTTTGCTGTTTATATTGTTGCAGACAAGGTTTGAATTTATTAATATAAACCGCCCATACTTATCTTGTATTTTTTTTATCTGATGCATATATATCTTGCGATATTTTGATTTCAATAATTCAAAGCGCATATTTCCCATTGCAGTGCAATTACTGATATCCGATACTTTATTTTGAATAATTGACAAGTGGGTTTCTCCCCATGTAAAAAAATGATTTACTAAACGAAGAGTTTCATCATGTATTCTACGATTTTCTGGGTCACTATATGGTATTAACCCTTCCTCATCAAAGGCAACAACCTCATGACCAGCATTTTTAAACTTTTTATAATCCTCACCGTGCCCATGCATAATTGAACTACCCAAATATATCCCCGGAGGTAATGACATAATACATTGCTTTAGAGGCACACGTGATCCAATTACTACTTGATATCCTTCATTAATTGCATATAATGCAAACAGTAGTTTTGCACGATATTCACGTGCCTTCACCTCAATCGGTAAGTATATTACTTTCTTTTTCATCATAACTCCATCCCATTTGTCCCATATAAATATATCATACGAAACTAATATTGTCCATTTTACATTTCTTAGTATTGACCATCTTATATATGAGTCTTATAATAAAATAAAAGAAAGTGCATATCAAATGTTCAAACCGGATAAATCATATATAAATTATACCTTAAAGGTGTTGGGTCTTTCTAAAGCGTCAAAACCTATTAATGATTTGCTTAAAAGCAATAGCTGTGTTGTTAATGATTTTAAAAAATCATTTATCCAGAAAGCATCCATTTCACTTGAATCGGCTAAAATTTTTGTTGAGTCATATAAAGCAAAAAACTTAAAGGTAATAAAAATATCCGAATCTTCTGTTGATACGAGTACCCCGATATTAATGTGTGCAACAAAAGATGATTTTAATAAAGTTGAAAAGCAAATATTGTATCACCGCAAACTTGGATTCAAACATTTTGCATATATTGATAACAATTCTACAGATGGAACATATGAATGGCTTTTGGAACAAGATGATGTTTCTGTGTTTTCTATAAGTGAAAAATATATTGGAACTAGAAGAAATTCCTGGCGTAAACAAGCAATGGATTTCTTTGGTTATGATAGATGGTATTTGATACTTGATTCCGATGAGTTTTTTGCTTACCCAGGTATGGAGCAAGTAACAATCGAAAAATATATCGGCTTTTTAGAGAAAAACCGCATCTATTCTGCACTGACTCCAATGATAGATATGTATACAAAAGATAGCCTTTTCAGCGGAACAATGGAGCAATTTGACCTTGACTATTGTTATTTTGATACGGACACATATATAGAAAAATCACGTCACACCGGAACCGAAATTTTTGGCGGCCCGAGGCAACGCCTTTTTCCAAATGAAGATACCAGCATTGCAAATCTTTTAACAAAATACGCTTTAGTAAAACCTGCCAAAGCATATATCTGCGATACGCACCGGAATTATCCGCTCAAATCAAACCGTCAATGCAAAAAGGCAGTAGCTTTTTTGCTGCACTATAAATTTTTACCTGATGACATTATTAAATATGAGGAAATAATAAAAATTGGGCATTATTCCGGTGGAAGTGGTCAGTACAAACACTATAAAAGTATCTATGAAAATACGCCAAACTTATCTTTCTACTACAAAAAATCAAAAAAATGAATAGGCTCACTGGATCTGCTCAAAATAAATATTATCAACAAACCATTTTATGATAAATTTCTAAAATACTTTTCAGATAGTTAATAAGATTACATTTGCTTTCAATTATTTCATAACTAGCCCGCCCCATTTCCGGTATTAGCTTAGTATTGTCACATATTTTGTTTATAACTTCGTTTAGTGCTTTTTTATCATTGTCAGCAAATATAAAGCCATTAATACCATCCTCAATATAACAAGCCGTTCCATTCGCATCTGAACAAATCACTGGTA
>Ga0209737_10000393_pt1 | contig 37715 bp, 29 predicted proteins | sample TergutCu122P3_FD_187284 | JGI IMG/M metagenome (GOLD analysis project Ga0209737, IMG submission 187284) | Cubitermes ugandensis P3 segment gut microbial communities from Kakamega Forest, Kenya - Cu122 P3 (SPAdes) (version 2) | ecosystem: Host-associated > Arthropoda: Insects > Digestive system...
GCGGGGAATGAATATCCTGCCGGGAATCTGGGGGAGGGGGCGCTACGCCGCGAACTGACTTGCCTGCGGGATTTCGCCAGCCGGGTGAATGCGGCGCTCGCCCGGCCACGTTATCCGGTGCATACCGTGAAACTTGAGCAGGCGCTCCATTGCAACGGCGAGCATGAAACCTGGGAACTGCGCGCCGCATTCGGCGCGTTACGCGCGGAGGGACTCGTTGCCTATCGCTACGACGACATCCGCGCTGGCGATGTGCTTGCGGCCTGGCTCGATCATTTGACGCTCTGCGCCGCGCCGCCGCCGGGCGTGGAGTGTCGGACTCGCGGCCTGTCGCGCGAGGGCGGATTCGTGTTGCACCCCTTGCCCGCCCATGAGGCGCAGGCGCATCTCGGAAAATTGCTGGCGCTCTACCGCGCGGGATTGCAGGAGCCGCTGCGCTTTTTCCCGAAATCGGCCAGGGAATACATTTGTACCCGTGCCCGTGAAAACAACGAAAGCAAGGCCCGCAAGGACGCCCTCAAAAAATGGAACGACGGCGATTTTTCCGAAAAGAAGCACGCCGCCTACCGGCTGGCGCTGCGCGGCATGCGCATGGAAGAGGCGCTCGACGACGCATTCCGGGAAAACGCCGAGACCGTGTTTGGCGCGCTGTGGCAGGTTTTAGAGGATTGTCACTTATAGGGATTGAATAACTCTCTGGGTGCACGCCTTTGACTCTGGCATGAATTGCTACGCACTTTCCCCCTGTTGACCTCTGGTAGGCTCTATGCCACTGGGTAGAAATTTGCGCCGGTGAGAAACCAGGTCAGAGGCATGCCATTCAAGTATGAATCGTTTTCTCGTCAGGATAAGAGGTTCCACCTTTGAAGGGGATACTCTCATGTGTAACCATCGTTTCATTTTGAAGGCTGTGCTGGTTGCTGCCATGTTCGGCGCTGCGATTCAGCTCCGCGCCGAACCGAAGGGTGAAAATTGCGGCGCTCACAGCCTGATCGTTGCCACCGGCACCGAGGCCAACAGGGGATACAGCGGACTCTTTGCGGACATTGAAAAGGTATGCGGTCAGGTGGCGCCTCTTTGTGAATTGAACACTACCGGCGGTCTGGATAATTTGAACGCCCTGTCCACAAAGGAAGCCGATCTCGGGTTTGCGCAGGTTGACATCTGGTCGATGGTGAAGGATGGCGACGACAATATCAGCTCCCTTCAGGCGGTTGCCGGGCTCAACTCCAATTACCTGCATGTCGTGACTTCTGCAAAAGGATTCGTCATCACCGTCCAGAAGAAACTCTTCGGTTTTATCCCTATCGGCGGGGATGACAAAACCGTGATGATCCAGCGTTTCTCCGATCTCCGTGGACAGCGTGTTGCGCTCGTCGGTTCTGCAAAATTTCTTGTGCGGCAGTTGGACAAATTTCTGGATTACAGGCTGGACATGGTCGATGTGAACAGCGAAGCCATGGCATTTGACATGGTACTCAAGGGAGAAGCTGCTGCGGCCCTGTTGGTGAGCGGCTGGCCAAGCGGGCTTATCGCGCCGCTCAAACAGAGTTCGGGCCTGACCCTCGTTCCATATGATGGTCAGCTCTTTGGCAATGGCCGGCTTTTTGTCAAACCGATCAGCTACCAGGGGTTGGGCGTCTACAACAACAATGCGCTGGCCATTCCGAATGTGCTGTTCACCCGTCCTTTCAGGGGCGAAAAATCCCGCGATGTGATGAAGCTCCGGGAATGCCTGAAGAGCAAACTGCTCGATCTCCAGGAAGGAAACTACCAGCCTGGCTGGAACGAAATAAAGGACATCGACAACACTTACGATGTTCCCAGGTTTGTGGGCAAGTGAGCGCTCCGGCGCTGCGCGCTACCTCTCCAAAGAAGGGAAATTACTCTGCCTGCCTCCATCCGCCGCCGAGCGCCTTGTAAAGGTTCACCGCGCCCGTGAGCCGTGCGAGCCGCAGTTGGGCGAGTTGATCCTGAACCGCGAAACGCGTGCGCTGCGCATCGAGTACGGACAGGAGATCGTCCGCACCCGTGCTGTAGCGCAATTCCGCGAGGCGTAGCCCACGTTCGGCCTCGACGAGAATTTGTGCCTGCGCCTCTTCCTGCCGGGTGTCGCGGGCGGCGTTGGAGAGGGAGAATTCGACTTCCTGCAACGAGGAAAGGATGGTTTTGCGGTAGGTTTCCAGCATTTCGCGTTCACGCGAACGGGCGGTTTCGACCTGGGCGCGTCGCCGTCCACCGTCGAAAATCGTTTGCAGAATCGCCGCCGAAAGGTTGATGACGGAAGCCGGACTCGCGAGCGAGAGCAGCGCGCCTGTCGCCAGTCCCCCTCCGGCGGAGAGCGTGATGCTCGGGAAAAGTTCGGCGCGGGCCGCAGCAATGTTTGCCGAGGCTGCCGCCAGCCTTGCTTCGGCCCCGGCGATGTCCGGGCGGCGCAGCAGCAGTTCGGAAGGCAATCCGGCGTCGATCGCGGGAATCGCAAGTTCGGAGAGTTTGCCCGGCGACTCGGTGGAAGGTGGCATTGGGGCGCGTCCGCACAGGATGTCGAGCGCCATGCGGGTTTGACGCACCTGCACTTCCAGCGGGTCGATCTGGGCGCGTTGGGTCAGAACGGTGGTGGTCTGGCGGGAGAGGTCGAGCGCGGAGACTGCGCCGTTACGGTAACGGGCTTCGACGACCTTGAATACGCGCTCTGCAATGGCAAGGTTTTCCCGCGCGATTTCCAGCCGTTCCATGCTGGCCAGGTATTGAAACCAGGCCGTCGCCACGCTCGCGGCAAGCGAGAGGCGCGCGCCTTCATAGTCGTGTCGGCTGGCTGCCAGACTGGCTTCGCCGCTGGCGATGGAGGAGGAAACCCGGCCCCACAGGTCGACTTCGTAGCTGGCGGCCAGATTGAGCGAGGTGCTGTTTTTATCGACAACAGCGCTGCTGCTGCGCGAACCGGGGTCTTCGCGCTTCCAGCCGCTGCTGCCGGACAGATTCAGGCTCGGGAAGAGCGAGGCGTTTGCCACGCGCAGAGCCAGTTCCGCCTGGATGACCCGTTCGCCCTGTACGCGCAGGTCGGGGTTGCCCTCAAAGGCGCTGTCGATGAGGGCGTCGAGCCGGGGGGAGCCGAAGCTGCGCCACCACTCGGCAGAGGGCATTGCTGCGCCGGTGGCGGGCGTGGCTTCCAGCCATCGATCCGACAGGGCAATGTCCGGGTGCGGGGCGGGTTCCATGAAGGAACAGGCGGTGACGAGAAGCGTGGTGCAGATGAGGGCTGGGGTTTTCATTGCGTTTCCTACTCCGATGCCAGCGCTACGACCGGGTCGAGCCGGGCGGCCTTGCGCGCAGGCAGATAGCCGAATATCAGCCCGGTTGCGAAGGCGCAGCCAAAGGCGAGGATGACCGGCGTGGGGGAATATTGGATGGAGGTGCCGAAACTTTCGATGACCGCAGCGGCGGTGAGCCCCAGCGCGACGCCTATCAGGCCGCCGAGCGCGGAGACGACCAGCGCCTCGATGAGAAATTGCTGAAGGATGTTGCGCATCCGCGCGCCGGTCGCCATGCGGATGCCGATTTCGCGCGTGCGTTCGGTGACGGATACCAGCATGATGTTCATGACCCCGATGCCTCCGACCACCAGCGAAATGGCCGCCACCGCGCCGAGCAGGATGGTGAGCGTGTCCTGGGTTTCCGAGACGGTATCGATGATCGAGGCCATGTTGCGGATCTGGAAGTCTTCAAATCCGTGCCGCGCGAGCAGGAGCGCATGTACGGCGTCCTGGGTCTCATCGATGCGGGTGATGTCATCCACTGCGACGGTGGCGTTTCTCAGGAAACGTTGTCCGGAAACGCGCAGGCTGCTCGTGGTGTAGGGGATGAACACCACGTCGTCCTGATCCTGTCCCATTGCCGATGCGCCCTTGGGCGTCATCACGCCGATGATCTGGAAGGGGATGTTGTTGACCAGCACGAATTGCCCGATCGGATCGACCCCTGAAAACAGGGCGTTTGCCACGGTCTGCCCCAGAACGGCGACGGTGGCGTATCGGGCCTCGTCCTGTGCGCTGAAGAAGGTGCCGCTCGCCACGTCCCACTTGCGGGCGATCGTGTAATTCCAGGAAGTGCCGTTGGTGCTGGTGCGGTGGTCGATATTGCCGACGCGCACGGTGACGGAGGCGCTTTGCTCCGGCACGGCGGCCAGCACGTTGTCCAGTTGGCTGATGGCATTCACGTCTTCGATGACCAGCGTGGCGGGGGTCTCCCGCCCGCGCTGATTGGGCGCGCCGGGGCGCACCGTGAGCAGGTTCGTGCCCATCGCGCTGATCTGGTCGACGACTTTTTGTTTTGCGCCGTCGCCAATGGCAAGCATGGCGATGACCGAGGCCACGCCGATGACGATGCCGAGCAGCGTGAGCGCGGAACGGAAGATGTTCGCGCGTAGCGCCCGCAAGGCTGTGCGGGTGGCTTCGGTAACATCCGTCATTGGGGAACTGCGGTCGATGTGCGGAGAGAAATCGGGTTCCGGGCCATCGGGACGGCTTGGGCCGGGGTCGGAGGTGACTCGGCCGTCGCGGATCACGATGACGCGTCTGGCCATCGCGGCGACTTCGTGCGAATGGGTAATCAGAATGATCGTGTGGCCTTCGGCGGAGAGTTGCGTGAGCAGTTTCATCACGTCTTCGCCGCTCTTGCTGTCCAGCGCGCCGGTGGGCTCGTCGGCCAGGATGATTCTTCCGCCGTTCATCAGCGCGCGGGCGATCGAAACCCGTTGCTGTTGTCCGCCGGACAGTTGTCCGGGCCGGTAGGTGATGCGTTCGCCAAGACCGAGGGATGTGAGGAGTTGTTCCGCGCGCGCGTGGCGTTCAAGAGGCGGCATGCCGGAATAGACGGCCGGGACTTCCACGTTTTCGCGGGCGCTGGCGCCTTTCAGGAGGTTGTAGCTCTGGAAGACGAAGCCGAAGGTTTCCCGGCGCATCCGGGCCAGTTCGTCGCGGTCGAACCCGGCCACGTCCCGGCCCATGAAACGGTAGGTGCCGGAGGTGGGACGGTCGAGGCAGCCGAGGATGTTCATCAGCGTCGATTTGCCCGAACCCGACGCGCCGACGATGGCAACGAATTCACCTGGGTAGATGGTCAGGTCGATGCCGCGCAGCACCTGGGTGCAGAGTTCGCCGCTGCCGAAACTGCGCGTGATGCCGGCGAGTTCGATCAGCGGGAGCGTCTCCCGTCCGGAGGCGTTCATAGACGCGGCCCGCCCATCATCTGACGCGGGACGCCGCTGCCGCCGCCGCCACCCTGTTTGGGTGCGGAGCCCGTAAGGCCAGAGACCACTTTTTCGCCTTCGGAAAGGCCACTCACGACCTGCGCGACGATGCGGTTGGTGACGCCGATTTCAATGGTGCGCTCGGCAATCTTCCCGTTGGCTTCTAGCACCCTGACTGTGGCCTGCCGCGTGCGCGGCGCGCCGTCACTGCCGCCGGATGGTTGCCGGGAGCGTTGCGTATTTGCGTTGCCTGTATCGTTGCGATCGGTGGCATTTCTGCCTCCGCCGCGCTGCTGCAAGGCGCCCATCGGAATCTGAAGCACATCCTTCGCCTGTGCGACGACGAAAAACACCTGTGCCGTCATGTCGGTCATCAGGCGGGCGTCGGGGTTGGGGACGTCGAACAGCGCGTTGTAGAGCACGACATTGTTGGTGGTGGTCGGCGTCGGCTCGATCTGATCGAGCTTGCCGTGCCATCGTTTGTTCTGTCCGCCGAGGGTCGTGAAATACGCCTGCATCTTGGGGTAGAGCCGTCCCACGTCGGCTTCCGAAACCTGCGTGCGCACGGTCATCACGCTCAGATCGGCGATTCGGAGGATGATCGGAGCCTGCTGGTTGGTGTTCAGCGTCTGGCCCTGCCGCGCGCTGATCGAGACGACCGTACCCGCCATCGGCGAGATTACGCGCGCGTATTGCAGGTTTGCCTCGTCTCCGCGCAGTGTGGATTCGGTCTGTTCGATCTGGGCGCGCAGGGCTTCCAGCGAGGCCTGAGCGGATTTCAGCGAGGCTTCCGCCGTTTGCAGGTTTTCTTCCGCCGTGGCGTCTTCGGCTCTCAACGCCGTCTGGCGACGAAACTGGATTTGCGCCAGGGCGAGGTTGGCCTCGCGTTCCTTCAGTTGCGCGCGCTGGTTGCGCAATTGGGCGCGCGAGGCATCCACGCGGGAGAGATAGACGGTCGAATCGATTTCAGCCAGCAGGTCGCCCGCCTGGACTTCGCTGCCGACCTGAACGTGAATTTTCTGGAGTTGCCCGGAAACCTGCGCGCCGACATCGACGTATTCGCGTGGTTGCAGTGTGCCGGTGGCGGTAACGACATCTTCGATGTCTCCGCGGGCAATGGTCGTGAATTGGTAATTGCTGGTCGGATCGTCGCTTTTCAGAAGAGCATTGGCCTGCCAGCCGATGACTGCCAGCGCGGCAATGGCCAGCGCGATCAATGCACGGCGTAGCCAGCGGCGGTCGGGTGTTTTTCCGGAGAGGGGAGGTGCGGTTTTCATGATGTGAACAGGCGATATATCAGGTAATACATGAGAGATTGAGCGTGAGGATAGAGGATATTGCGTTTCAACGAGTACCGCTTTGTATCAAGGGCAGGCTTGACTCCATCGAGTCGCCCCCATCCCAACCTTCCCCCGCACGCGGGGGAAGGAGTTCACGCGCTCTACCTGCGGCGGAAGCTTTCAAAACCTTCCCCCGCACGTGGGGGAAGGAGTCTGCATTGACGACGCTATCTAGACAGCTTCGGGTTTTTTGGCGTTGTTTTGATCTGCCAGCATCCGGCTGATCTCGTCGGCGGGTACGGGTTTCGAGAACAGAAAACCCTGTCCGAAATCGCAGCCAATGGAACGCAGCATGTTTTTTTGAATGTCGTTTTCGATGCATTCCGCGATGACGGTCATGCCGAGATCATGCGCCAGGCCGATGCTGTGACGAACGATGGCGCGCAGGCGCGAGTCGGTGGCGATGGTGCTGACGAAGGAGCCATCCAGTTTGAGAATGTCGCAGGGCAGGATGTACAGGTAGCTGAGTGCTGAATAGCCGGTTCCGAAGTCGTCGATCAACACCGAAATTCTGGTTTCGCGCAGTTTTTGCAGGGTTTCGGTGGCCGGGCCGCCAGCACGGGTAAACAGGCTTTCCGTAACCTCGAAGCGCAGCAGTTCGGGGGGCAGGCCGTGACTGGCGATGGTGTCGAGCAGTTCGGAGGCGAGATCGGGGCGCGAGAACTGGTGTGCCGAAAGATTGACGCTGACGGGTTTGACGGCATCGATTCCGAGTTGGCGAATCCATTCCTTGAGGTCGAGACAGACACGATTGAGTACGAACATGCCGAGTTCGTGCACCAGATCGAGTGATTCGGCCAGCGGAATGAAGACGCTCGGCTGAATGAATTCCTGTTCGGAGTGCTGCCAGCGTGCGAGCGCCTCGAAGCTGGCAATGTCGGAATTGAAAAAACGGATGATGGGTTGATAGGCAACAGCCAATTTTTCTTCTGCCAGGGTGTTGCGCAATTCGGTTTCGAGCGTGAGCCTGCTCAGTAGATTGTCGTGCATCGCTGCCTGGAAGACCTGCACGGGCGAAGAGGTGTTCCTGCGCGCGGATTGCAGCGCGCTGTCGGCGTTGCGCAACAGGGTTTCGGCATTGTCGCCGTCATCGCTCGTCGCCACGCCGACCCGACATCGGACATGCAACGTCCGCCCGGAACCCAGAGCGGTGAACGCGGGCAGATTGAGCAGGCGTCTCGCGGTTTCCATTGCTTCGTCGTTGGACGTCAGGTTGTGCAGCAGGATGGCGAATTGATCGGAATTCAGGCGGGCAAGGATGTCGCCGCCCCGCAACGATCTGCCGAGATGATCGGCAACCTGACGCAGCAGATGGTCGCCCGCAGCATAGCTGTAACTGTCGTTGATGAGATGGAAGCGTTCGAGATTGAGTGCCAGCACCGCGAAAAGGAACTGCGGGTTGCGTTCCCGCTGTGCCAGCGCGTGGCGCAGGTGTTCGATGAACAACGGCTGGTTGGGCAGGCCGGTGAGACCGTCGTGCATGGCGTCGTGTTGCAGTTGCTGTTCGACGCGCTTTCTCAGGTGGATGTCGCTGATCGAACCCGCCATGCGCAAGGCCCGCCCCTGTGCATCGCGCAGTGCCACGCCGCGGGTCATGATCCAGCGGTAGCTGCCGTCTTCGTGGCGGATGCGGTGTTCAAGCAGGAACTGGGGGGTGATGCCCCGCAAGTGTTCGATCATGCGGGTGCGGTAGGCGGCGGCTTCGTCCGGATGCAGGCGTGCAGTGAAAAGCGTCGTTGGCACTTCCAGCGGCGAAGTGTCGGAAACCGAGTCGTCATTGGGGAGGCCGAGCATTTCACAGAAACGGGGCGAGAGATAGCCCCGATCGTCCGGGATGCTCCAGTCCCAAAACCCGTCGTTTGCGCCGCGAAAGGCCAGTACATAACGTTCTTCGTTACGGCGGAGCCTTTCCGTGGCATTTTGCAGATCGTCGATCTGCCGCTGGAGCGCGGAGGCCATTGCGTTGAAGCGCTGGGCGAGTTCGTCCCTGCCATCGTCGGAGAGCCTGTGATCGAGTTTGCCTTCGGTCAGCGCGGCCATGCCGTTGAGCAGGCGTCTGATCCTGATCGAAGCATTACGAAAAAAGTGCCATATGCGCATGGTCTAACCACTCGGATTGGAACTCCGGGATACTGGGCTCAATAGTGGTGCTTGTTTCTGGTTGTCACTGATGAATAGCGCACGAACAATCAAATATGTACCGATAAGGATCATCGGCAGGCATAACCATTGTGCAGTGGTCCATTCCAGGCCGAGTCCGCTGAAGATGCCTGGATCGGGGTTGCGGAAAAACTCGGCGATGAAACGCAGCGTGCCGTAGCCGACGAGAAAGAAACCGGATACCGCCCGTAGGGGGCGGGGGCGGGAGGCAAACCACCACAGCAGGATGAACAGCAGCAACCCCTCTCCTGCGGCCTGGTAGAGCTGCGAAGGATGGCGCGGCAGATCATCGACCCACGGATAAAGCATTGCCCAGGGCAGCGTCTCGTTCATGGGGCGTCCCCACAATTCGCCGTTGATGAAGTTACCGATACGGCCAGCGGCCAGCCCGATGGGAACCATTGGCGCAATGAAGTCGGTGATTTCCCAGAAACTGCGGCCACGGCGGCGGCCATAAAGCCACATTGCGGCCAGTACGCCGAGGAAGCCGCCATGGAAGCTCATGCCGCCATTCCATACCGCGAAAATCTCGACGGGATGCGCGAAATAGTAGGCAGGCTGGAAAAACAGGACTTCTCCCAGACGCGCGCCGAGAATGACGCCGAAGATGCCGTAAAAAAGCACGTCGTCGACAGACTGCGCGTTCCAGCCCAATTCCGGCCTGCGATGCGCGCGGCGGCGCCCCAGAACGATGAAACAGGTAAAGGCGAACAGATAGGTCAGCCCATACCAGTGAACACTGACTGGGCCGATGGAAAAAGCGACGGGATCAAATTGGGGATGGATCAGCATGAAAATCCTTACAATTGAACATTGTATTTCTTTTGATGCGGAGCGTTTTCATGTCCATTCTCGTTTGCGGCTCGATGGCTTACGACAACATCATGGTTTTCGGAGATCGCTTCAAAAATCATATTTTGCCAGAGCAGATTCACATTCTGAATGTCTCTTTTCTTGTGCCGGAATTGCGGCGCGATTTCGGCGGTTGCGCGGGCAATATTGCCTACAACCTGCGTCTGCTCGGGGCCGAGGCAATTATCGTAGCTACAGTTGGTGATGATGCCGGAGACTACCACAAAAGGCTAGATGAACTCGGTCTGAGCCGGGAATATGTGCGCCATGTGCCGGAAACATTTACCGCGCAGGCGTTCATCACCACCGACATGGACGATAACCAGATCACTGCGTTTCATCCGGGGGCGATGCTGTTCTCGCACCAGAACGACGTGCGTACAGCCGCAGGCGCGCGGCTTGCCATCGTTGCGCCCGACGGGCGTGACGGCATGCTGCGGCATATTGAAGGGCTGGCCGAAATCGGTGTGCCTTTCGTGTTCGATCCCGGTCAGGCGTTGCCGATACTGTCCGGCGATGAGCTCCTGCATTGCCTGAACCTTGCCCATTGCTGCACGGTCAACGACTACGAAGCGCGGCTCATGTGCGACAAGACCGGGCTGGACATCGAGTCGCTTGCCGCCAGGGTCGAAGCGCTCGTGGTGACGCGCGGAGGCGAAGGCTCTCACATCTATGCGGATGGTCAGCGCATCGAGGTGCCTGCCGTGCCTCCTGCCGCCCTGGTCGATCCTACAGGGTGCGGTGACGCTTATCGGGCCGGTCTGCTTCACGGCATCGAGCAGGGGTGGGACTGGCGCGCCTGCGGGCAGCTTGCTTCGGTGATGGGCGCGCTCAAGATCAGCCATCGCGGCGGACAGAACCACTCGCCCGGACGAGCACAGATCGAAGCTGCGTATCAGGCTGCCTTTGGCGGGAACCCTTGGTCAGGGTGACTGATTTATCCCTACTCCGTCATTCCCGCGAAGGCGGGAATCCAGAATACCCACTGTTATTTCCACTTTTTCCTGGGTCCCCGCTGATCAAGGGGACGACGAGATGGAGAGAACGTGGTAATAAATCAGCGCTTCCCTAGAGCGATTTTGATTCAAGAGCTTACATTTTTCGCTGCTTGCCCCCATCCCAGCCTTCCCCCGCTTGCGGGGGAAGGAGATTGATTCCCTCCCTCGCTTGCGGGGGAGGGTTAGGGTGGGGGTAACAGCGCAGAAAGTACGTAACTAAATCGAAACCGCTCTAAGAACCTGTTCACGATCTTTTGAGCAGAAGGGCCAAGAAGGCGAGATGAATCCATTGCAGACTGGTGTTGAGCAAGCGCTCGCAGTTCTTCCATAGTCTGCGGTTTTTCTCCAGCCAGGCAAAGCTGCGCTCAACCACCCAGCGCTTGGGCATGACCTTGAAGGTATGCAGTTCACTGCGTTTGGCAATCTGTACCGTGACCTGTTTGCCCAGAACGTCTTTGACCCCCTGAGCAAACGGCTCACCCACGTAGCCGCTATCGCACAGCAGGCTTTGCACACGATTCAATCCCGGTTTGCAGCGCTCAAGCGCTTGCAACGCACCCTTACGATCCGTGATCTCAGCCGTCGTCACAGCCAGCGCGTGCGGCAAACCCTGTGTATCCACCGCAATATGACGCTTGATGCCTGACACCTTCTTGCCTGCGTCATATCCTTTTTGACCTGCTGTGTCAGTGTTCTTGACGCTCTGTGCGTCCACGATCAAGAACGTGGTGCAGGCGTTGCGCTCCTGTTTCTCTCGGACCGCGCCAACCTGATTTTTTTAAAGCCCGCTCCAGCAGGCTTTGACCGTGCTCATCCAGTTCGCTCCACTTGGCAAAATAGGAATGTACGGTGCGCCACTTCGGAAAGTCACTGGGTAAGGCTCGCCACTGGCAGCCAGTGCGCAACACGTACAGAACAGCACACCACACCTCATACAGGTCCACCGTCGGCGGCTTGGTACGCTTGCGGGCCCGCTCCAACACAGGACGAATAAGGGCGAATCGCTCACGACTCATGTCACTCGGATATATTTTCTGGCGCATCCGCTTAACATAACAGATTGGGAAAAGATCGTGAACAGGTTCTAAGGGTAGAAATGCCCCAGGTCGAAGTTGCTCGGGACAATTCCCGTGACCTCCAGTTCCATGTTGATGTCCACGTTGCTGCGTGCCGGCATGCCGGTGCTTTGGGCGAATCTCTCGGGCGGAACCCATTCGGTGGGCGTGAAAATACGGCGGGAAAGCGGCTGGTGGATGTCGTTTTTCAGCACCAGTTCGAGATTCGGCCAATCCTGCGCGAAATTGGCGCTGTTCGTCACCTTGGCATAGAACACGTAACGGTCACTGCGGTCACTGCGCCGCGCGAAACCATAATCGGCAATCTCTATTCGTGAAGCTTCGCGCGGCAACGGCATGGTGCAGCCGAACGTATTGCAGAGCGAGATCAGCGCGGGGCGCGTGCCGGGAAATGAGCGGGCGAGATGGTTGCGAAACAGGAAAACCGACTGGATGACAAGGACGACCCCCAGTACACAAACGGAAGTCGTCCAGAGCTTGTGATGCTGGACGTGCGTCTCAGGGTTGCCGTAGACATCGAAATGGGACGGAGGCGCTTTCTCGGGGGGCGCGCTCTTCGTGACGGGAATCTTGCTGCGGGCCGCTGTGCGGGCGGCCTTGGCTTCGGCATCGAATTCGGCTTCGATCTGATCGATCTTGGTCTCGATGCCGAGCTTTGAAAAAATTTCGCTCAAGACCTCGTCATCGATCACCTCGCTCGGCGCAACCGGGGCGGGCTTACGCCGCCTGCCCCATCCGGTACGTTCTTCCAGAACCCTGCCAATGCTCATGAAAGTGGAGGCCAGCCGGCTCATTTTGCCGGGTTCCATCCGCTTTTGGCGGCGTGACTTTTCCTTGGATTTTTCCCGGGACTTATCCCGTTTCCTTTCCTGATTTTCCCGGCTTCGCGTGACCTGGGGCACATCCTGTGCCGGAGGCGATGTCTCGGGCTTCGATGCTGGCTCCGGTGCGGGCGTCTCCGGCAAGGGCGGAGGCGGCGGGGTGGGCGCTGGCGGCGAAGGCGGAGGAGCTGTTTCCGTGGCGGGCGTTGTCGGCGAGGGCTTCGGCGCTGCTTCTGCGTCATCCAGCGAATCGAAGAGAACGATCGTCAGCGATTCCTGCGAAGGTGCAGGAGATACAACCGTGGCGGGTGTTGGCGCTGGCGGCGGAGGCGGAGGCGGAGGCGGAGGCGGAGGCGCGGGTGGCGGCGCTTTTGGCGCAGGCGCAGGTGTTGGCGGCGACGCTGTCGGCAAAGGTGCAGGAGATGGCGCCGGGGCGGGCGGTGGCGTTTTCGGCGAAGGCGCAGGCGACGGGGCTGGGGCAGGCGGCGACGCTTTCGGCGAAGGCGCAGGCGATGGAGCCGGGGCAGGCGGTGGCGTTTTCGGCGAAGGCGCAGGAGAGGGCGTCGGGGCAGGCGAAGCCGCTTTTGCCGAAGGCGCAGGAGATGGCGGCAATTCGGCTCTGGCCGGAGGGGCAACCTGGGTGGGCGCGGGCGGTATGACCGTATCGGTGAAACTCTGATCGAGCGGCGGGAAGTCCGGCGAAGCAGTCCACTGCTGCGCCGGTTTTGGAACCCTGGATTGTGTGTCGATCGAAGACGAGAAATCGAGTTCGCTCAGTGAACGTTGCGAAGTCTTTTTGAAGCCTGGCGCAAGAGTTTGTCTGGGCGAAGTTCCGGGAACGGGAGCCGGTTGAATGACAGGCGCGCCGGGGACGACGGTTGCAGCGCTATGAGCGGGTGTGACGGGTTTTTGCGGAGCGGGAGGCTTTGCCGGGGGTTTGGCCGGCTGGCGGGCAGGTTGCTGTCCGGCCTTGGGGTCGGACTCGGCCAGATGGTCGAGCGCGTTGAAAGGGTGCAAACAACTGCCACACCGCACCCGGCCCTGGCGAGCGAGCAATTGTTCCGACGTGAGGCGGAAGACGGTTTGACAACCCGGGCAACGAGTCAGCATCGGAAACGAACTATGGCCTTACTTGCAAACGGGTAATGATAAATCATCGCCCGTCCTGCGCACGGTTTTCGACTGTTTTCTTATGTTTATAAACGTGCCTGTTGGTAATTTTCTATAGCGATGGGCGGCAACCTTCCAGGCGAACCCACTCTTCCCGCACATCGCCGATTTCAAGGGCAATCCAGGGCGCCCAGGCTTCGATGACCTGGGCAGCCTGCTGTTCGAGCACCCCGGAGAGCGCCACCCGTCCGCCGGGCGCGACCCGGGCCGCAATGGCAGGGGCCAGCACACAGAGCGGATTGGTGAGGATGTTGGCGACGACGAGATCGAACATTGGTTCGATCGGCGCGCCTGAATGTTGCGTCTGCACGATGCCGGATACGCCGTTGCGCGCCGCGTTCTCCCGCGCCGCTTCCACCGCGCGTTCGTCGATGTCGACTGCGAGTGCCTGGGCCGCGCCGAGGCGGGCGGCGGCAATGGCGAGAATGCCTGAACCGCAGCCAAAATCGAGCACGGATAGGCCGGGCTGGACGGCCTTGCAGAGCCACTCCAGACAGAGCCGGGTTGTGGGATGCGAGCCGGTTCCGAAAGCCATGCCGGGGTCGAGTTCGATGTTGATCGCATCCGGTTCGGGCGCTGTGTGCCAGGAGGGCACGATCCAGAGGCGATCCGTAACATGGATGGGGTCGAACTGGGTTTGTACGGAGCGCACCCAGTCCTGTTCAGAGACTTCTTCGACAGTGAAGGAGGGCGCGGCTGTCATTCCCGCTGCGGCTGCGGCCGCATCGATCTGCGCGGCCAGGGTAGGGCGGGCAGAGGCATCGAACAGCGCAACGACCCGGCAGCGCGTCCACAGTTTGGCTGCCGCCTGGCCGGGTTCGCCGAATTGCGGGGTTTCAAGGGCCGTGCCGGCATCGGCATCTTCGATGGAAACCGAGAGCGCACCCGCTTCCATCAGCGCTTCCGAGAACGTCTCGGCACGGTCGGCTTCAGTGTCGACGGATGCGGAAAGCCAGGGCGGTGTGTTCATTGTCTCGAACTACCTGGATTTCTGGCTGCTCTTGATGTCGTTCAGGTCGGCGAGACGCTCTTCGAGGTAATGGATGCTGGCCCCGCCCTTGATGAAACGGGTGTCGAGCATCAACTCCTGATGCAACGGGATGTTGGTCTTGATTCCGGCCACATCCATTTCCGAGAGCGCGATGCGCATGCGGCGGATGGCCTGTTCGCGCGTATCGCCATGGACGATGAGCTTGCCGATCATCGAATCGTAATGAGGAGGCACCTGGTAGCCGGTGTAGGCGTGCGAATCAACCCGCACGCCGGGGCCGCCCGGGGTGTGCCAGTTCGTGATTCGTCCCGGCGACGGGGTGAATTTGAATGGGTCTTCCGCGTTGATCCGGCATTCGATGGCGTGACCGCGCGATACGATATCCCGCTGACTGAAGCGCAGTTTTTCACCCGCAGCCACTCTGATCTGGGTCTGGACGATGTCGATGCCGGTCACGAGTTCGGTAACGGGATGTTCGACCTGTACCCGCGTGTTCATTTCGATGAAGTAAAACTCTCCGTTCTCGTACAGGAACTCGAACGTGCCTGCGCCGCGATAGCCGATCTTGCGGCATGCCTTGGCGCAACGCTCGCCGATCGAAGTGATCTGCTTGCGGTCGATCCCCGGGGCTGGGGCTTCTTCGATCACTTTCTGGTGGCGGCGCTGCATCGAACAGTCGCGTTCGCCGAGATAGATCGCATGCCCGTGCTGATCCGCCATGACCTGAATTTCGATGTGGCGCGGGTTTTCGAGAAATTTCTCCATATACAGCGAAGGATTGCCGAAAGCGGCCTGCGCTTCGGCGCGGGTCGTTGCCACGGCGTTCAGAAGCGCCGCTTCGGTATGCACGGCCCGCATGCCGCGTCCTCCGCCTCCGCCCGCGGCTTTGACGATGACCGGATAGCCGATGGCGCGAGCGATCCTGACGATTTCGCGAGGGTCTTCCGGCAGTGCGCCCTCCGAGCCGGGCACGCAGGGTACGCCCGCCGCTTTCATCGCGGCCTTGGCGGAAACCTTGTCGCCCATGATCCGGGTCGTCTCCGGCCGTGGCCCGATGAACACGAAGCCGGACTGTTCCACCCGTTCGGCAAAGTCGGCGTTTTCGGAGAGAAAACCGTAACCGGGGTGAATGGCTTCGGCATCGGTGACTTCCGCCGCGGAGATGATGGCGGGAATATTCAGGTAACTGAGCGCAGAAGGCGCGGGGCCGATGCAGACCGATTCGTCGGCGAGCTTGACGTACTTGGCATCGATGTCGGCTTCGGAGTGCACGGCGACGGTCTTGATGCCCAGTTCGCGACAGGCGCGTAGAACGCGCAACGCGATTTCGCCCCGATTGGCGATGAGAATTTTTTCAAACATGCCGTTTCAACCGATCACGAACAGGGGTTGTCCGAATTCGACCGGCTGGCCGTTTTCGACCAATATGGCTTTGATGGTTCCATCGGCATCGGATTCGATTTCGTTCATCAACTTCATCGCCTCGATGATGCACAGACGATCGCCGACCTTGACGCTTTGTCCGACCTCGGCCAGCGGGGTGGCCCCCGGCGCAGTGGCGCGGTAGAACATGCCGACCATCGGAGACTTCAGAACGTGGCCGGGAGGCAGTTCAGGAGAAGCGGCATCCTCGGCTTCGGCGACAGAGGCTGCTGGCGCACTGACGACGGGTGGCGGCGCTGACATGTAGACGGGCGCGTGCATGCCGGAGGGCATGCCTGCCGGATACGGATATTTGACGATGCGTACCTTTTCTTCGCCTTCGGTGACTTCGAGTTCGGAAATGCCCGATTCTTGCGTGAGATCGATGAGTTTTTTGAGTTTTCGTAAATCCATAACGCTCTCCCGGTGAGGGATTCAAGTGGCAGTATGAGGAAGTGAGAGAGTGCCGCGCGGCTTCAAAGTTCGCGCAGTTGACCAATGGCGAAGTCCACAGCGGCCAGATAGCCCTGGACTCCCAGGCCACAGATCACGCCCACGGCGGAATCTGAAAAATACGAGTGATGACGGAAGGACTCGCGGGCATGGATGTTTGATAGATGCACTTCCACGAACGGAATCCGTACAGCGGCCAAGGCGTCGCGCAGGGCGATGCTGGTATGGGTATAGGCCGCAGGATTGATGATGATGAAGTCGATGCCTTCAGCCGCCGCTGCCTGGACACGGTCGATCAACTGCCCTTCGTGATTGCTCTGGAAGGACTCCAGTTGCACGCCGTTTGCGCGGGCGCGGGACTCCATTGCGATGTGTATATCGGCCAGCGTCATGTGACCATACACTTCAGGCTCCCGTGTGCCGAGCAGATTGAGGTTCGGCCCATGAAGCGCCAGAACGCGGCGTGGCGCGGGCGGCGGTGTTTTACGGGTTTTTCGTTGCGTCATGAGCGAAGTTTGAAACAAATCGGTGCAACTTGTCCAGTAGTGTTGACACCGGGTCCGCTTCGGGGGTTTTGGAGCGCTTGCCTCCGCCCTAGCCCTCCCCCGCAAGCGGAGGAGGGAATCAGACTCCTTCCCCCGCCTGCGGGGGAAGGCCGGGATGGGGGCAAGCAGCGGAAAAGGTATGTAATTGGATCAAAACCGCTCTAGTCTTCACGGGATACGGATGCCGCGATCAGGGCTTCGACCTGAGCCAGGCGTGCGCGGGGCTGACGCCGGTTGCGTTCTGCCGGGGCGGGGTAAATGGACAATCGCGCCGGAATCTCCTCCCATTCCAGGGTCAGTACCGCTTCCGGCGCGTCGGGCTTGCGCACCTCGCGATGTTCAAAGGGAAAAGCGGCGTTGAGGAGAAAAATTTCGACATCCTTGGCGCTTTCCGGGAACAGGTCGATCTCGATTTCCGCGTAACGTCCGGCCGTGCCATCGAGCGCGCCTCCGGTCAGGTAGGGTCTGAATTCGTCCAGCAGGCGCATCAGCCCCGCTGCCGCCTGGCGCATGCTGGTCAGCCGCTCACAGAGTTCCTCGCCCTGATAGAGCGTTTGCCATCGTCGCAGTTCCGTTTCGATTTCGGCATTGGTCGGCAGGGATTCGGACGCGCCCTCGCTTGCGCCAAGCTGACGGGCTGCCTTACGCTTGGCGAAACCAAAATCGTCGATGCCGTCTTCGGCCATCATGCGCGCTGCCAGCGCGGCGATTTCGCGTCGGCGTTGCGTACCGCGTGGAGGGAAACCGTATTCCGCCATGAAAGAAGAAAGCGCCTTCGGTTAAAATCCTGCGCATTCTACACGGGGCGCGTTTTTTAGCCTTTCATTCTCTTTATTTTCGGTGTTCCATGCACATCCACATCCTTGGCATCTGCGGCACTTTCATGGGTGGCGTTGCACAACTGGCAGTAGCTTCCGGACACAAGGTGACGGGTTGCGATGCCAATGTGTACCCGCCGATGAGCAATCAACTCGAGGCGGCAGGCATTGCGCTCACCGAGGGGTTCGATACTGACCAGATCAGCCTCAAACCGGACATTTTCGTCATTGGAAACGCCATTTCCCGTGGCAATCCCCTGTTGGAAGCGATTCTCGACCAGGGATTGCCTTATGTGTCCGGCCCGCAATGGCTGTCCGAGCACGTCTTGCGGGGGCGTTGGGTGCTGGGCGTGGCAGGTACGCATGGCAAGACCACCACGGCTTCGATGCTTGCCTTCATCCTCGAGAAGGCGGGGCTCAATCCCGGCTTCCTGATTGGCGGCGTGCCGATGGATTTCGGCGTTTCCGCCCGCCCCGGCAAAACGCCCCTGTTCGTGATCGAGGCCGACGAATACGACACCGCTTTCTGCGACAAGCGGTCCAAGTTCATTCACTACCGTCCGCGCACCCTGATTCTGAACAATCTGGAATTCGATCATGCAGACATCTTCTCTGATCTTGCAGCGATCGAAACCCAATTTCACCACTTGGTGCGCACATTGCCCGCCACGGGCCGCATCATCGCAAACGCCCGTGAAGAGAGTCTGAAGCGCGTGCTTGCACGCGGTTGTTGGACTCCCGTGGATTGGTTCAATGGATGGAAAGGCAGCTTCAGCGTGGATGGCGACGATGCCGACGGCAGCCTTGCCATGCGTGACGAGAACGGTGATGAAATTGGGCGCGTGTACTGGGAACTCACCGGCGCGCACAATCGCGCCAATGCCTGTGCGGCGCTGCTGGCTGCGCGCCACGTCGGAGTGTCGCTCGCCGATGGCCTTGCGGCGCTCGCCGAATTCAAGAACGTCAAGCGCCGCATGGAAGTGTATGGCGAAGCAGGGGGCGTGACCGTCTACGATGATTTCGCGCATCATCCTACCGCCATTGCCACCACGCTCGATGGTCTGCGGCGCAAGGTCGGTCCTGCGGCGAGAATCATCGCGGTGCTGGAACCGCGCTCGAACACCATGAAAATGGGAACGATGAAGGATCTGCTCCCGCAAAGCCTCCGGTTGGCCGATCAGGTGTTCTGCTATTGCGGCAACCTCGGATGGGATGCGCAGGCAGCCCTTGCCCCCCTGGGTACACACCAGTCCTGCTTTGAAAACCTTGCCGCGCTGGTAGCCGGCGTGGCCGCCGAGGCCAGGCCCGGCGACCACGTGGTCGTGATGAGCAATGGCGGCTTCGGCGGCATTCACCAGAAGTTGTTGAACGCGTTCGCTGCCCCCTGACTTTCGCCGACAGGGGGGTCAGGGCGCTTCGGGCGGGAAGCTACTGCCCTCTTCAGTATTGCGGGTGTCGATCACCTGGGCTTCGTCCTCGCCGATATACTCGAACACTTTCACAACCTTCTTGACGCCCTTGCTTTCGCTGGCGATTCTTGCCGCCTCATCAGCCTCGGCGCTGGTGACGATCCCAAGCAGGAAGACGACCTCCTTCACAGTGAAAACCTTGACGTGATTCGTCGAGAAGACCCCATTGTTGAGGAACCGCGCCTTTACGTTGGCGGTGATGGCGTCGTCGTTTCTGCGGGGCCAGAACGCCGGGACAGGCCCCACGTCCAATTCATTGACCACGGCGCGCACGTTCTGCACCGTGCCTGCCAGACGCTCTGCCTCGGCGCGCACGTTTTCATTCTGCACTTCACCTGCGAGCAGGACATTGCGGTTGTAGGAGATTGCGTAGATGCGATTGAGCGTGCCGAAGTTTTTGCGGATGAGGTTGGAAACTTTCCGCTCAATGGACTGATCCTCGACAAACGTGCCAGGGGTGCGGCGGTCGGCGGCCACCAGCGCAGTGGCTCCAACGCCGACGACCATGGCAGGAAAACAGCCTTGCAACAGGGTGACGCTCGCAATGGCAAGCGCGCCGGCGAGTAACGCACGACGGGCCAGGGTAGGCAGGGTCGCAGAGAGTTTCATCAGTTTTCCACTCCGAGTAGTAAGCAATCGATGCCGTCACACAGACAATGCAGGACGAGCAGGTGAATTTCCTGTATGCGCGCGGTGCGTTCGGCCGGCACGCAGACATGAACATCATTCTTGGTCAGGAGTTCAGCAATCTTGCCGCCGCCCTTGCCCGTGAGGGCGATCACGCGCATTTCACGTTCGTGCGCGGCGGTGATGGCGGCAAGGACATTGGGTGAATTGCCGCTGGTCGAAATGGCCAGCAGCATATCGCCTGGCTGGCCCAGGGCCTGGATCTGCTTGGAAAAGATTTGGACGAACTCGTAATCGTTGCCGATCGAGGTCAGTATCGAACTATCGGTGGTCAGCGCCACGGCCGCCAGCGGCGGGCGTTCCATCTCGAAGCGATTGACCAGTTCGGCGGCGAAATGCTGTGCATCGGCGGCTGAACCGCCATTGCCGCAGGCCAGTATCTTTCCATTGCCGAGCAGACAGCTCGTCATGGCCTCCACGGCTTCCGCTACCGGCGTCGCCAGCCACTCTATGGCAGCGAGTTTGGCATGGGCGCTGTCCTCGAATTGACGGGAGATACGTTCGATCAGGTTCATGAAGAGGGGTTTTTATAAAATGACTGAAGTCTAACATGGCGGCTCATATGGAATGATTCCCGCGCATGGACTTAAGGTTGTTTTTTGATCATATCCGGGGGGTTAGCTCGAGCGCCACCGGCGCGTGATCCGAAGGGCGTTCCAGTTTGCGCGGCGTTTTATCCACCGCGCAGGCGCGACAGGCATCCTGCAATGTCCGGGAGACCAGAATATGGTCGATGCGCAGACCGAAATTGCGCCGGAAAGACCCCATCCGGTAGTCCCACCATGAATAGCTGTGTTCCGGTTGGTCAAACAGCCGGAAAGTGTCGATGAGTCCGCACTCGGTGAGCGCCTGGAACGCAGCGCGCTCAGGTGGGGAAACGAGAATTTTCCCCTTCCATTCGGGATGTGCATCCGCCGCTTCGGGAGCGATGTTGAAATCGCCCGCCAGTACCAGGTCCGGCCAGGCGGGCAGCGCCTCCTCCCGGAGCCAGCGGGTCAGCGCGTCGAGCCAGGCCAGCTTGTAGACGAACTTGTCGGAATCCAGAGCCTGACCGTTGGGAAAATAGCCGCACACGATACGCACACCGGCGACGGTTGCGCTGATGAGCCGTTTTTGCTCATCGACGAAGCCAGGGATGCCGCATGTGACATCCTCCGGCTTCGATGTGGCGAGAATGGCGACTCCGTTATAGGTCTTTTGTCCGGAAAAGACCGCGTGATAACCCGCCGCCTGGATTTCCGCCTCTGGAAACGCCTTGTCTTCCATCTTCAGTTCCTGCAGACAGAGCGCGTCCGGGCGGTTTTCGCCCAGCCAGTCCAGGAGTTGATGCAGGCGGACTTTCAGGGAATTGACGTTCCAGGTTGCAATTTTCATTTTTTCTTCCGGCAAGAAAAGTGTCGAAGTAATTTACACTGAAAAAGGACTTTTCAGAAAAATTGTATTATTTCAACAGGATATATAATGGCATGGGATTTGCTTATTCATTAATGGCATGGTTCCCCTCTTCGCCCCGTGAAACGCTCAGGCAGCGTGGAACGGGGCATTATTTATTGTGAATCAACCGCCGTCCTGCGCACGGTTGAGTGCGGGGAGGGGTGAGGGAGGGCGAAAGCTGCATGCCGTGACGGGCGCCCGGGGCGCCCGTCACGGCAAAACACAGTTTCTTCAATGCCATGCCGCTATCAACGGTTTGCGTGGTACTTGCCTGACATTCCATCAGGACGGCGAGGGTAATGCCTTCACCCGTGCCTTGCTCGCCCCGCCTTTCATCGCGGAGCGAGCGTTCAGCGCATGTTCAAACAACGCCCTGTGCCAGCATGGCGTCAGCCACCTTCAGGAAGCCGGCGATATTGGAACCCACGACAAAATTGTCGGGATGGCCGTATCTCTTGGCTGCGTTGGCACCACTGTGATAGATGCCTTCCATGATGCCTTTCAGGCGGGCGTCCACATCCTCGAAACTCCAGGACAGGCGCGCGGAGTTTTGACTCATCTCCAGGGCTGAGGTCGCTACGCCGCCCGCGTTGGCCGCTTTGCCGGGGCAGAAGAAAACCTTGTTCGCGATCAGATACTCGGTAGCTTCCAGGGAAGTGGGCATGTTGGCGCCTTCGCCTACCGCAATCACACCGTTTCTCACCAGCGCCTTGGCATCGTCCAGATTCAGCTCGTTCTGGGTGGCGCAGGGCAGTGCAATGTCGGCTTTCACATGCCATACGCCTCTGCCCTCGTGGTATTCGGCGCTCGGACGGTAGTCGAGGTATTCACTGATACGGCCGCGCTTGACCTCTTTGATCTCTTTTGCAATGGCGAGATCGATGCCGTCCTTGTCGTAAATCCAGCCGTTGGAATCGCTCAAGGTGACGACCTTGGCGCCCAGCTGAATTGCCTTTTCCGTCGCGTAGATGGACACGTTGCCCGAACCGGAAACCAGCACGGTTTTTCCTTCGATGGATTGACCGTGGTCCTTGAGCATTTCTTCCACGTAATAGAGCAGGCCATAGCCGGTAGCCTCCTTGCGCGCCAGGGAGCCGCCGTAGGTAAGCCCCTTGCCGGTCAGTACGCCTTCGTAGACGTTTTTGAGACGCTTGTACTGGCCGTACATGAAACCAACCTCGCGCGCGCCTACGCCAATGTCGCCGGCGGGGACGTCGGTATCCGCGCCGATGTGGCGGGCCAACTCGGTCATGAAACTCTGGCAGAAGGCCATCACCTCACGGTCGGATTTGCCTTTGGGATCGAAATCGCTGCCGCCTTTGCCGCCGCCGATGGGCAGCCCTGTCAGACTGTTTTTGAAGGTCTGCTCGAACCCCAGAAACTTGATGATGCTCAGGTTGACCGACGGATGGAAGCGTATCCCGCCTTTATATGGGCCGATGGCGCTGTTGAACTGCACACGGTAGGCCCGGTTGACGCGCACCTTGCCATTGTCGTCTACCCAGGGAACACGGAACAGGATCTGACGCTCCGGCTCCACCAGGCGTTCGAGGAGACCGGCTTTGGCATACTTGTCATCGCTGTCGACCACAAGCTTGAGGGAGTTCAGCACCTCGGTAGCGGCCTGATGAAATTCCGGCTGGTTAGGGTTGTTGGCAATCAGCTCACCCAACACTTTAGCTACGTACGACATTCTTTTTTACTCCTGCCAAAAAACTTTTTATATATACCATGAGGCGTCTGTCAGCGCAATCGTGACAGCTGCTGGCCGTTATATGACAACATCAGGCAGGATGTGTTTCGAGTCTGATTTCTGTACAAGCGGCGGGCGGTTCGATGTCAGGCCATGCTGGGGAAAAACATGGTGGTACATGAACTCAGGTTCATTTCTACCGCTTCGCGAATACGCGGGAAGCTGGCGGGACTCAGCCCGAGGTTCTCCCAGATGCGCGGGTCGATACGCTGGAGCGCCTGCTCGCTTGGCTCATCGTAGCGATCGGCCTTGCTGACTGCGAGCGCGATATGGAGCAATTCCGCTTCGATGACATGCTGCCCGGCCAGCCGTGGCGTGATTTGCGCGCCGATGATTTCGGCAAAGCTCGCAGGCAGTTTCCAGTTGTCCATCAATGCCGCGCCGACTTCCGCCGAATCGCTGCCGATGATGCGGCGTTCGGCTTCAAAAAGCGGTTCACTCCCGGCGTTGGCGGCTGTCTGGGCTTCGATGGCCAGTTCGGGCACGGTCTGGTACATCACAAGGTGCCCGATGTCAGCCAGAAGGCCGATGACGAATAAGCGGTTGGCGGCGGGGTTGCAGGTCAGGTGCGCCAGTTCGCGCGTGGTCAGGGCGGTCATCATGCACCCGATCCAGTACCGCCTCATGTCCATGTGCTGGGGGCGGATGCCGGCGAATACGTTGCTGACCGTGATGGCCAGTATCAGTTCGTGCGTCTGCCTCAAGCCGAGGACGAGAATGGCGCGCTCGACACTCTCGACCTTGCGGCTGAAGCCGTAAAAGGCGCTGTTGACGAGCTTCAGGACTCCGGTCGTGAGCGCGGGGTCTGTCTCTACGAGGCGTGCGACTTCGCTGATGGAGCAGTCAGACGCCTCAAGCTGCTCGCGAACCCGGTAATACACCGAGGGAAGCGCGGCAAGCGATTCGATATAGGTGACAAGTTCCTGGGCGGAGTGCATGGCGGGGCTTTATAAGTACCGCCCTGATTATCGGCCATCGCCACGAAAGACGGACGAACGTCACACTGATTGGCGTGACAAAATGCCCGCCATGCGTGTGGCGGCAGCGGACTTGTTCACATGCGGGTGTTCCAGCGCGACTGTACGGTGAGCAGCAGTTCGGTAAACACCTTGGGCGTTCCGGCGACGATGTTGCCGCTCTTGAGATACTCCCCTTCGCCATCGAAATCCGCAACGAAACCGCCCGCTTCCTGAATGAGCAGTGTGCCAGCGGCCATGTCCCAGGGCGACAAGCCGATTTCCCAGAAACCGTCGAGTCGGCCGCAGGCGACGTAGGCGAGATCGAGCGCCGCAGCGCCGGCTCGCCGCAGCCCGGCGCTCTTCTGCGCAAGCTCCCGGAACATCGAAAGGTAGACGTCGATGTGCCCGAACTGGCGGAACGGGAAACCTGTGCCGAGCAGGGCATCGGCCAGACGCAGGCGGCGCGAGACGCGGATGCGGCGATCATTCATGTACGCGCCGCGTCCGCGCGAGGCGGTAAACAGTTCATTGGACACAGGATCGAAGATGACCGCGTGTTCGGGAACGCCCCTGCGGGTGAGCGCGATGGAAACCGCGTACTGCGGAAAGCCATGGATGAAATTGGTCGTGCCGTCCAGCGGATCGATCATCCAGACGTACTCGGCTTCACCCTCGTCCCCGGCGCCGGAACGGCCGGATTCCTCTGCTAGAATGCCATGCTCCGGGAAGGCTTCGCGCAGGATGTCGACGATGGCCGCCTCGGCTGCACGGTCGACTTCGGTGACGAAATCATTGGGTGCCTTGGTTTCAATATTGAGCAGTTCCAACTGGTTGGCGGCCTGGTTGATGATGGACGCGGCGCGGCGCGCAGCCTTGACGGCGATGTTGACGGCGGGGTCGAAATTGGGGCGCATTCGTAGGGGGCCGTTTCCGGCATTGAACAGAGAATCAATAATTTTAATATGAACGACCTTTCCGCGCTTGGGCGTATTCGCGTGGTGCTCTCCCGCCCCAGTCATCCGGGCAATATCGGCGCGGCGGCGCGGGCGATGAAAACGATGGGGCTTTCCCGTCTCTGGCTGGTTTCTCCGGCTTCCTTTCCCGATCCCGTGGCCGAGGCGCGCGCTTCCGGCGCGGGGGATGTGCTTGCCAACGCGCAGGTGGTCGATTCTCTGCAGGAGGCGCTTTCCGGAACCGTGTTCGCGGCGGCATTGACGGCGCGCAGACGGGATTTGTCGCTCTCAAGGCGCGATCCCCGCGCTGCCGCCGCCGAACTCGTGCAGCGGAGCGCATGCGGCGAAGTGGCGCTGGTGTTCGGCAACGAGGCGAGCGGCCTGACCAACGAAGAGTTGGGGCTTTGCGCGTTGCCGGTAACGATTCCGGCCAATCCTGCTTACGCTTCGCTCAATCTTGGCGCGGCAGTGCAGTTGATGTGCTACGAGTTGCGTCTGGCAGCGATGGAGGAGGGTAGCGGCGGCGCTTTTCTGCCTGCTGAATCGTTGCCCGAGCCGGCCACGCATGATGAGATTGAAAACTTTTTTACGCACCTCATGTCGAGCATCGTGGCAAGCGGCTTTCTCGACCCCGCCAAACCCCGCCGCCTCATGCCGAGGTTGCGGCGGCTCTTCGGGCGGACGCGGCTGGAGAAGGAGGAAATTGCCATCCTGCGCGGCATTCTTTCCAGTTTCGACGCCGGTGTGAAGAAAGGGTCGCAGATTCAGTAGAATGACCGCCTTTGGCTATTTGTCGGCGGACGGCAATACACGATTCAACCTTTCAGGAAGCTCTTTCATGTTCGAACATTTACGTGAAGATCTGGCCAGCGTGCGCGAGCGCGATCCGGCGGCGCGTTCGACCTGGGAGGTGCTGACCTGCTATCCCGGCGTGCATGCCCTGATTCTTCACCGGCTCGCGCATGCGGCCTGGCGGCGGCGTTTTTTCTGGCTGGGTCGTTTCGTCAGCCATATCGGGCGCTTTTTGACCGGCATCGAAATTCATCCGGCAGCGGTCATCGGGCGTCGCGTGTTCATTGATCACGGCATGGGCGTGGTGATCGGGGAAACCGCCGTCGTTGGGGACGACTGCACCATTTACCAGGGCGTAACTCTCGGCGGCACTTCGCTCTATCGCGGCGCCAAACGCCATCCCACGCTCGGACGTGGCGTCGTGGTAGGCGCGGGCGCAAAAGTGCTGGGAGGTTTTGAGGTCGGTGACGGCGCACGGATCGGCTCCAACGCAGTCGTCATCAAACCCGTGCCCGCCGGAGCCACGGCAGTAGGGAACCCCGCGCACATCCTCGATGCTGAGCGCAAGCCGGATGCCGACCCCGGGGGCGCGGCTGAACATGACAGCTTTTCGGCCTATGGCGTCACGCGCAACATGGACGATCCGCTGGCCCGCGCCGTTCATGGCCTGCTCGAACACGCGACCGACACGGATCGCCGCTTCAATCTCTTCGTCGAACGACTCGCGCAGGCGGGTATCGATCTTGGTCCGGTGGCGGAACCGAAGGATGATTTCGACGCCGATGAACTGTCGAAAATGGTGGATTGAAACCAGTCTACATGACTGGGCGTTCATGAGCTTGGACGGATCGAACTCCTGCGCGATGTGTGGGACTACGAGCGATCGTGTCTGTGCTACCGGAAGAAGGTCGTTGTTACGCATTGAGTACGGCCGGATATTGCGTGGCAGTACATTCGAAATGACTGTTCCGGGAGAGTGAAAAAATAGGAAATAGTTTTATTGACTACTCATATTTGTTATTTGAATGGGTTTTTTTGAAATGATCGTATATGCATAAATGAAGTAGACAAATGATAGTTCCATCGTGTATATATCACGCGGATTTCTATTTTGCGTTTTTTTATAACACCAGGGAACAAGAACATCATGACGCACACTACTGCAAAACCGCATTCCGCTCGACGTTTGTTGTTACCCGTTCTCGTTGCTTCGGCAGTGTTGGCGGGCTGTGCGGGAAGTCCTTTACGCAGTTATGATAAGGAAATGGGTAATACCATGTCCTTGTTGAAAGAGGGCAATCTCAACGGCGCGCTGACGCAACTCGAATCGAATAACTCCTCCGTTTTCGACAAGAAAAAGAATGGAGATGACAAGGACAAGACGGCGCTTGATTCTCCTTCGGGCAAGGATATTCTGTATTACTTCGAGAAGGGCGAACTGCTTCGTTTGGGCAGCGAGTACGAGCCGAGCCGCGATGCCTGGCTGCAAGCCGATGAAATCGTGCGGGTCTGGGAAGACGAGTACCGCTTGAATCCGACCAAGGTGATCGGCGACATCGGTTCTTTCCTGGTGAGTGACCGTGTGCGTCGCTATGACGGTCAGGATTACGAAAAAGTTTTCCTGTCTACGAAGCTGATGCTCAATCACATCATGTTGGGCAATACCGATCATGCCCGCATCGAGATGAAGAAAACCTTCGAGCGCGAAACGCTGATCAAGAATTTCCGCGAGCAGGAATACGACAAGATCAAGGAAGAAAAGGAAAAGCAGGAGATTTCGTTCAAGCCTGCCGATCTGCTCGAAAACGGGTATCCGATGGATCGCCTGGAAGGCGCGGAAGTGACTGCGCTCAAGAACGGCTACCAGAATGCGTTCGCGCACTATCTTGCCGGCTATTACTTCGAGATGATGGGGGAACCGTCGCTGTCTGCCCCCGGTTACCGCAATGCCCTGGAACTGCGGCCCGACAGCGCGCTGATTCGCGCCAAGGTCAACGGCAAGGGCAAACAGGCGAAGCCCGGCCCCAATGAGGCCGACGTGCTCTTCGTCGTGGAGAGCGGAGAGGCGCCTGCGTGGAAATCCGTGACGATTCCCTTGCCATTGCCGATCAACAAGAAACTGATCGTCGTGCCCCTGTCGTTCCCGGTCGTTATCTCCTCCGGGGTTTATACGCCACCCTCGCTGCTCGTTTCCGGAAGGAATCTGCCGGTCGAAACCCTCGTCAACGTCGACGCAATGGCAAAACGCCAGTTGAAAGACCAACTGCCCGGCATCATTGGTCGCACTGCCATTCGTGGCATCGTCAAGGGCGGCGTGCAATACGCGGCGCAGGAGAAAGCCGGGGTAGTCGGTGGTCTGGTGGCGGGCGTGGCAACTGTCGCGACGGAACAGGCCGATGAGCGTGCATGGCGTACCCTGCCGGCCCATCTGTCCATTGCCCGCGCCATTCTGCCCGCGGGAGAACAGACGATTGAATTTCGTACGCCCAGAGGCGCCTATCGCGGTACGATCATGGTCGGTGGCAAGGTCAATATCGTTCCCATTCGGATCGTTGGCGATTTCGTCTATGTCGGCCAGCAGGAAGCGAAGGGTTCCTTCACCGAATTGCCTTCCTCCGACTGGGTGAAGCTCGCCGAGGATGAAAGCATCGAAGCGATCCAGGAACGAGTGTCTGCTGTCTCGAAGCAGAAACAGCCAGCTGGCGCCCCGGCGGACAAGTCGTCAACCGCACCGAGCAAGGGTGGTCTTTCCGATCTTCTGCCGAAGAAATTGTTCTGAATACCACTGGGGGGAACAGGCAAAAGTTCCCCCCGGCGGCTCGAAACGCGCGTTACTTGAACAAACGTTTTTGACAGGAGTCGGAATATGAAAAAGATGGCTGTGATTCTCGCCTGTGGGGCGGCTTGCATGGGGATGCCCGCTTATGCTCATGAACATGAACATAGTGGACATCAGGCTCAGGAACAAGAAGGCGGCTCGATTGCCAGCAAGGTGGAAGCGCACGGCAAGATGACCTTTCTGAAGATAACCGACATGCGTGCCGTGCGGCGGGATAACCTGCTGCGCATACAGTTTACGATGTCGAACATGTCCCCCAAGAACGAGCAGTTGTATTACCGCTTCCGCTGGCTGGACGCAGACGGGTTTACGGTCTGGGAAGAAGAGCCGTGGAAGCCTGAGCTCATCTACGGCAAGCAGAATAAGTTCATCAGTGTTGTTGCGCCCACGTTCAAGGCCACCGACTTCAAGCTTGAAGTGCAAAGCCCCCACAACAGGACGACTACCATCCGCAGGGTCGAAAACCAGCCGTACCCCTGAGCATTTTTTCAAGACGACGTGTTCAACGTTTTTTCCATTTAAGGAGAGTTTCATGAAGTCCTATCAAGCTTTGCTTTTACCCGTTGTGCTGGCCCTTGCCTTGTCTGGCTGCAAGGCGGTCACGACCTCGCCCACGACCGGGGATGGCAGCGGTGTCAGCTACGGCGATTCCAAGGCCGTCGAAACGGTGACGACCGATCTGGGGTCCACCGACATTCAGATGACTGCCGAAAAGATGACCCAGTCCATGCTGCAAACGCCGTTGATGCAAGGCATCATCAGCAAACGCGGACTGATCATGGCTTCGCCGGTCGCAAACAAGACCAGCGAATACTTCGACACCAAGCTCATTACCGACACCATCCTCACTCAGTTGCAGAAAAACGGAGTGCGTTATGTGATTGCGGGCGATGAGATGCAGAATCAGACCGACGAATTGATTCGCCAGAACCAGAGCGGCCTGTACAAGAAGAGCTCGACCGCAAAAATCGGCAACATGCAGGGCGCGCAATACCGGATCGATGGCAGCGTTTCTTCGATCGTCAAGAAAAATGCCAACATGAAAGACGTATATTACAAAATCAATATGCGTCTGATTGAAATCGAGAGCGGCATTGTGGAGTGGTCGGAAGAGAAGGAAATCCGCAAGACCCTCAAGCGTTGATTTTCCGGGCAGGAAATTCAGTTTTCTCTGTCCTGCCGCTTGCCTTCTCCCGTGTTATGCGGGAGAGGGCGCACTCTGGAGAGCCACATACCATGACGAATGCCATGAAAACACTGTTGATTGGCGGCATGTTGACCATTTCTACTTTGGTCGTGCCACTTGCGCAGGCGCAGGTGAAGGTTGCTGTCACCAATCTCGCTTATGAAGAAAGGGTGCGGGAGTATTTCCGTATAGTCAACGCTTCTTCCCGCTCGTCGATGAGCGCCAGGGAACGCGAAACCGACTTCAGCTACCGCAGTTCGGTGAGGGCGAACAGTTCGTCGGAATATTCCTCCGTCGAAGGGACTTACTCCTACATCGACCGTGGCGAGTTGCGCAAGTTCAGCGCCGACATCAAGGGAGAGATGCTGAAGTCCGGATTTTTCCGCGTCACGGAAGCAAGGCCCTATACCGCCAAGGATACGGAGAAGCTCTACGACATCATCGATCGCATCAAGAAAGGCATGTATCCGGGTGCGAATTACGTGTTGTTTGGTACGGTGAGCAGCATCCAGTTCCGCCAGGAAGCCAACCCGCTCCAGCATACGGACACGGTGTCCCATACGCTGAGTCTGGAACTGGTTGCCGATTTCAGCCTGATCAACACCAAGACTTATGAAGTCAAGGCTGCGTTTTCCGCCATGGGCGAGGGACAGGATACGAAACTCCTCACCTCGCGTGGCGGCACCGTTGTCCTGAACCGCGGCAAGGTAGTCTCCGAAGTTTCCAAGAGCCTGGGCGTCGACGTGATTCGCCAACTGGAAGAGCAACTTGCCAGCCTCGAAGGTTATGCTCCGCCAGTGCAGGGAACTCCGATCCAGCAGAAGCAGCCGGATTCCGGAGTCATTCATTTCCGCTGATAGGTGTCGAGAAATCCCTGGTCAAGAGGCTGGAGGGATTCAGCACGAGTTGCATTCAAGAAACCGACGCGCGTGAGCGCGCCGGTTTTTTTTCAATGAACTACGCTTTCCTGATTTCCCCGAAGACTTCCCGCCACAATGCCCGCACCGGCTCGCGCAGGATGGCAGCGTCGGACTGGGGAATGCAAGAGGGCTGGTTGTTGAGTCGCTGGCGGTGTTGCCACTGGCGTAGTTTGCGATAGCTGTTGGCGCAGGCGGCGGCGAGATCGGCAGGAATCAGCCCGAGCTTCGCGGCAATGCCGAGAAGCGCGATGTTGCCGAGGTTGCCCGTGAGTTCCGCGTGCTCGTGGGCGTGACCGAGTATCAGATATTGGATCAGGAACTCGACGTCAATGAGACCGCCGGGATCGTGCTTGAGATCGAAGAGCGGGCTTTTTTCCGCGTGAGCGGCGCGCATCTTGTCGCGCATATTGATGACTTCAAGGCGCAGGCTCTGCCTGTCGCGCGGCAGGCGAAGGATGTCTTCGCGGATGCGCTCGAATTTTTCGCCCAGCGCCGGGTCGCCCGCAACGAAGCGGGCGCGGGTCAGCGCCTGGTGTTCCCAGGTCCAGGCCGACTCGAACTGATATTTCCGGAAGGTGGCGAGCGAACAGGCAACGAGCCCGGATTCGCCGTTTGGGCGCAATCGCAGATCGGTTTCGAACAGAATGCCGGCAGAGGTGCGGCTCGATAGCCATGATCTGACCCGCTGCGCCAGCCGGGCGTAGAACTCGCCCGCATCGAGGAAGTCGTCGTCGTAGAGGAAAATGATGTCGAGGTCGGAGGCATAGCCCAGTTCCTTGCCGCCGAGTTTGCCGTAGCCAATGACGGCAAATTGGGGGTCAGTGCGATGGCGTGTCTTGAGTTTGCGCCAGCACAGGGGAATGCAGAGATCGACCATGATGTCGGCGAGCATGGAGAGATGGTCGGCGAGTTTTTCGACCGTGAGGAAACCGGCGATGTCCTGGACGAGCAGGCGAAAGACCTGGGTGTGATGCCGCTCGCGCATCAGATCCATCTGGCGCTCCGTGTCCGGCTCGATGGCATCCAGTTCGGTGGCAAGTTCGCGTTTGAATTGCTGCCAGTCGGGCGGGGGCGACAACTCGTGCGCGTCGAGCAGGTCGTCGAGCAGGATCGGGTGACGGCCGAGATATTGTGCGGCCCAGAGCGATGCGCCGACGAGGTCGACCAGGCGGCGCAGGGCCTGGGGATATTCTTGCAGCAGGGCGAGGTAAGCGCCGCGCCGGGTGATGCTGTCGAGCAGGTCGAGGCAGCGCGTCAGGGTGGCGTCGGGGTCGAGAGTGGACACGGCGGCGGCGATGATGCGGGGCACGAGGGCATCGAACCGGGTGCGAATGTTGTCCGGCAGCTGGTTGTAGCGTGATCCTGTGCGCGTGGTGGCCAATCGTGCGGCGCTGGCTTGCGGATCACGGTAGCCAAGCTCGGCCAGGGTGGCGGCGGTTTCGGCGGGATCGGCGGCGTTTTGCCAGGCGGAAAATTGTTGAGGATCTTCGTCCGGGGCGTCCGGTTCGCCGAAGATGGCTTCAAAGTGACGGCTGACGATGGCGCGGTGGCGGTCGAGTTCTTCAAGGAACGTTGCCCAGTTGGCAAAACCCATTGCTTCGGCGATCAGGGGCTGGTCGGCTTCGTTTTCCGGCAGATCGTGGGTCTGGGCGTCGTCCAGGTATTGCAGACGGTGTTCGAGCCGACGCAGAAAGACGTAGGCGGCGGAGAGTTCCTCGACCGCTTCGGACTGAAGAATGCCGCGTGCAGCAAGGCGCTCCAGCACCTGAAGGGTAGGGCGTATTTGCAGGGTCTGGTCGTGACCGCCCCGAATGAGCTGGAATGCCTGGGCGATGAATTCGATCTCTCGAATGCCGCCGGGGCCGAGTTTGATGTTGTTGGCGCGGTCGTGCCGCGCGACTTCGCGCCGAATCTGGGCGTGGAGGCCGCGCATGGCGCCGATGGCGCCGAAGTCGAGGTATTTGCGGAAGACGAAGGGACGCGAGATGGCTTGCAGGTCTTCCGTGCGTTCGCCGACGATCGTGCGCGCCTTGATCCAGGCGTAGCGCTCCCATTCCCGGCCCTGAGTGACGAAGTAGTTTTCCAGCATGTCGAAGTTCACTACCAGCAGGCCGGAGTCGCCGTCGGGGCGCAGCCGCATGTCGACGCGAAACACCTGTCCGTGTTCGGTGGTGTCATTGAGCGCGGCAATGATCTGTTTGCCGAGCCGCTCGAAGAACTCGAAGTTATCAATGACCTTCGGCCCCGTGGTGTTGCCATCCTCGGGGTAGAGGAAGATGAGATCGATGTCGGAACTGACGTTGAGTTCCCGGCCGCCCAGTTTGCCCATGCCGATGATGAGCAGTTCCTGTTCTTCGCCGGAAGGGGAGCGAGGCGTGCCGTATCGCGCTTGGAGCGCGGCGCGCAGCACGTCGTGGGCGTGACGGACGGCGACTTCGGCGAATACGGTCATGGTTTCGGTGACTTCGGCCAGATCGGCCATGCCTTCGATATCGCGCACGGCCAGGTGACACAGCACCCAGGTGCGCAGCTGACGTAGCGCTGGGCGCAGTTGGGCTTCGTCGTTGCCCTGGCGGGCAATGAAGGCGCGCATGGACTCCCCGTCGAGCACTTGGTCGAGTCCGTCGGCAAGGCGCTCGGCCAGCCAGGGACGGCTGTCAAGCATGCGTTGCAGGAAACGCGACAGACGTGTTGCGTGACGGATGATTTCTGGAGCGGGGAGGCTGGGTTGCATCGAAGATCCTTTTGTTATTGTTAGAATACCTGCCTTTGTATGCGTGTAAGTAAGTAAATGCTTATCCGGTGTTTTGTTCGGAAATGGGGGTAATTGGACAATTGGACAATTGTGCAGCCAATGTCCATGCATTCACATGGAACGTCCAGTGCGGGGCAGCGCCTGGCGTTTACGGATTCGTGTATTGCGCCGTGCCTGGGCGCTCTTTGATGAATGCTGAAGTATGAACGTAACTGATTTTTCACTTCTTGCCGGAACGTCTGCCCCAAAAAGCGCCTCCCGGTATTCCATTTTCTGGCGTTCTGTCCGGCAGAGCGCCGCCTTGAAGCGTCTGGCGCGTATTCTGGGATGGCTGTCCCTGGCGGGCGGCATCCTCTGCGGCGTCCTGTATGTCGTGATGCGCGCCTGGCTGTTCCCCTGGTTTGGCGAAAATCGGGAGTGGGTTGCTGCAAAACTTTCCGGCACGGTCGGTGCGCCGGTGAGTATCGAGCGTCTGAAAGCGGATTGGTCCGGGCTGCGCCCCCGCCTGTATCTGGGCGGATTGACGATTCGTTCCGGGGAGCGCGCGGCGTTGCGGCTGGAGCAGGTAGAGGCCACGCTGTCATGGCAGTCCTTGCCGCGCTGGATGCCCCATTTTTATGCGCTGGACATCGTCGGCCCGGAAATCGAGCTGGAGCGTGACAAGGACGGCGTCTTCACCGTAGCGGGCATTCGCATGGACCCGGACGCGCAGGATCGCGGCAATCCCATTGCCTGGATGCTCGAGCAGCCCCAGATCACGGTGCGCGATGCGGCCCTGGTCTGGAACGACGGCTTGCGCGGCGCGCCGCCATTGCGGCTGACCGAAGTGCAATTCACTTTCAAGCGCGGCCTTTTTACGCACCATCTGGAACTTCAGGCGCGGCCTCCCGAAGCGCTGGCAGCAAAGTTCGAGGCGCGCGGCGATATGCGCCGCTACGATTCCGCCGCGCTGGACAGGATTGCCGGAGACCTTTACATCGGACTCGAAAACGCCGATCTCGGCGGCTGGTCGGCGTGGGTGGATTATCCGGTTCCTGCGAAGGGGCGGGGGCGTGTGCGTCTCTGGCTCGATAACGACGGCAAGGGAACGACCGGCCTGAGTGCAGATCTGGATTTGGCTGGCGTGGAAACCACGCTGGCTTCCGGTTTGACTCCATTGCGCCTCGACCGGCTCAACGGGCGGGTGCTGGCGCGCCGTGCGCCCGAGGGCATCGAATTCGGCGCACGCAACTTGTGGCTGAAATCCAGGGAAATCAACATGAACGCCCCCGTCGATTTCAGTGTCGAATTGCGCAATGCCGTTGACGGCACGCCGAATGGGGGCGCGCTTTCTGCTTCCTCGCTGGATCTGACGATGCTCATTCGGTTGGCTGGCAGCCTGCCGCTCGACGCGAATGCGCGCGCGTTGCTGGCCGAGTTCAATCCCAAGGGGCGCTTGCGTTCGTTCTCGCTCGAGTGGGAGGGCGAAACCGGCGCCTTGCAGGACTGGAAGATCAATACGGAATTTGAAAGCATCGGTTTGACTGCGCGTGGCCTCATACCGGGCATGGGTAACATGTCAGGATGGATCAAAGGGAACAGCCAACAAGGGGAATTCGTGTTCTCCAGCCGGGACGGCTACGTCGATCTGCCCAGGGTGTTCGATCAGGCGCACATTCTGCTTGCCAGCCTCGACGCTTCGGGCGGCTGGAACCATAAGAGCGGACAGTTGGCAGTGACGCTCGATGCCATCGAGTTTGCCAATGATGACGCGGCAGGTCGGGCAAGAGGCAGCTACCGGCCGACAGAGAGCGGACCCGGCGACCTGGACATTACCGGGGAATTGACCCGCGCCCAAGGGGCGGCAGTGTGGCGCTACATCCCCATCATTGCCGGGGAGCATGTTCGCGACTGGCTGAAGGATTCACTCGTGCGCGCCAATGTGACTGGCGCGAAAGTGAAACTCAGGGGGCCGTTGAAGCGTTTCCCGTTCCGGGAAGGGAAAGGGGAATTCTCGGTGATCGTTCAGGCGGACGATGGCCGCCTCGACTATGCCCATGGTTGGCCGGCGCTCGATCGTCTCGATGGAACGCTGCACTTCAAGGGGCCGGGACTGCTCATCGAATCCCGTGGGGGAAACATTTTCGGTGTCCGGGTGGAACCCATTCGGGTCGAAATTCCTGACCTCGGGGAAGGGATCATGACCATAGAAGGGAAGGCGAACGGGCCAAGCGCAGATTTTCTGCGTTTCATTGCCCAGAGTCCGCTATCCGAGCGTTTGCGCAGTTTCACGGAACCTTTGCGGCCTGAAGGCAATGGCGGACTCGATCTCAAACTGGTGATGCCGCTCCATGAACTTTCCAAAACCGAGGTCAATGGGGAATATCGTTTTGTCGGCAATCGCGTTCGCCTGAACGGGGTTGCCTCCGGACCTGCGCTGGAAGCTGCCGAGGGCAGCCTGAGTTTTACCGGAGATGCGCTGGAGACGCTTTCCATCCGTGGCCGCCTGCTTGGCGGGGAATGTGCGATCAAGGGCAAGGCGAACGCGGGCGGCGGACTCGAACTGAGCGTGCGCGGGCAGGTAGAGGCGGCAGCGGCGCGCGAGGCGTTCGGTTGGCCGCTACTGGGGTGGGTCAGTGGAAGAACGCCGTGGAGCGGCGAGATGACTTTCGGCCAGAATAGCGCCAGGGTCGTCGTGAGTTCCGGTCTCAAGGGATTGCGTTCGCGCCTGCCCGCGCCCCTCGACAAGGAAGCCGACGAAATCTGGCCGCTGGAGATCGTGGCGGTTTCTCAAGGAGCGGATAAACCCCTGCTGATCACGGCAAAACAGGGGGACAGACTTCAAGCCGTGCTTGAACGCGATGCTTCGGGGGCTGTGCGTGGCGGCGTGGGGGTATTCCAGCCGCCGCCGAAGTTTTCCGGTATTGGGGTGCAGGTCGCGGCCTCGTTCGACATGCTGGACATTGATGCCTGGCAATGGTCCCTGACTGAAGGCGAGAGCGAGGGTAGCGATCGGTATGATGAGGCAATACCGATGCTGACGACGGCCATCCTCGATGCCAAGCGCGTGCGCGCTTTCGGATATACCTTCAATGCGATGCAACTGCGCGCGGCAAACAATGCCGAAAGCTGGACGGCGCATCTGAACAGCGCCGAGGCGCAGGGCGTCATTTCCTGGAAGCGTGGAGGAGATGGCATCTTGTCGGCGCGTCTGAGCCGACTGGCCTTGTCGGGAGATGAGGACAACGATCAGGGCAGGAATGCTTCGTCCAGTTCACCTTCTCCCCGTGGTTTGCCGGGGCTCGATGTGCGGGCGGAGGAATTCGCCGTCGGCACGCGCAAACTGGGACAACTCGAAGTGCGCGCCACCAACCAGGAAGGATCCTGGCGGCTCGACAATCTTTCCATTCGTCAGGCCGATGCGCAGTTTTCCGGCAGCGGTCTCTGGCAGCCCGGTACGCAGCACAGCGCGCTCGACTTTACCCTGGATGCCACCAATGTCGGTCGCCTGGCCGTGGCATTGGGATACAACAACCTCGTACAGGGGGAGCAGGCGAGGCTTGCCGGAAAGCTTGAATGGAAAGGCCCACCGACCCGAATCGACTATCCGACGCTTTCCGGTCAGATTGAACTCAACGCCAGGAATGGCCGTTTCGAGCGTATCGAACCTGGCGTCGGGCGCTTGCTCGGCGTTCTCAGTCTTCAGGCATTGCCGCGCCGGGTGACTCTCGATTTCCGGGACGTGTTTTCCGAGGGGTTCGCCTTCGACCATATCGAAGGCAAGGCCACGGTTTCCGGGGGCGTGATGCGCAGCGACAGCATCGTCATCGCTGGCCCGGCGGCGCGAGTGCTGATGCGGGGGCAGGCCGACATTGGCGCCGAGACCCAGGATTTGCAGGTGACAGTGCGTCCGTCCATGTCCGATACGGTTGCCATCGGCGCGGCCATCGTCAATCCGGTAGCGGGCGTGCTGGCGTATCTGGCGCAGAAAACGCTTGGCGATCCGGTCGGAAGGCTGTTTTCCTACGATTACAGGGTGACGGGCAGTTGGGTTGACCCGAAGGTTGAAAAAACCGGTGGTTCGTCTGTGCCTGT
>Ga0209737_10000394_pt1 | contig 37510 bp, 29 predicted proteins | sample TergutCu122P3_FD_187284 | JGI IMG/M metagenome (GOLD analysis project Ga0209737, IMG submission 187284) | Cubitermes ugandensis P3 segment gut microbial communities from Kakamega Forest, Kenya - Cu122 P3 (SPAdes) (version 2) | ecosystem: Host-associated > Arthropoda: Insects > Digestive system...
GTGGTGGGATTTTGGAGTGAAAACAAACAAACCTCCTTGTTTTCGTCCAAAATCCCACCACTTCGATGAACTAAGATGTTCGTTAAGGCTGCGGGCATTATATTGGGTAAATACTGCCACTTTCTTGATTTGGGAATTGGACATACATGATAAAGCAAAGTCGATACTACGATAACTTCCGGCGATGGGCATTGCGCAAACTGCCCGCTTTTGTGAAAGCTCCCGCATCCGGTAATTATTGCCACCTGCCAAAATAATCCCTATCGCTCTCATAATTCACCTCCGGTCTTATTCAATGATTTTCCGCTGGGAAGCAAATTGTCGGGATAATCGCCAATATCAGTAACACCAAAAATAACGGTGTTTTTGCCAATCGTTACATTGGCAGGAACTGTACTTCGCTCACCGATTGTAACGATTCCATTACTATAGATATGGGGGTCGGTTTCATTTTCAACTTCATCACCAAAACCAAGTTTTGAATTTTCACCAACTGTACCATATTCGGCTATAATAGCCTTATAAACCTCGGTGCCATCACCGATTTGGACGTTGTTCATCAAGATCGAATCGCGGACTATGCAATTTTTACCAATCGTTACCCCGCATCCGATAATGGAATTGATGACTTTTCCATATATTCTCGTTCCCTCGCCAACGATACATTTCTCAACATTTGTATCATCGGCAATGTAATGGGGAGGTAAAATTTCGGATTTCGTATAAATTTTCCAGTATTCTTCATACAAGTTAAATTCCGGGACGATGTCGATAAGCTCCATATTGGCTTCCCAGTATGATTGCAAAGTACCAACATCTTTCCAGTAACCATTAAATTCGTAAGCATATAATGGAGCACCTTTCTGATGACAGTAAGGGATTACATGCTTACCAAAATCAAGATTCGGCAGATCAGCATTGTCAACTAAAGCATCTCTTAGAACCGACCAGTTAAATATGTAAATACCCATCGAAGCAAGATTGCTCCGGGGATTTTCCGGTTTTTCCTCGAAATCGATAATGCGCTTTTCATTATCAGTAATCATAATACCGAAACGTTTTGCTTCTTCCATTGGTACCGGCATTACCGCAATAGTTATATCAGCATTTTTTTCTTTGTGACACTCCAACATCACTTCGTAGTCCATCTTGTAGATATGGTCACCCGCCAAAATCAAGATATAGTCCGGATTAAAACTCTCCATATAATCCAGATTTTGGTAAATTGCATTTGCCGTACCGGTATACCATTCACTATTATTGCTTCTTTCATATGGAGGTAAAACTGTTACCCCACCGATATTCCGATCCAAATCCCACGGAATCCCAATCCCGATATGGGTATTGAGCCTAAGTGGTTGGTACTGTGTAAGAACGCCGACAGTATCGATACCCGAATTGATACAATTGCTTAGGGGAAAGTCGATAATGCGGTATTTTCCACCAAAAGCGACCGCTGGTTTGGCCACCTTTGAGGTAAGGACACCCAGCCGGCTTCCTTGTCCTCCGGCTAATAACATGGCAATCATTTCTTTCTTTATCATTCCTGCTCCCTCTGCCTGATTTTATTGACACACTCAAATATTTTACACAATAGTATTATATCATACATACACTAAAAATAAAATGTTTTTTACGAAAAATTTACTTGTTTTTCGCGATTTTGTTGCTAAATTTGCCAAGATACTTTTTGATTACAATCAATTCGACAAATTTTCCCAATATTTAGTGCTATAGCAAAAAATTTATCAATATCTTGTAAATATATCGCTCTGGTTTTTTTGCCAATAAATGGTTATAATAGTCTGAGAAAGGTTAATTTATGTACAAAATAGATTTTGAGCATCCAATTCATGTGTATTTCATGGGAATCGGCGGTATCAGCATGAGTGCCCTTGCCGAAATATTACTAGAAAAAGGCTTCACTGTTTCCGGTTCCGATATCAATGAATCAGATTTAACCAAAGCTTTAACATTAAAAGGCGCGTTCATTTATTATGGACAATGTGCCGAAAATCTGAAACCCGGTCCCGGCATCCCACCTATCGGCCTCGTTGTTTATACGGCCGCAATTAAGGAAGATAATCCTGAATTTATCGCAATGAAGGAAATGAATATCAGTGCCATCACCCGCGCTGACTTATTGGGGCAAATCATGAAAAATTATGAAATGCCTATCGCCGTTGCCGGAACACATGGCAAAACAACCACAACGGGGATGGTTTCTGAGATATTGCTGACCGCCGGTCTCGACCCTACCCTGAGTATCGGAGGTATCCTTAATTCCATCAATGGAAACCTTCGTATCGGCAGCAGCGAATATTTTGTTACCGAAGCATGCGAATATACCAACAGCTTTCTTTGCTTTTTTCCCAAAATAGGAATTATTTTGAACGTGGAAGCAGACCACATGGATTACTTTACAGACATTGGACAGATCCGTAAATCTTTCCATGATTTCGCCGCTTTATTGCCGGAAGACGGTCTATTGATTATCAATGGCGAAATCGAAAAGCTCGATGAAATCATTGCCGGGCTTAAGTGTAAGGTAATTACTTATGGTCTCAAACCCATCTATGATTATTATACGACAGAAATTTCTTATGATAAAGAAGCACATCCGACTTTTACTCTGAAGCAAAAAAACAAAACTGATATTATGGCAGCTGCAATTGACCCATCTATTTTTACCTTGGGTTCGCGGGGTGAACACAATGTCCAAAATGCCCTCGCCGCTATAACCCTGGCTGATTATCTCAAGATAAGTCCCCTCAAACTGAAAGAGGCACTTAAGAAGTTCACCGGAACCAAAAGACGTTTTGAAGAAAAAGGGAAATGCCGGGGTTTTACCATTATAGATGATTATGCACATCACCCAACCGAAATCGAAGCTACGCTTAAGACCGCCCGTAACTATCCCCACCGGGACATTTGGTGTGTTTTCCAACCCCATACTTATACCCGCACCAAGGTTTTCCTGTCTGAGTTCGCCACCGCCCTCTCACTCGCCGACAAAATTATCGTTGTTGATATATATGCCGCCCGCGAAAAAAACACCATCGGCATAAGTGCCAAAAATCTTGCCGACGAAATATCCGCCTTTGGTAAAGAATGCTATTATGTTTCCACTTCTTTGGGATTTGATGGTGTCGAAAAATTTATTTTAGAAAATTTACAAAAAAATGATTTGTTGATAACTATGGGTGCCGGAGATGTTGTAAACATTGGTGATAATCTACTTAGAAAATAGTTGTACACTTTATCCACATTTTTGATGCTATTTTTCTGTTCAAAAATGTGGATTATTTTATCCTCTGATTCGCTCCTGATTCTTTACATCCGGCAAGGATTATCCACAACATCCACGTTGTCCACAAATGGCTTAACGCTAGTGTTTATGGGCATTTAGGACAAAATGCCTATTCCCTTTTTTGATATAGTGTGCTATACTCATTTTTGCTGATGAATAAGAGTTAGGGTGGTATAAAAATGAGTCCTTTTAGGATCTATAATGATTACGAAGATGCAACGATTGTATCCAATATATTTATTGATGAGTACATGAAAGATGCCAACTATGCACAGATTAAAGTTTATCTATATTTAATTCGAATGATTAGTGCCAACAAACCAACAAGCATCGCGGATGTTGCCGAAAAGTTCAATTTCCCGGAAAATGATGTTATTCTCGCTCTTAAATATTGGGAAAAGAAAAATCTGCTTGGGTTGGAATATGATGAAAATAAGAATCCGGTTGTGATCCATCTTAAGAAAATTTCCTCCCAGAAAAAGCCACAGACCATGAATATTACCCCGTTACCTGTCCCCGAAGTTGTCAAGGAGCCGTTTGCCAAACGGGAATACTCACTAAGCGAACTCAAAGCTTTTAAGGATTCAGAGGAAACAGCCCAGCTTATCTTCGTGGTCGAGAAATATTTGGGAAAAACCCTCAGTCCTTCTGATATTAAATCAATTCTATTTTTTACCGATGTTCTTAATTTCTCCGGAGATTTAATTGACTATTTGGTACAGTATTGTGTTGAGCGTGGCAAAAAGAGCTTTAATTATATCGAAAAAGTTGCCATCAGTTGGGCAGAGGAAGGTATCACCACCCCCAAACAGGCGGCAAAGGCTGCCCGCAAGTATGATAAAATAGTTTACGATGTAATGAAAGCACTGGGTAAGCAATCAAACCCAACCAAAGCCGAAGCCGATTACATAATGCGTTGGGTCCGCGAATTTGGTTTTAGTGCCGATATTATTTATGAAGCTTGTGAGCGGACGGTACTCGCTGTTGATACCCACCGTTTTGATTATTGTAATAAAATATTGGCGAATTGGAAAGCGCAGGATGTCCGTCATAAAACCGACATCCAAAAACTTGACAGCGCTTATTCACGTAAACGGGTCAGCAGTCCGGTAACGACATCTTTTAACCAATTTAAACATAATAAGTATGATTTTGAAGCACTGGAGAAAGAAATTGTTAGCAACTAGCGTGAGAAGTTTTCTAAAGGAGTAGTCGTGGGGCTTAGTAATGTACAGTATGATGAGATAATGAGGCAGTATGAGAGGCGGCGTGATGAAAGTCGTTTCCAAACTGAAAAGCGTCTCGCTTTTGTATATGACAATGTCCCCGGTTACAAAGGAATCGACGCCGATATCGCAACTATCTCGGTCGCACAGGCCAAGAAATATCTTAACGGTGATGACGATGCCATCATATCATCAAAAATTTTGCTTAACGAAAAAACCAGAATAAAAGAAGAGTTATTAACCGGTGCCGGACTTCCGGCGAATTATCTTGAACCGGTATTTAAGTGTTCATTTTGTAATGATACCGGTTATGTAGAGCAACAAAAATGCCAGTGTCTCCGGCAAACGATTATTGACTTACTTTATGAGCAATCCGGCATTAAGGAAATGCTCAAGGTTGAAAATTTTTCCCAGCTTGATTATAGTTATTATCAAGGCGAGGATTTAGACCGTTTTCGTAAGGCAGTCGAAAAATGCCAACATTTTTGTGCAAATTTCAGCTATCAAAATCTCTTTTTTTATGGTACAGTAGGAACGGGTAAATCATTTTTGTCCGGTTGTATCGCCAAGGAATTGATGGACAAAGGTTATTCGGTCATTTATTTTACTGCAACCGATTTGTTTGCCACTTTGTCCCGCCATACCTTTGATTTTAAAAACAAAGATGAACTGCATATCCTCCGTGAAGATCTGACTGCCTGTGACTTACTTATAATTGATGACCTTGGTACGGAACTGCCAAATAACTTTACTAAATCACAACTTTTTGCCTGCCTTAATACCCGTCATCTCAACCAAAAAGCGACGATTATTTCGACCAACTTGTCGCTTGAGGAGCTTAGTAATCTATATTCCGATCGGATTTTTTCGCGGATCACCAGTAATTACGAGCTGCTTTATCTAAGTGGTGCCGATATCCGGATGATCAAAAAACTTAAAACCAAACGAGGGAACAAAAATGAATAAACGTGTTGATGCGCTCAAATTGGAAACCATCCCTGCCGGTTCACTCGGCATCATTCCTTTAGAGGGTTGCCGGGCACTAGGTGAAAAAATTGACTACTATCTGGTCGGCTGGCGGACAGCCAGGGAAAGCGAACACAAAGATAGTCTCGCTTTTACCGGATATCAAAGAGATACGTATATCTTGAAAGCAAAAGTTCCACGTTTCGGAACCGGGGAAGCAAAAGGGGTTATCCAAGAATCCGTCCGAGGTACCGATCTTTATCTCCTGGTTGATGTCTGCAATCACAGCATGACCTACTCATTATTTGGCAAAGACAATCATATGTCACCTGATGATCATTATCAGGATTTGAAACGTATCATTGCCGCTGTCGGCGGAAAAGCGCGGCGGATTACCGTTTTTATGCCCTTCTTGTATGAAAGTCGGCAAGACAAAAGAACGACAAGGGAATCACTCGACTGCGCTATTGCTTTACAAGAGTTGGTAAAAATGGGGGTTGATAACATCATCACCTTTGATGCCCATGACCCGCGTGTCCAAAACGCCATCCCTTTGCATGGTTTTGAAACTATCCAACCGGCGTACCAGTTCATTAAAGCTTTGCTTGCTAATGTCAGCGGATTAAAGATCGACAAAGAGCACTTGATGGCGGTCAGCCCTGACGAAGGGGGAATGAGCCGGGCTATTTATATGGCAGATGTCTTAAAGATTGATATGGGTATGTTTTACAAACGCCGCGATTATACCAAAATAGTCAATGGTTTTAATCCCGTCATCGCCCATGAATTTCTTGGTACAAATGTTGAAGGCAAAGATATCCTCTATATCGATGATATGATTTCCTCAGGTGAGAGCGCTATTGAAGTAGCAACTGCCCTTAAGGAGCGGAAAGCCAACCGCATCTTCATCTGTTCGACCTTCGGACTTTTTACCGGTGGTCTTCATCGTTTTGACAAAGCCTACGAAAACGGTATTATCGACCGTGTCCTCACGACAAACCTTATCTACCAATCACCGGAATTATTAAAACGGGAATGGTACATTAATTGTGATATGAGTAAGTATATTGCGTATCTGATTGATACCTTGAACCATGATGCATCACTTAGTGGTCTGCTTGACCCGAATGATAAGATCAGAGCGGCGGTCGCGGGATATAATGCGGAAAAGAAAACCCCCTAAACAGGGAGGATGCCAAGCGAATCTTACGATTCACTTGGCATTTATTATGAAAAAGTTATTATATTAATACTGGTATTTGCTGTTTGTAATACTAGTATAAACAATATAAATGTCTAAAGAATTATACTAATGTAAATCTTTTTTAAATTAAATATGAACAAATTATGAACGGCGAAAAGCCCATAAACAGCAGGAAACCGCATCTAGCGGTTTCCAAATTTTTGATACTATATGTTGTGGTTTTACCTAAGCTTTGCCAATTGAGCCAAATATTTCTAATTTTTCTTTGACAGCATCTTTTATCGCTTGGACACCGGGAGCCAAAATTTTACGGGGGTCAAATCCTTTGCCTTCTAAATCTTTGCCTTCTTCGATGTATTTGCGGGTCGCGGCGGCAAATGCCAACTGACATTCGGTATTGACATTAATCTTGGCAACACCTAATGAAATCGCTTTTTTGATCATATCGAGCGGAATACCGGTTCCACCGTGTAAAACGAGTGGCATTTCGCCGGTCAGTCTTTGGATTTCTTCAAGAGTTTCGAATGAAAGTCCTGCCCAGTTAGCCGGGTATTTTCCGTGAATGTTGCCGATGCCGGCAGCCAGGAAATCTATGCCAAGGTCGGCAATTGCTTTACATTCTTTGGGATCGGCGATATCGCCGGTACCAACAACGCCGTCTTCTTCACCACCGATTGAGCCGACTTCAGCTTCGACCGAAATGCCTCTTGCGTTGGCGTCAGCAACGAGTTGCTTGGTTTTTTCGATATTTTCGTCAATGGGATAATGGGAACCATCAAACATTACCGATGAGAAACCGGCATCCATACATTTATAACAGTGTTCAAAACTGCCGTGGTCCAAATGCAAGGCAACCGGAACGGTGATGTTTAGGTCTTTAATCATATTTGAGACCATTCCGACGATTGTATTGTAACCTCCCATATATTTCCCTGCTCCTTCGGAAACTCCAAGGATAACCGGAGAATTACATTCCTGGGCGGTCAGAAGCACTGCTTTTGTCCACTCCAGATTATTGATGTTGATTTGGGCGACTGCATAACCACCTGCCCTTGCTTTCTTAAGCATTTCTTTTGCTGATACTAGCATAGGTTTACCTTTCCTTTCATTCCATTTGTCCTCACATTTTATCATAAATATGAGATTCCGCATAAAAGATTTGCGGAATGACGAGATCCTGTCATTGCGGGCTGTGACCCGCAATCTCATTATACCTTACTTAGCAGATGATTTCAATTGCCTGTTTCATATTCCGGATTGTTACTCCGGTATGTTCACCGCCAAACTCCCCATCCAGCGTCCATGGGATGGCTTCATCGGTATCAAAATTTATTTTTTCCGCTTTGAAGTTGTACATACATTCCGCATTATAACTTCGTTTTAACAGCGCGGTTATCAAATCATTTAATTCAAGGGGATTACGGGGTTTTTTGATCAGGGTTACTTCAAAGAGGCCATCATCCAGCTTTACTTTTTTGCCGGTCAGATGTTTGAATCCGCCTACGGAGATTGAGTTTGTGACCATCCCATATATAAAATCGTCTTCAATGTCAATCCCATCAGCTATTACCCGCATCCGCAATATCTTCAAGTCCGCGAGCCGCTTGATTCCTTCCAATATATAAGCGGTCTGCCCCAGCAAATTTTTATAATCCTGCCTTGTGGCATATGATACATCGGTAAAAATCCCAAAGGCGGCAATATATACAAAATTGGCTTCATTAAAATATCCGATGTCACAAGCAAATGTATGACGATGGCAAATCCGTTCGGCCGCGGCTATCATGTTGGACGGTATTCGTAAGTTGCGGGCGAAATCGTTGGTCGTACCTGCCGGGATATAACCAAGCGGAATATTTAATTTTTGCTTCATCAAACCTCTGACAACTTCATCCAAAGTACCATCACCACCGCTACAGACAATTATATCATAACTAAACGCTTTTAAGCGTTCCACAATGGTGGTTGCATCCCCGGCACCCTGGGTAGGATGAGCTGTAACTACAAATCCTGCTTTGGTGAAAATATCAATGATGTCAAGAAGATTACTGCGAATTTTCGCCTTTCCGGCACGAGGGTTGTAGATGAAGAGCAATTTCATAAATAACTCCAGTATTGCGAACTTAGTAAGGTTCGAATTTTTGATTCGGTCTTAGGCTTTTAAATAGTTGACGATTTCATCGGCGGCTTCCACCTCATCAATACCTTCGGTTAGAATCGTAACACTTTCACCACTCCTCATTCCCATTCCCATCATTCCCATGATACTTTTGGCATTGACCTTTTTGTTACCCGAAATCAGATATACATCACTTTCGTATTTACTGGCCATCTGCACCAGGACGGCAATCGGTCGTTCCTCCAAACCATTGGCAAGGCCGATTACTATCTGCTTCTCAATCATTTTTTTCCTCCTGGAATACTTTTTTTATTTCACTCAATTTGCGCAACCTATGGTTGACACCCGATTTACCAATCGGTGGATTTAGTAAACTTCCCAATTCTTGTAAAGTGACATCAGGATATTCAAGCCTAAGCTCTGCGATTCGCCGTAAATTGTCCGGTAAACCGGTAAAACCAATTTTGTCCCTGATGTACGTGATGTCCTCAATCTGACGGGCTGCCGCCGCCACTGCTTTATTGATATTGGCAGCTTCACAATTCACCTTACGGTTGACCAAATTGCGGACTTCTTTTTCAACTCGTAGGCTTTCTAACCTAAGCAAGGCATTATGGGCACCCATGATGTTTAATAAATCAACAATCGATGTTCCCTCTTTGACATATACAACATAGTATTTTTTCCGCTTGGTAATTTTTGATTCAAGCGAAAAACTATTCAGCGTATCCTTTAGCTGTTTTGCCTGGAGCTCATGATTAAACACAAACTCAAGATGATAACCACTTTGCGGGTTGCTCATCGACCCAATACAGATGAAGGCGCTTCGCAGGTATGCACGGCGACAACAGGTATTTTTTAGTAAGAGGGAGCTGATTCCTTCCCCCGGTCCACGGAGGTTTTTTCCATCGCGGTAAAACCTGAGTGCCTGTAATACTTCAAGCGTTGACGACAAATGACGGTTTTTTGCGTCCGCCTCTATATTAAATGCTTTCTCCAATAATGTAAAGCATTTTCTTTTAACTGTTTCATTTTCTGTTGTCAGGGTTATTTCCGGCGTCTTGTCCTTTTGGGTATTTATCACGCCACAAAAATAAATAATAGCAGCCATCTCTGCCAACTGACAATGTCGGCCATCAGGAATTATTTTCAGTAGTTCTGATTTTATTTCTGCTGAAAATGACATTTTTTCCTCAATGTTTTTAATTTTTTACAAGTATATCTCTATGCGAAATCCTAATCAGGTGGTTTTCATTAGTCTTCAAATTATCATATAGTTTGTTTGCCAATGTCACACTACGGTGTTTTCCACCGGTACAACCAATTCCGATAATTAGTTGATGTTTTCCTTCATTAATAAAAGCGGGAACCAGGAAATTGACCATATCAGTCAATTTCGTCAAGAATATCTCTGCTCCCTCTTGTGCCATGACATAATCGCGGACTTCTTTATTTTGTCCGGTTTTTAGTTTTAGTTTATCAATATAGAAGGGGTTGGGTAGAAATCGGACATCAAATACTAAATCGGCATCAATTAAGATTCCGTTTTTGAATCCAAAGGAAACTATATTTATGATCAAGCCGCTTTTTTCTTCATTATGACCGAATATTTCATCAATTTTTATTTTGAGGTCACGGACTAAGAGGTTTGAGGTATCAATGATATAATTGGATATTGCTTTCATTTCAACCAGCATTTCTTTTTCCAATTTTATTCCGTCTTCAATCCGTCCTTCGGGGGTTATTGGGTGAATGCGGCGTGATTCTTTGTAGCGGTTTAGGAGGGTGGTATCATTGGCATCCATGTAGAGGATGTCAAATATATATCCGCTTTGTCTTAGTGCTTCTAGTTGTTTTTGGACATCGCCAAAGGGGTGGCCGGGGCGGACATCTACGCCGATGGCGACTTTTTTGACCTCGTGGTTTTCGATGCATAGTTCGATGAATTTTTCGATTAGGGGGGTGGGTAGGTTGTCTACGCAGTAGTAGCCACTGTCTTCCAGTATTTTGATTGCGGCGCTTTTTCCTCCGCCACTCATTCCGGTGACGATTACTAGTCTCATTTGTTTGGCTCCTGTGTTGGGTAGCTGTGTTGTGTACCTCTGTTGTGCACCGTAAGGAAGGTAATAAACTCTCTCCGTCGCTACGGTCTAATTTCCTCTGATTTACTTCTTGCCTCGCTAGAAGGCGACCTAAGGCGACTGCGAGATGTTTATTACCTTCCTTACTCCTTGGTGTAGGAGGTGATTTAAGGACTGCGAGATGTTTATTATCTTCCTTACTCCTTGGTGTAGGAGGTGATTTAAGGACTGCGGGTTCTTTACCTTCCCTACTCCGAGGAGTGGAAGAATGCAAAACAAACTTGGAGTTGCATTGCCCGCCTTCTAGCGCACGATAAATTAAATTATAAGCCGATTAGGGCACAGCAACGGAAAGTGTTTTGCATTCTGTAACGGACTTCAATACCAGAATAACTTCCAGTTAACATTATCTAAAAATCCCCTAAATATATAACCTCCGGTTCCAACATAATGTCGAAACGCCCATAAACCCGCTCCTGTACCTCTTTAATTACTTCTAATATATCGGCGGCGGTTGCGTTGCCACGGTTGATGATGAAACCGCAGTGTTTTTCTGAAACTCTTGCGCCACCGATTGAAAATCCCCTGAGTCCGGCATCCATGATTAGCTTTCCGGCAAACTTTCCGGGTGGTCTTTTAAATGTGCTTCCGGCGCTGGCATATTCTAAGGGTTGTTTGGAACGTCGTCTTTCTGTGAGTTCATTCATCTTTTGGTTTATTTCATTTATATTACCGTGCGCCAGTTTGAGGGTAACGGAAATGACGATGTAGGGGCGGTTTTTGACTACGCTGTAACGATAAGCAAATTCCATTGCTTCATTACTAATTGTCATTTCCTCACCGGCTTCATTCATAATCAGGACCGATTCGGTTATTTGGGACATATCGCCACCATATGCTCCGGCATTCATCACGACGGCACCACCGATGGTGCCGGGGATACCGGAGGCAAATTCCATTCCGGTAAGCTTTTGCTCAGCTGCTTTCTTGGCGATATCTGAGAGTAAAGCTCCGGCTCCGGCGGTTATCCGGTTTTCATCGACAGTAATCTCGGCCATGGCTTCCCGAATGGACAGAATTACGCCTTGATATCCTTTGTCACCGACTAAAACATTACTTCCGTTTCCCAGGACAAAAAAATCAATCTCCAACCTCCGCAAAAATGGGAGTAGACGGACAAGTTGCTCTTTTGTGCTGATGCGGATAAAAAGAGCTGCTTCGCCACCAACTTTGAAGCTGGTATGTTGGGACATCGGTTCGTTTTCCAGCAAATCGTTAACGGGAACGAATTGTTTTATATGGTCTAAGACTGATTGGTTGAGCATTTTTAATCCTCTGGTTGGTTATTTATATTAAGTTACGGTGTTTATGTAAAATTTATTCATCTTCCTCTTCGTTCCTCTTCATGGATTCCTGGAAACGGCGATATAGTTCCTGGGTTGCGTTGTATCCCATTTTTTTCTGACGGTGGTTAACTGCTGCCGATTCACATATCAAAGCAACATTACGCCCCGGACGGACCGGGATACTGTGCATGACTACTTTGTTACCTAGGAAATCGGTGTATTCTTCTTCGAGGCCAAGGCGGTCATATTGTTTTTCTTTGTTCCAATCTTCTAAGTGGACAACGAGGTCGATTGATTGGGTATCTTTAACACTGGAAACACCAAAGAGGGTTTTGATGTCGATGATACCAATCCCCCGTAGTTCAATAAAGTGGCGGGTAACATCCGGAGCTGAACCAATCAGGGTATCGTCACTGACTTTGCGGATTTCGACGGCATCATCGGTTACAAGGCGGTGACCGCGCTTAATCAATTCCAAGGCGGCTTCTGATTTTCCGATGCCACTTTCGCCTTTAATCAAGACTCCTTCACCAAATACGTCAACCAACACACCATGAATGCGGATACATGGTGCCAATTTTACATTAAGCCAGCGGATAATTTCGGCCATAAATGATGATGTTGATTTCTTTGTCATCATGATGGGGATCTGTCTTTCAAGGGCAATTTGCATGAATAATTCGTCCGGCTGAAGTTCTCGGCAGTAAACAACGACGGGAATCTCGCAAGCGAGAAATTTGTCATATATTTCTTCTTTTCGTTCCTCTGAAAAAGACTGCATATATGCGTATTCCGCAAAACCGATAATTTGGAGACGCTGTGCTTCGTAATGCTCAAAGTATCCGGCTAATTGCAAAGCGGGACGGTTTATGTCGGGGATGGTAATTTTGGTTTTGCTGATGTCAATCTCAGGGGTGAGATTGATAAGTTTCATCTTTTCTACGATTCGGGTAAGGTTTACACTTTGCATTTGGGTTGGTGGCTCCTTTCAACAATTCCTATCTTAACATAAAATTAGGTGGGTTACTAGGGTATTTATTAAGCTTGGCGAAAGTACGCATAAATTACCTGCGCGGCTGATTCGGGGATTTCGGGTAGGGATGCAAGGGTTTCGACCGAAGCGGTTTTTATTTCATCGATTGATTTAAAATGGCGCATCAGGGCTTTACGCCTCGCTGGACCGACCCCGGGAATTTCATCAAGCACCGATTTCACCTGCGCTTTTCCTCTAAGTGAGCGGTGGTATTCAATCGCAAAACGATGGGCTTCCTCCTGGACACGGGTCAGCAGCTTAAAACCCTCGCTATTTTTATCGATGGTAATTTCTTTGTTGTTAAAATACAATCCGCGGGTCCGGTGGTGGTCATCTTTGACCATCCCACAGACCGGTATATCGATTCCCAGTTCATTAAGGACTTGCAGGGCAATATTCACCTGCCCTTTACCCCCATCCATCAAAATTAAATCGGGAAATTTGGTAAAGCTGCCAAACTCATTTTCCAATCCTTTTTCTTTTAGCTCCGCCTGCTCAAGCGTACCATGCTTAAATCTTCTGGTTAATACTTCCTTCATGCAGGCGTAATCGTCAGGACCACTGACCGACTTAATTTTGAATTTGCGATAATCACTGCGTTTTGGTTTGCCTTTTTCGTAAACCACCATCGAACCGACATTGGCAAAACCGCTGATATTGGAAATATCATAAGCCTCCATACGATTGATGGGGGGTAAATTCAGCCACCCGCTTATCTCTTTTACTGCGCCGATTGTCCGCCCTTCTTCACGTTTAATTTTTTCTTTGTCCTGGCTTAAAATAAGGTTGGCATTTTTGGTGGCCAGCTCAACCATTTTTTCCTTGTCACCGATTTTGGGAATCTTGATATAAGTGCGGCTTCCGCGTTTTTTGCTCAGCCATTGTTCAAGAATTTCGATATCCTCGATTTGCTCCGGCAATACTAGCTCACGGGGGATAAAAGGCGTACCGGCATAAAATTGCTTGATAAAATCGAGCAGGATTTGACCGGGCGAAAAACCGGTGGTATGCTCCATATAGAAATGTTCACGCCCGATTAATTTGCCGTCACGGATAAAAAATACCTGCACAACCGTTTCATTTTCATCAGATGCGAGACCGATAATGTCTTTATCCTCGCAGTCAGAATCGGTTACCTTCTGGCGCAGGGCGACATTTTCGACACTTTTATACAAGTCGCGGTAACGGATTGCTTCTTCAAAGTCGGTATTTTCCGAAGCCTCGTTCATTTTTTGTTTTAACTCTTTTAATGTCACCTGATAACTGCCATTTAAGAAGTCGATTGCGCCTCGCACACGAGCTGCATATTCTTCTTTTGTAACGTTTTCCTGACAGGGAGCCGAGCATTGCTTGATGTGAAAATTAAGGCAGGCACGTCCGCTTCCGATCTCACGGGGTAAGCTGCGGTTGCAGTTTCGGAGCTGGTATAGTTTATTTATCAGTTCGATATTTTCCCTGACGGCGGTGGCATTGGTATATGGACCAAAATAACGGGAACGGTCTTTTTTCATTTCCCGCGAAAAAAGGACCCGTGGATATTCCTCACCGAGAGTTACTTTTATGAAAGGATAGGTTTTGTCATCTTTTAAAACCGTATTGTAACGGGGGGAATATTCTTTAATGAGGTTGTTTTCCAGAACCAATGCTTCAAGCTCGGAGTCGGTCATTATATACTCAAAGCGGGTGATTAGGGAAACCATTTTTTCGATTTGCGGACCGCGTCCCACGATGTTACGAAAATAAGACCTGACCCGGTTACGTAGGTTTTTGGCTTTGCCCACGTAAATGATGGTGTCATTTTCGTCGTGCATAAGGTAGACACCGGGGTTCTTGGGGAGTTTTTTGAGTTCGTCTTCGAAATTTGGCATAGTTTATTAGTCAGACGGGCGGCGGGAAAAACGACCAACTGAACCGCTTGGTTTGGGGGTTTCATCATCTATGGCAACATCAACAACTGAGCCGGGGGGAGTGGGGTGATCTGCTGGTTCTGGGGTTTCGGCGGGGGCAAGCCCCCGCCCTACTGGTTCTAGGGCTTCGGCGGGGGTAAGCCCCCGCCCTACTTTTTCTTCTTTTGTGGCGAGGCTGGGGCGTTTTTCGGTATTTTCACTGTTCTCATTTTCTGGTTCGGGTTCGGGAAGGCCCTTTGCTTCGCGGTAAATCTTCATAAATTCTTTTCCGCTGATTGTTTCTTTATCGATTAAATAATCGGCCAAGGTATCCATTAATTCACGGTTGCCTGATAATAATTCTTTTGCTTCATCATAACAGGCTTTTAGGACAGCCATTATTTCCGCATCGATTTCGGCAGCCGTGACATCGGCACAGGTAAGATGGGCACCTCCACCAAGATATTCGCTCTCAATCGTTGCAAGACCCATCAGCCCGAACTTTTTGCTCATCCCGAATCGGGTTATCATATTGCGGACGATGTTGGTTGCTTGCTCAATATCATTGGCTGCGCCGGTGGTAATCGTATCGAAGACCAACTCTTCGGCTGCCCGCCCTGCCAATAATGAAACCAGACGGTCGTGTAATTCGGCTTCGGTTTGCAGATATTTTTCTTCTTCAGGTACATGCATGACATAACCAAGCGCACCCATCGTCCGGGGAACGATGGTAATCTTTTGCACCGGTTCGGAGTTTTTCTGTAAGGCACTGACTAAGGCATGACCGACTTCATGATAAGAGACGATTTTGCGCTCTTCCTTACTCATGATGCGGTCTTTCTTTTCTTTGCCAACCAGTACTTGCTCTACGGCATCAAACAAATCTTTTTGGGTTACATAGTCACGCCCGCGCTGGACGGCATTGATGGCGGCTTCATTAATCATATTGGCAAGGTCGGCACCAACCGCCCCGCTGGTCGCAAGGGCAATAGCATCCAAATCCACGGTTTCATCCATCGAGACATCCTTGGCATGGACTTTTAATATTTCGACCCGCCCACGCAGATCCGGTTTGTCAACAATAATCCGGCGGTCAAAGCGACCGGGACGCAACAAGGCTTTATCCAAAATCTCCGGACGGTTGGTCGCGCCAAGAATCAAAACCCCTTTTGATGTATCAAATCCATCCATCTCCGATAAGAGCTGGTTTAAAGTCTGTTCCCGTTCTTCGTGTCCGCCACCATATTTGTTATCACGGCTGCGGCCGATGGCATCAATTTCATCGATAAAAATAATGCAGGGAGCATTTTTACTTGCTTCTTTAAACAAATCGCGGACGCGGGATGCCCCGACACCAACATACATTTCGATAAAATCAGAACCTGATAAGGAAAAAAACGGGACATGCGCTTCTCCGGCTACCGCTTTTGCCAGCAAAGTTTTTCCGGTTCCCGGCGGACCGACCAGTAACGCACCCTTAGGTAATTTTGCCCCTATTTTGGCATAACGTCCGGGATTATGCAGGAAATCGACCACCTCTTGCAATGATTCCTTGGCTTCATCTTCACCTGCCACATCGGCAAAAGTGATACCGGTGTCTTTTTGGACATATACTTTGGCAGTACTTTTTCCGACACTAAATGGTCCTCCCCCCTTCGACATCCGCCGGAAAAGAAAGCTCAATAGTGCCCACATCATTAGAATCGGTAGGACATAACTCAAAACAAGACTAAGCAACCACTGCGAATTGTCAGTTACCTGCCCCTTTACCTCGACCTTGTCATGTTTAAGCAGACGGGCTGCCAATGTATCATCATCCTCCACTTTACCGGTAAAATATGTGACCTGCGTCGTCTGCCCGTACCCACCGGTAAACTGCTGTCTGGCATTTGGCATCACCACCGGGGTTATTGTAATCCGGTCACTTCCAATCACAACAGATGTTATTTCTCCGGCATCAAGCATCCTCAGAAACTCATTGTAGGGAATTTCGATTACGGTTGAACCACTCATCATCCGATAGAATGAGCTGACTAATATTAAAGTAAGAAATGATGCCACCAGAAACAGGATAATACTTTGCTTCTTGGGGTCATTGCCACCGGGACCGGGATTTGGGGAAGGGTTTTGGTTTCCACCACCGCTGCCTCCTTGGCCGGTACCGGGTATTTCGAATTCGTTGATATTTTTATTCAAATTGTTGACCTCGCTTGTTTTCCTACCTAATTATAAGTGGTGGCATACTCAAAAGCAATGTTTTAATTATGAAAAAAGAATGAAATTTTAATAATTTTGTTGTTAATCTTTGCATTAATCATTACTCTTTGTTATAATGGGTAATATGAAAATCGGATTTGACAATAATACCTATGTTACCCTGCAATCGGAAAAAATAGCCACCCGTATCGCCCAGTTTAACAATAAACTGTATTTGGAGTTCGGCGGGAAGTTGTTTGATGACAATCATGCCGCCCGGGTCTTGCCCGGTTTCCTTCCTGACAGCAAGCTCAAAATGCTCCTAAAGCTAAAAGAGCAACTGGAAATCGTCATTGTTATCAGTGCTGATTCAATTGAAAAAAATAAAATCCGCGGTGATCATGGTATTACTTATGATCAGGAGTTACTACGTTTGATTGATGCTTTCCGCAGTCTTGATTTTTATGTCAGCAGTGTTGTCATTTCCCGTTACAGTGCCCAAAACGCCGCTGACAAATTCCGGCAGAAGCTCACTTCATTGGGGATTAAATCGTATCTTCATTATGACATTGAAGCTTACCCAAGCAATGTTGAACGCATTGTCAGTGATGAAGGTTTTGGCAAAAATGACTTTATCGAAACGACCAAACCGCTGGTTGTTATCACCGCTCCCGGTGGTGGCAGCGGCAAAATGGCGGCCTGTCTTTCCCAGCTTTATCATGAACATAAACGGGGGATTCCCGCCGGTTATGCCAAGTTTGAGACTTTCCCGATTTGGAATAAACCATTAAGGCACCCGGTCAATCTGGCATACGAAGCCGCAACTGCAGACCTTGATGATATAAATATGATTGATTCCTTCCATCTTGAAGCTTATGGTATCCAAGCGATTACATACAACCGCGATGCCGAAGTTTTCCCTGTCCTTAGTGCCATTTTTGAAAAAATTCTTGGTTATTGCCCCTATAAATCCCCTACCGACATGGGGGTCAATATGGTTGGTGCCGCCATTATTGATGATGATATTTGCCAAAATGCCGCCAAACAGGAAATACTGCGCCGCACTTACCAAGCGCAATATGACTTAAAAAATGACCGGGTTAATAAAGATATCATCCAGAAACTGGAACTATTGATGCAACAGGCCATGGTTACCAAGGAAGACCGTAAAGTCGTTTCTGCTTCCTTGCTCCGCCAGGAAGTAACCGGACATCCGGCGGCGGCCATCGAACTAAAGAGTGGTGAAATAGTGACCGGCAAAACCTCGGATTTGCTTGGCGCCATGGCAGCCGCTTTACTCAATTCCCTAAAGATTCTCGCTGGTATTGACCATGAGCAATTGCTAGTTTCACCCAAATCAATCCAGCCGATCCAAATCCTAAAGACAAATTATTTGGGTAGTATCAATCCCCGTCTTCATACCGACGAGATTTTGATTGCTCTTTCAACCAGCGCATCGGAAGACCCGGCAGCGAGACTAGCTTTAGAGCAATTGCCAAAGTTAAATGGTTGCGAGGCGCATTCAACAGTGATTATGTCCCCGGTTGATGAAAATATTATCCGGCGTCTTGGTCTTAACCTGACCTGTGAGCCGGTTTATGAAACGAAGAGGTTATTCCATAAGTGAGGAGATTGCGGGTCGAGCCCGCAATGACGTGGAGGAAAGGGTCACAATGAAGTACCGCAAAGACCGCAAAGGGAATGATATTTCCATCCTTGGATATGGATGTATGCGTTTTTCCCGCACTGGTAAAAAAATCGACCTTGATAAAGCAGAGCAGGAACTTCGTTATGCCATTGAAAACGGGGTGAACTATTTTGATACTGCTTATATCTATAATGGTAGTGAGTTGGCACTTGGCGAAATCCTAAGCCGCACCAATCTACGCGACAAAGTTTATATAGCAACAAAGCTCCCCCATATCCAAGTCCGATCCGTCGAAACAATAGACAAAATCTTTAATAATCAGCTTAAGCGTTTAAAAACCGACTATATTGACTATTATTTGATTCACATGTTAAGTGATGTTTTGACTTGGGAAAAATTGGTTAAGAAAGGTATTCTTAACTGGATTGATGAGAAAAAGAAGTGCGGGCAAATTCGCCAAATTGGTTTTTCTTATCATGGTAATACCGTAAACTTTTCCCGCCTGATTGATGCCTATGACTGGGATTTCTGTCAGATTCAGTACAATTATCTCGACGAATATTCACAAGCCGGAATCAAAGGGCTTAAATATGCCGCAAGTAAAGGTCTACCGGTTATCGTTATGTGCCCACTCCGTGGCGGCCGCCTTATCGACCAGCTTCCGGCAAAAGCCAAAGAGTTAATCCAAAATGATGCAAGAAAGCGAACGGCAGCGGAACTGGCACTTAGGTGGTTGTGGAATCAACCGGAAGTCACTTGTGTCCTTTCGGGAATGAACAGCCTCGAAATGATAGAAGAAAATGTCAAAATTGCCAATACTGCTGAAGCTAATGTTTTTGATGAATATGATCATGGGTTGATTGAAAAAATGCGTGCCGAGATAATGCACAATACCAAAGTCAACTGCACCGGTTGCGGGTACTGTATGCCCTGCCCGCAGGGAGTTGACATCCCCCTTGCTTTCTATTGTTATAATTTGATCTCTTCCGGCGAAAGCGGACTCAAAAAAATTGAGTATATCCAAGCGACAGTGATGCGTAAGGAACAAATCAGCATTTCAGATTGTAATGATTGCGGTAAATGCGAAAAAGTCTGTCCCCAGGCTATTCCCGTCCGCGATGAATTAAAAAATGCCGCGAGGAGACTCGAGACATTTTCTTATAAATTCATTAAATTGATGATAAAGATATTGCGGATTTTCTAAAGAATGCTTTAGCATTCTTTCAGCGGCTGCAAAGCAGACGTTTTAATTATCTACCCTTACACTGCCACTGCTTGCTCTGGCTGTCACATTATGGACTGGATTGCTTCCAACCGCTCCGTTTGCGGTGTTCTTCCGGCTGTTAAACGATAAATTTTTGTCAAAATTAGTCCGGATTGTCCCGCTGGTGGTTTCGGCCGAGAAATTAAAATTGCTGTTCATTGGTAACTTGATATTTATACTGCCACTGGTAGTTGCCGCATTAACATCAGCCAACAGCTCAGTTACATCGAGTTTAACTGTCCCACTACTCGCCCTGGCCGATATTCCTCCCTTGATATCCATTACTCTGATACCACCACTACTTGCATCAACCTCGGCAAGACCAACCAGCCTGTTAATTCTTACGGTACCACTGCTTACCTTGACCATTGCGTTTCCAATTACCTCATCCAGCTTGATACTGCCACTGCTTGCCTTTACATTGATATTGCCCGCAGTTAATTTCCTTAGATTGATGGTGCCACTGGTTGCTTCAAATGTTAGGTTTTCGGCAACAAAATCAAGATCCGATTTGATAGTACCACTACTTAAACTAACTCTGATATTGCCACTGAAATTTTGGGGTAAGTACACTACGATTTTTTCGTTAATTGCCCCAAAAACCATCATATTTATGTGGTGTTCACCCCGGAAGGTTACTGTCTGCCCATCATTGTGGATAGATGCTTTTTTGGTGGAGCTTGCGTAATATTCTTTAATAATCAGTTCATCACTACTGCTTCGTTGAAAGTATAAATTATCAGAATACGCGGTAATATCAAGGGTTGTTTTGTTATCAACATTTAAGTTTGTTGTGTGCCGCAATTTGGCAAATCCGAAGAAGCCAATGTGAAATCTTTCTCTTGGCATAAATATTATCATAAAAACACAGAGTGCTACTATTACAGCGATAAAAATCGCTAATGCTAAACCTAGCTTAGAATTTAGTTTCATTTTTCATTCCTTTCTATTCTACATCAATTATGTTATCATCATTTTCATCTTTTTTGTCCCGCTTAAAACTCCTAAAATACGAAACAAGGGAGTAGTAAACCGGAATTGTTACGAATAGTACCCAAGCCGGATGCCAGGCATTGGCAAAAAATCCGGCGATAAGGAACAATAATGTGGCAAGGACCGGATATGCAAATATATGGGCATTCTTTTTGTAAATGGCTTCAACCAAGGTATACCAGAGTGGAATCAACAGAAATAGTAACCATCCGGGATGCCATAGGTTAAAAAAGGCGCTGATAATGATGTAAACTATAGTAATAAGGACAGCCATTGGGAATTTCTCACGGTGGTGGTCTTTGAACCAATTTCCGGTGTATTCAACCCCATCAACAAAGACACCGTTCTTATCAATAGTAACCTTCTCTTCATCTGAGTCAACATAAATGCCATCCCAGCCTACTCTTACTTCCGAGCCGTCCTTGTCGATTACGTGGACACCTTTCAAACTGACATTCACATATTCACCACGGGTTTTCTCTTCTTCATTATTGTTTTCCGCTTCGCGTTTTGGGATTTCATCATCTGTCTGTAATAGTTCATCTAATGAAACGCCATACAATCTGGCAAGCAGAATCAAATTGTCGGTATCGGGTGAAGCTTCGGCACGTTCCCATTTACTGACGGCCTGCCGGGAGATACCTAGTTTTTCTGCTAAAGCTTCCTGGGATAAATTGTTTTGCTTACGCAGATTCACTAACCTGTTTGCAATTTCGATATTCATAATATAAATGCTCCTTTCGGGTTTTCATGTGGTTGCTACGTAAGTATATTAGCAACTGGTGTGGTTGCACTACCAACTTTAGCTTTCAAGGGGCGCAACTATTGGTTGCATTTTGATTGTTTTAGTGTAATTTATAGGAATTGTCTCGTACGGTACACCGCACAGCAGGCAATAAACTCTCTCCGGCGCTAACGCCTAATTGGTTCTGATTTATGTTATGCCTCGCTAGAAGGCGGCTTGAGGCGCCTGCGAGATGTTTATTGCCTGCTGTGCTCCTTGGTTGTTATAGGTTTACTCTTTCCTTTGGTTTGCCTGTTGTGTTCCTTGGTTATTCGACTAGCTTCTAGTCCTCACGTAAGTGATAAAACGATTTCCGTTTTCTTCAAAGAGAGCCGTCGCATCATTCCTTCCAATCCGATGTACCGTCCCTGTCAGCGGATCCATTACAGTAACATTCAATTCATTATATCCAACCAGTAATAAAGCATTGCCATCTTCAAGTAATTTTAGGACTGGAATATGTTGATTTAAATAATACAAGATACTGTCCAAATTACAACCGGTCAAGTCAAGAACTTGAATATTCGGGATATTATCGCGTAATATTTCCATCGGCATGTATCCACGGCTCAGTAAATGCAGAGTATTCTGGGTAATTCCTTCGTATTGAAGAATTGCATCAAGACATACTGCCAAAGAATTTCCATGGGGTGGCACTTCCGTTCCTTCAATGGCAGAAATCAGGCTGCGCGGATTAATATTACCCCGATACCAAACATATTCGCCCCGCCGGTTAATTACGACCCCGAAGTTACGGAAGCCGGAATTAACTGCCTTTGCTTCTGATAGATAAATACCGACAATTCCATTTTTGCTGTAAACATAAAAACGGTCGGTATTGTAACCACTACTATTGATAATAAGCTCACGGCCCCCTTCAAATAATACATCACGCGGGGTCAGTACAATTATCTGACTGTGGTCGATTTCTTGTTTGAAAGCCAGACGGACAATCCGCAAAAATCTTTCTGTGGCAATTACCTCTATCTTATTACTGGTTCCGGTGACGGTGACTTGATTGACAATCTGGAAATCGGTTGTATCTCTCATGATGCCTTCATCATTTTTATGAAGGCGATGGAGGGTAATCATGTTATTGGATATCGTGATACCGGTAATAAAATAACTGAGGCGGTAGTGTTCTTGCTCAATTTCACCTAATTCGTTTTGGATTTTTATCATATGCATTGGAAAAATCGTGTTGCCAAGGGTATCTTTGGTAATGTCTGTGTTACGGGCGAGACCATATATTAAATGTTCACCCATAAAACCTAGGGGTTTAATATATTCATTGAAACCGGCCATGATGACCGTCAGTTTTTCGTCTTGGAGATTCATTAGGTTAAGTCTTGTCGCCCCAAAGATATCATCCGCGTCCTGCCAGACTAACATCTTGTTGCTTTCTGATATCTGATATGAACCTTCCTGCATTTGGCTGATAATTGTTTCGGCGCTGCGATTTTCCAGATTAATCGCAAATATTTCATTATCAAGCATCAAAAACAAGCGGTTATTTCTATTTAAATAAATCATCTGCTCCACTTCGGCAATTAAAAGCTCGGGTGATTTGAAATAAGGTATGTAAACCATTTCGTCGATAGTATTTACCACACTGTTATAGTAATTGACGGAGATACCGACCCTGCCTTCGTGACGGCCGCGGTTCATATAACCGTAAACCATATAAACGACATTACCGGCTTCATCAACGTTCAGGATTTTGCTGCGATGCCCGGAATAATTGGTGCGTTCGTCATTGTTTTCTTCATCGGCAAAACCAAACAAGCGGACAAATTTGCGGTCAGGGATAATCATGCTATAAAGGTTATTACCTTTTTCAAAAGCAAATACATTACCCCCTTCCACTTCTTCCAAAGGTACATTTGGATTGGTGATACCAAGATATATATTGCGGTTGGTAAAGTTGTCGATATTACCCATGAAAACCTGCTCCATCGTCCGCTCGAAATCCAAAAGGAAGATGCGGTCAGGGGTAAAACGGATGCGGTAAAACTCTTCGACTTCATAAACTACATCTTCATTGTCATCGAGAATAACATTGTATTTTATCCGGAAGCTGCCGGTCTGGATTGCCATTTCCTTGACATAAAGAACCGGTTCAGTGATGCGGGTAACATTGAGATTTCCCCAAGTTACTTGATGGAAACTTGAATTGATGGTAACGCGGTGGTAGGTGGTATTGTCACCCAAAGCATTTGGCTCAAGATATTGGGTCAGCTCACGGGCTTCATCTTTATTGAAAGATTTTTCATGGAAATTGAAGCAATAATTTATTTTTTCCTCAAAATGGGTCAGGCTCGAGCTAAAAATGCGGGTATAAAAGCGTATAGTCCGGTGCATTTCGGTGTTTACCAGCAAGACAAAGGTATATTCTTTTTCCGCTTCGATCAGGTCTTTGATATTCAACTCAAAGGTAATGCTGTCCCGTCTTTCCTCAAACTCAGTGATATCCGACCTCTCAATCAAGCGGGTTCCGTCGATGCTGCGGACTTCAAAAGAGAGGCTTTCGATGGTATTGCCAAATTTTTCAAGCCTAAGTGTAAGGCGGCGTCCGTCGGTAAGTGGGGTCAGGGTTTCGCGGAGATAGCTGGTTTCCATCGGTTCGGCATAACCACGAAGGCTGTTAAGCTGACGGTCACCCATGATAACATAAACCAAAGGGTAAGTCGCCGGACCCATCTGAGCGGTCATATCGACATTTCCTTGATTCATATAATCACTAATTATGTAAAGGGACGAAATAAAAACCATAATCAGGATGATGCTTTTTAGGATGGCTTTAAACATGACTATATTTTAACCATATTGGGGGAAAATCACAAGAGGAATCTCTTGTTAACTAACCTAGGGTCTTATGACAGGAAATTTTTCCTTGACAATCCGAACCCATGGTTGTAAAATTATATTGATTTAGGATTGATTATCGGGAATGTTAGTTCCCATGATGCTATGTACAAAGCGTCTAGTACTATCCGGCAGTATCTGCCAGCAACTTCATTATGAACATATACTGGCGGAGACTCGCATAACAAATTCCATTAGCTTGTCCTGCCAGCGGAACGAAATGTTCCATAGCACCCAACGGGAGGACACAAAAATGGGAAAGAGAAAGAAAAAATCTTTAGAGGAAATGAGCTTAATTGATGACTTTCTAATGAATGAGGTCATCGGAAATGAGGAACACGGTGGCGAGGTAATTGATTATTTTCTACAAGTAGTGCTCGGTCAAAAGATTGAAGTGGATAATGTTCAAGTACAGAGGATTCAGACAACCGGCGATGAATCAAACCGTGGTATCCGCTTAGATATCCGGACAAAAATTTCGTTATATCAAGCTATGATAGCTAATAATAATTTTAATGGAAGTGATGATTCTACAATTACCAATAATACAACCGTTGGTATTGAAATGCACAATAATAAAAGCGAAACAAAACCCGGAGAGCAATTTGATATCCGCCGAAGAAGCAGACTTTACCAAAGCATCATTGATGTCAATATGCTTAAAACAGGAGATGATTTCGGTGATTTAGATGACGTTTTGATTATAGTTTGTACTTCATTTGATGTATTTGGACGTGATCGCTATAAGTATACATTCACGAATATGTGCCACGAAGAAGATGGTTTACTGTTAGATGATGGTGCGTACCGAATTTTCCTTAATACAAAAGGTAAATATGGTGGATCTAATGAGCTACAAGAATTGCTAAATTATGCCGAGCACTCCGATATCAAAAATGCCACAAATAAAAATTTGAAAAAGCTACATACTATTGTCTCAAAGATAAAGAAATCAAAGGAAGCGAGGGATAGGTATATGTGGGAGTTTGAAAAATTGAAACGTGAACGTATCGAAGGTCGCGAAGAAGCTCGCGCAGAATACGAAGGTATTATAACGGAAATAAATTCTGAACTCAATGAAACGAAAACTGAGCTTGGTAAAAAAGATGCGGAAATCGCCGCCTTGAAGAAGCAATTGGCGGCAAAGGATTAAATGGCGTACCAGAGAGGCGGGGTATCCTATATCAAATGCACCGCATAAAGCGGAATCGACTTTATTTCATTAGCAAAACCAAAATTCTTGGCGGATATCCTGATGCTGTATTCGGGTTTGTGCTTTTCTCGATAAACATTAAGACTCTTAGATTTCGTGTGTAAGTTTGCTTTCGTTTCGATTGGTATTATTTTTCCATCTTTTTGGATTAGGAAATCTATCTCTGCCATGTTTTCTGATTCCCAATAAAATATTTTGTAACCGTTAGATTTAAGATGACAGGCAACATAGTTTTCTGCCAAACCTCCGGTAAATAATCTTTCTTCCGATAATAAATTGTCTATTGATATATTATTACGATAGGATAACAAGCCAACATCACTCATGTATATTTTAAAGCTGCTTGGATCAGCATAAACTGATGGTGGCATTAAAGCTTGTGTCTTTGGACATCTGATAACCACTCCCGATGAAATTAACCATTCCAGCGAATCCCCAAACAAGCTTGCACTCCCCCCCTTTTTTACAACTTTGTATTGGAATTTTTTGTTGTCCTTTGCCAGTTGTGCCGGTATCGATTCATAGCTTGCCATTATTTTTATGGCGTCACTGGCCGAGGCATACTTCGACATATCATTAACATAAGCATTAATTATTAGACCTTGTAGTTCTGGTATTTCAAATAAATTCTTTTCATTATCGATGAAATGTTTGACAACTGCCGGCATGCCACCAACCAATATATACAATCGATATAATTCCATGGCTTTATTATGCCAAACCTCTGACATTTGTTTGAATGTCTTGAAATGCTCATTTATCATATCTATCAATATCAGCTCCCCATTCGCCATCAAAAATTCTTCAAAGTCTAATGGGTACAAAGTTTCCATATATACTTTTCCAACCGGAAATGAGTATTGATTTCGATTAATCGCCACCCCGAGCAGAGAACCGGCAGCAATAACATGATAATCCGCGCTTTCTTCGGCAAAGTATTTAAGTGATGTCAAAGCTCTTTCACAACTTTGAATTTCATCAAAAATTATCAACGTCTCTTCTGGTATGATTTTAGTTTTTGTTTTACTTTCAAGTAAACGGATAATTTTCTGTGGATCAATATCACCTACGAAAAAATCGTGGACTTCTGCCATTCGCTCAAAATTAATATATACGGAGTTTCTATAATATTCATTCCCAAATTGCTTTAATGTATATGTTTTTCCTACTTGCCTCGCGCCATATAACAGCAACGGCATCCTGTTGTTTTTTTCATGCTTCCACTTTAGTAATTTTTGGATAATTTTTCTTTTCATAGATTTATTATAATATTTTTTTAATATTTGTCAACTATTCGTGCCAATAAATGTGTATTTCGCCATTTATTCGTGCCAATAAATGTGTTTTATGTGATTTTTTCGCACGAATATGTGGTGGCAGCTGAAATGATAAGCAGAGCTACCGCAATAACATCTTTAACCGTATCAAGTAATATTTCCAAATATCACTTTCTTTTATTGCTTTATAGAGGGTCTGGCGGTCGTTTTGGGTGATGGTTATCATTTCGGTATCGGCGATAGTTTTGCGGTACAGGAAAAACTCGTATTGCTCAAGGAAGGAGTGGGGGATTGAATTGTCAAGGCACTTTATCCGTTCTTTAAATTCGTGGATTGTTTCACCGTGAAGGAAGTGAAAACCTAAGCAACCCAAAATCTGTAGATTCATCCGGATATGTTCAGTGAATTGTCCGTTTAGATCATAGCGGCTTAAGCGGTATTTTTTTATTAGGTAGTCAATTATAATGAATATCGCAAACGCGAGTATAATGGAAGCTATAATAATTAGGGCATAGGGAATGAGCGAAATTATATTTCTTCTTTCTGATTCAAAATGCCCGGCAAAATCTTCCTCCGGATCTTCATCTGTTATCTGTGGGCGGAATGCTCCTGATGTTGCGACAATTTCAGCAAGGGGTGTCCAAAACTGATAGCGGAAGGCTCGAAACCCCGGTGTTGGCTCAAAAGAAATCCAACCAACGCCATCAAAATATACCTCCGGCCAAGCATGCGCCATCGTGTTTTTGATCGTTACCGGTTTTCTACCCAGTCCATCATCATAAACCATAAACCCTTGTACATAACGCGCCGGCAAACCCAGCTCCCTGACCAAAAGGGTAAATGCCGTTGCATAATAGGTGCAGTACCCTGACTGGCTTTCCAAGAGGAAATAATCAAGAAAGTTTTTTCCTCTTGGCAGCTCACCGGGTGTCTTGGTATAAATGAAATCGATATTTTCCAACCCGGAAAGAGTGCGCTCCAAGGCTTTTACCTTTTCAAAATCATTTTCGGCATCTTTTATTATCTCTGCCAAAAAATCGCGTACTTCATCACTTAGTGGGTATTTTTCCGTATATTTTAGATATATATTATCTCTCCGCTCCTCTAGCATTTGTTCCAGGGAAGCAGAATCTTCACCCAACAGCCATAAATAATCCAATGCTGTAACGTCCCAATGGGACGGTTTATCATCCGGCGGACTATCATTGTATTGATATTGGTGCTGCGCAATTATCATTTCTTGAAATAGTCTTTGTCCCAAATTCATTTGATAATAAACAAGGTCGTATTCAGTCCCTTTTCCTCTCAATGAGTCAAACCTAAATTCACTTCCATATTGTGCCGCTCCCAGTGCCAAAGCCTGGCTGATATTCACTATCTTCAAAGGAGCAAAGAGAAAACTTGTATTAAGATCGGTATATGTTATTTTTAAATTGCTGCGGGTAATGTAATCAGCTCTTGAACCGGGGTCAAACCGCTCAATTGCATAAAGGGTTTCCAATAAATCAAGGCTGTACTCGCCTTCTGTTATGTCATCATTTGATTTCCAAGTTTTGCCGTCAAATTTTTCAAAAGCATTACCCCGCAGATAAATCGTCATTCTTCTTCCGCTGGTCTGGTTAACTAACATCTCATTGCGGATTCGATTGGCACGATCCCCTCCCACTCTGCCTTCACCGGAAAACCCAACCACTTCCAAGCCGAAGCCTTCCCCGGATGAAGAAGAAAATCTATTCGCTATATTTTCTACCACATCATAAACCTGTCTATAAATCATTCGCACGGTTTTCCAGTCATATGGTTCATCTTTTGTTGGCAACAATAAAATCAACACCATATATATTCCCAGAAACGGAAGCAGACCGATAACTATTTTTTGACGCAAAGATTCATCCTGCAGTAACTCTGTTATAACAAATGAAATATAAAGGATGCAAAAACAGATAATCGTTTTATCCAAACTGGTCTTTGAATATACACCATACAGTAATCCGCCAAATAATAATAAAGCAATCAATAAGCGGAGTTTGGAGAGTCGTCCCAGCAGTAAGGCAAAGGGGATAAATACCATTGTCGCAAAGACTATATTAAGATATTGATATAAAATATTAAACTCCGCAATTTGCTGGCCGCTAACCCATTTAAAATAGTTTTCTATATGTCCGATTGAGGCGTTTTGATCGGAAAAGAAACCGCCCAATAAAACAACGCTTGTTATTATTATCGGAATCATTTTCTGTTTTCCCGTAAGCAAGTATATGCTCAAAAATATCAAAAGCACAATTGAACTGGCAAATAAAACCTTAAAAACTACGAGATCCGGCACCATAACCGGCATTAATAATCCTAAACCAATCCAAGTGGCTAAGAAGAGCAGGAAAATTTTATACACTTTTTCATAAGAAAGTTTTTTCATTCTATTCCAACTTTAATGATTTTGAACCGGTCTGTATTTTGGCGGCTATAGGTGGAAATATCTTTTTCAGTTATTATATAAGCGACTGTCACCTTTGATGTTTGTGACAATTTCGCCAATAATGCAAACAGCTCATCATCAATATAATGAATCACCATCAAAACAATTTTGGCATCATTTATTAAACCGCGATGTTGAACTTCTTCAAATAAGTTTACAAACTGTTTATTTCTAACGTCTGCTTCCAAGCCGTAGAAATTTATTGCTGACAACTCATCATATACATAATTGAAATGGCTCACATCGGAAATTAATGTGCTTTGCATTTTATCTTTTCCATATACAAATTCGATGGGAATTTTATCCAAAACAAAATGGTAAAGTAAACCAATTGTTTGCTCCAGGATTTTGTTTTCCAAGGGTAAAAATTCATGAATATTATCCGAAACCCGTTCAAAATCGGCAAGCAAGAGGACTTTTTCCTTTAAAATACCGATATCATTACGCACTTTTAACTCCATCGTCCTCGCAGTTGATTTCCAATGGATTTTTTTTAGTGAATCACCATTTATATAATTACGGACAATCAAGTCCGGTTCATTTATCTCACTTTTCATATTGCTTTGAATATATACATCCAAATCGGGAATGTCTTTGTGGATTTCTAAATTCATTATCCGGGGTTTGACAATAACTTCAAACGATGAGAGCATCCGATACGAAAAGCTAAAAAGTCCAAAGAAGTCGGTCAATATAATCCTGTTCACCCCAACTTTGTATTCACCCCGGTAACGGCATATCAAGCTTGTATCGTACTTTATTTTTTCGCCGGGAAAGACCCTGAACAATTGGTCATCCGGGACATCTGTCACATATGAAAAATCGGTAAAAACTTTTATGTTTACCGCCGTGAAAACTGTATATCCTTCATTTTTAATTATAAAACTATATGGGACAAGCTCACCGACTGTAATATTGCGGCTACTCAGGTTTTGATAAATTGAAAAGCTATAGAATACATAAGCGAGGTACATCAGTGATATTAATGGAATAGTTAATATAGCAAAAAAAAGCGCATAACTGACAGTGCCTCCAACAAAACCTATTTGAATTGATGCAAGTATAAAGAGTATCAATAAGACTAATTTGCGGATATTTTTTTTGGTCATTTATCACCCTGACTTGGATGTTATCATGGGAACCGGTGCTTTTAGAGTCAGGTTCCTTAGTATCGCTTTGGTATTTGCTTTCTTAAGTTTTTCTGCCGGGGTCAATTGCAAACGGTGGCTTAAAACCAAAGGGGTGATCTTTTTCACATCATCCGGTTTGGCAAAATCGCGGCCTTCAAAGTACGCTTGTGCCTGGGCTGCTTTTGTCATCGAAAGTAGTGCCCGGGGGCTTGCGCCAAGGATAAAGTGTTCGGATTCACGGGTCAAACGGACAATGTCGGTGATATATTCGAGTAGTTTATCTTGCATAATAACTTTATTTACTTCTTCACGCACTCTGAGGATATCGTTTGCTTTACATATTGGTTTTAAAGTTTTTGCGATTTTTCCCGCCAAGAATCCTTGTGCCATTGTTACTTCGTCATTTCGATCCGGGTAACCAATCGATAGGCACATCATGAATCGATCCAGTTGGGCTTCCGGTAAGGGGTATGTTCCTAGAAACTCTATCGGGTTCTGGGTGGCGATGACCATAAATGGTTGGGGTAGTTCATAAACTTTGCCGTCGATAGTAACTTGTCCTTCGTTCATCGCTTCCAGCAGGCTTGCCTGGGTTTTTGGTGAGGTGCGGTTGATTTCATCGGCTAGTAATATTTGATTCATCACGACGCCTTCTTTATATTCAAATTCACCGGTTTTCATATTATATATGGAGATTCCCTCAATATCACCTGGCAGGGTATCGGGGGTGAATTGGATACGGCCGAAGCTGCAGTCGATGACGTTGGCAAGCAGGGTTGCCAGAGTGGTTTTGCCGACACCGGGAACATCTTCGATGAGGACGTGTCCGCCGGCAAGTAAGGCGACTAGGATTTGTTCGACGACTTCTTTTTTGCCGATGAAGATTTCGTTTATGGAGGATTCGATTTTTTTGATAAGGTCGTGGCTGGTCATATTTTGTTCCTTTCTTTTGCTCTGTTATACTGTGTCGCCGCGTGGTCGAAAGCTGCCGATTCAACGCACAGAGCGCTTTCGCTCCGAGAGAATATTGTTCGCACAGAACGCGAACAATAAATTTTGCACACAAATCGCTTATGCGATTTGGCGCCGAAACGACGTTTCTCAAGGTCTGTGCTTTTTGAATCGCACTTTCGACCTCACGTTTTAAGTATCATTCGCTAGATGGCGTGTTTTTTGGCTTACTTTATAAGTAAAGTCGTGAGAGCAAAAGTGCGATTCTATAGTACGACCCTTGAGAAACGTCGTTACTTAGCTCGTGTCTTTTACGAGCTTACGTAACGCAACGTTTCTCTCGGAGCGAAAGCGCGTCGTACGGTGAATCGCAGCTTTTGCTCACGCGGGAGTAACCTTCACTCATGCAATCACCTCATTATACCACAAAAAAAAGGACAGGAAAATGATTCTCTCTGTCCTTTTAAGCTTATTTACTTCCCAACAGCATGCATACGCGCCGTCGCTCGATGAAGAGCAGTCTCCGCACGTGCAAGATCAGTTTCGGGATTTTTCTCCCGCAGACGTTCTTCTGCCCGCTCTTTTGCGGATTCGGCGCGACTTAAATCAATTTCCTCCGGCCACTCGACTATTTCTGCCAAAATCGTTATCGTGTCCGGCAATATTTCGGCAAAACCGGAATGCAGCGCGGCGATTTTGATTTCCTCCTCCATATGTAAATTGAGGATACCGGGAGCCACGATGACCGTCATGGGGATGTGGTTTTTAAAAATACCGAGTTCTCCTTCGCTGGTATTAAATTCCACCATCGAAACTTTACCTTCGAAGAAAATCCGCTCTGGGGAAACGATTTTTACTTTAAACAAATTATCTGCCATTTATACCAAACTCCTTATGAAAATCCACAAGCGGTGGGGACAAGCCCCCACCCTACGTTTTAGAGGATAGTAAACTCTTTAAGGTTTTTTACACGTAGTGTAACATCATCAATACTGCCGGCATTTAAGAAATAGCTTTCGGGAATAATATCATGTTTTCCTTCGAGGATTTCTTTGAAGCCACGGACTGTTTCACTGATCGGTACATATTTTCCTTCGAGACCGGTAAACTCGGTAGCGACGAAGAACGGTTGCGATAGGAAACGCTGGACTTTCCGGGCGCGGGAAACAACTAATTTGTCCGCATCAGAGAGTTCATCCATACCAAGGATGGCGATGATATCTTGCAATTCTTTATAACGTTGCAAAATTTCCTGGACTGCGCGGGCAACTTGATAATGTTCTGCGCCGACAATATTGGGGTCAAGTATCCGTGAGCTTGATTCAAGCGGGTCAACAGCGGGATAAATACCCAGCTCTACGATGGAACGTGAAAGAACGGTCGTTGCATCAAGATGGGTAAAGGTCGTCGCCGGAGCCGGATCGGTCAAGTCATCAGCCGGTACGTATATCGCTTGGACAGAGGTGATTGAACCATTTTTGGTTGAGGTTATCCTCTCTTGTAACGCACCCATCTCGGTTTGCAGGGTCGGCTGGTAACCAACCGCCGAGGGAACACGACCAAGCAGCGCCGAAACTTCGGAACCGGCTTGGGTAAAGCGGAAGATGTTGTCAATAAATAAGAGGACGTCCTTGCCACCTTTGTCACGGAAATATTCTGCCATCGTAAGTCCGCTCAGGGCAACCCTCATCCTCGCTCCGGGTGGTTCATTCATTTGACCGAAGACCATCGTCGTTTTCTCAATAACACCGGAGGTACTCATTTCAACGTAGAGATCGTTTCCTTCCCTCGTCCGTTCACCAACACCGGCGAAAACGGAGAAACCACCATGCTCGGTTGCGATATTTCTAATCAACTCTTGGATAAGAACGGTCTTACCAACACCGGCACCACCAAAGAGACCGATTTTTCCACCTTTTTGGTAGGGACATAAAAGATCGACAACCTTGATACCGGTTTCCAAAAGGACTGCTTCGGTAGACTGGTCGATAAATTCAGGAGCCGAACGGTGGATTGGTTCATAATCAACATCCGTCGGAGCTGGTTTATTGTCTATCGGTTGACCAAGGACATTGAAAATACGTCCCAAGGTCTTTTCGCCAACGGGAACTGTAATCGGGGCGCCGGTTGCATTTGCTTCCATTCCCCTGACCATCCCGTCGGTTGGTCCCATTGCGATACAACGGACTACATCGTCACCCAAGTGTTGGGACACTTCGACGACCAAGTCTCCGTCCTTCCGGGGGATTACCACGGCTTCGTTTATTTCCGGAAGCTCTCCGCCGGTAAATTTGATATCCAGTACCGCGCCGATTATTTGCGTTACTTTTCCGGTGCCTTTCGTACCTTTATTTACATCTGCCATCTTTTTTGTTCCTTTCGTTTATAATTATTATACTACGCTATCGCATTCGCGCCGGCAATAATTTCGGTTAATTCCTGGGTGATGGAGCTTTGGCGGGCACGGTTATAAAGTAATGATAAGTCTTCAATCATTTCTTCCGCGTTCTGGGTCGCCGCATCCATCGCCTGCATCCGCGCCCCATTTTCACTGGCAACCGCTTCGACCATTCCGCCATAAATCAAACTGGTAATGTACTTAGGGATAAGCAAATCCAAGGCCACTTCTGCCTCCGGTTCAAAGGTCATCGGCGATTGCAAATTATGCACCTCAAGCTCCGGCTCTTTGTTCCACCTAATCCGGTCTTCCATCCGCTGCCGGTGCTCATAAGTATCAACCGGAAGCAATTTCAGCATCGTCGGTTCGTGGACAACAGTATTCACAAAAGCTGTATAGGCAAGGTATATTTCTCCCACTTCGCCGTTCCGGTATGCTTCAAGCACATCCTTTGATATTTTCATTGCATCAGCATAAACCGGATCCTCAATACATTCTGAGTAATCGTTTTTGAGATTGTAACGTTGCTTTAAAGCATCACGTCCTTTTTTGCCAACAGCATAAATATCAAGGTCACCTTTACGGACTTCACCTTTGGTGACGAGCTTTACTACATTTGAGTTATAACCACCCGCCAAACCACGGTTTGAAGAAATGACGATAACCGCTTTCTTTTCCGCTTCGCGGGGACGAAGAAATTCATGATCCAAATCATCACCGGCTTTTTCTAAAACAGATAAGATGGTGATATACATGCTACGGAAGTAAACCCGTGAGCGTTCGGCATGCTGTTTGGCACGTTGCAATTTGACTGTTGCAACCAAATTCATGGCTTTAGCAATTTGCTGGGTGCTTTGGATAGACTGCCGCCGCCGCTTTATATCTCTCATTGAGGGCATAGGTGTTCACCTTTCTATTTAAAAGATGCTTTAAATTCAGTAATTGCTTTATTTAACTTGACTTCATTGTCCGGAGTTATCTTTTTCTCGGTAGCGATACTTACCGGCACATCCGGATATTTGGTGGCGATAAATTCATTAAACTCTGCTTCAAAGCGCAAAATATCAGCAACCGGAACATTAAGTAGATGTTTGTTGGTTGCAACATAAATAATAAGGATTTGATATTCAACCGGAATAGGTTTATATTGCGGCTGTTTTAAAATTTCCTTAATCCGTTCACCTTGAGCCAGCTTTTCCTTGGTATCGGAGTCAAGCTCGGAACCAAACTGGGCAAATGCCGCAAGCTCACGGTACTGCGCCAATTCAACCCTAATCGGGGCGGCGATTTTTTTCATTGCCGGAATCTGCGCCGCACCACCAACACGGGAAACCGAAAGACCGGCATTTATCGCCGGACGGAATCCGGAGTTGAACATTTCTGATTCAAGATATATCTGGCCGTCGGTAATCGAGATAATATTCGTTGGGACATAAGCGGATACGTCACCGGCTTGGGTTTCAACGATTGGCAGGGCGGTAAGTGAACCACCACCATACTCATCATTCATTCTGGCTGCCCGTTCCAAAAGGCGTGAGTGGAGATAGAAAATATCACCGGGATACGCTTCACGTCCGGGGGGACGGCGCAGAAGCAGGGATAAAGTCCGGTAAGCGGCGGCGTGTTTGGTAAGGTCATCGTAGATAACCAATACGTCTTCACCTTTTTCCATCCATTCTTCACCTATCGCACATCCGGCATAGGGGGCGATATATTGAAGCGGAGCCAGCTCGCTGGCCGAAGCTACAACTACAGTTGAATATGCGAATGCTCCATGTTCTTCAAGGATTTTGACAATTGAAGCAACGGTTGAGGCTTTCTGGCCGATGGCGACATAGATACATTTTACGCCGAGCCCTTTTTGATTGATAATTGTATCAATTGCAATCGCTGTTTTGCCGGTTTGGCGGTCACCGATAATAAGCTCACGTTGACCCCTGCCAATCGGTACCATCGAGTCAATCGCTTTGATTCCGGTCTGGAGCGGGGTATCAACCGACTTCCGGGTGATAACACCTGAAGCGACTCTTTCTATTTGGCGATAGGTATCGGTCTGAATCGGACCTTTTCCATCAACCGGCTGACCTAGTGCATTAACTACCCGGCCAAGCAAAGCATCACCGGTAGGGACTTCGACAACCCGTCCGGTTGTTTTTACCAGGTCACCTTCGTTAATATTTTTGTGGCCACCTAACAAAACCGCACCGACATTATCTTCTTCCAGGTTCAGGACCATGCCAAAGATTTCTCCGGGAAACTCTAAAAGCTCTCCCTGCATGGCACTTTCCAGACCATGGACGCGGGCAATTCCGTCAGCAACCTGGATGACCGTACCAACATCTGATACTTCCAGTTCCGAAGCATATCTTCGAATCTGTTCTTTAATCACTGAACTGATTTCCTCTGGTCTTAGATTCATATTATCACTATGCCTTTCTACAAAGTGCAAACTTTGAGTCGCAGACTCAAATTTGCCCACCGAATCTTTGATTCGGGTTCCTATCTTTTATATTTGGATATTAAGCAATTGTTTTTTTAGATTGTGCAAATGGGTGGCAATACTGGAATCCACAATCCGGTCGCCAATCCTGATAACCATTCCGCCGATAAGTTTTTCATCAACAGAATAAGTCATCTCCATTTTTTTGAATTCGGTTACATTTAGTAAGCTTTCAACAATATGTGATTTTTGGATTTCAGTTATTGGGAAAGCGGTCGTCACATGGGCGATGCCAATCCCAAGATAATCTTTGACCATTGCCGCGAATTGCTCGTAAATTGCTTTAGTATCACGGAAACGATCTTTGATAATCAATAATTCCAAAAACCCGGTCAGCTCACTCGAAACCCGTCCTTTTAAGACGTTTTTCATCATTTCGATTTTTTCTTCTTTTAAGATTTTGGGGTGATTTAATAAGCTGTTATAATCGGGAAACAATTTTAGGACATCAATAACAGCGGCAAACTCATTTAATAATTCTTCTGGTTTGCCTTGTTCAATTGCCAGCTCAAATAAAGCACCACCATATGTTTTCGCAATCAGCTTTGCCATGTACTCTTACCCATTTCCTTTAAAGTATCATTGATTAGCTTCTCTTGAATCTGGATGTTAAGCTGGTCGGAAATCGCTTTCCCTGCCATTAA
>Ga0209737_10000395_pt1 | contig 37506 bp, 33 predicted proteins | sample TergutCu122P3_FD_187284 | JGI IMG/M metagenome (GOLD analysis project Ga0209737, IMG submission 187284) | Cubitermes ugandensis P3 segment gut microbial communities from Kakamega Forest, Kenya - Cu122 P3 (SPAdes) (version 2) | ecosystem: Host-associated > Arthropoda: Insects > Digestive system...
GTTTTGCGCCTCTGGCGGGGTAATAGGGTACCGCCGCTTCGACCCAGACGTGCTGCATTCGGATGGCGCTGACTTTTCCGCCGCTGATGATGCCGGTGATCGGGATGCCACCCGCCGATGCGAAGTCCCAGGCGGCGTCGATGTTTTCAAAATCGCCGGCCATGTTCATGAAGCGGGCAGCGGGAACGTCAACGGTTCCATAGACGTATCGTGCGGGGATGTTCGCAGCGCGTAACAGGGCGATGGTGAGCGTCGCGATGTCCATTGCGTTTCCACGTTTGACATCGAGGGTCATGTCCGCGGTTTGCTGGCCGCCCCAGGTGGGCTGCCATTCGACGTTGTTTCTGACCCAGTTGTAGATTTCTACGGCGCTGTTGTTCAGTTCCTGCGCTTTGGCGCGGATGTCGGCGGTGATTTCGGTTTCGGCGGTCGAGGCAAGGTATTGAGGGTCGGTGAAATTGGATTTCAGCGATTTAACCCCATCCCCACCCATGCCATCCCCTTGAAGGGGAGGGTTCGCCCTCTCCCGCCCCTTCAGGGCACCCTCTCCCGCTTGCGGGAGAGGGGAAGATTTGTCGAAGTCGCGCGGGACGTTGTTGCGGTTGGGCTTCAAGGTCTGAAACGACATTTCGCTGAGGTCTTCCGGCGCTTTCATCGGCGCGACTTCGTCCAACCACTTGGCAAGGTCGGTTCTGTCATCTCTGGCGGATTTGAATTGAAGTTTTTTCGGCAGCTTGTCTTGCAGTTTGCCCCAGAAGGTGGGGCTTTTGATCTCGAATTGTTGCGCGTCTTGCAGCTTGCTGCGGAAGGTTTTGCTTCTTTCTTCAAATTGTTGTCTGAGTTTGTCGAGTTCGGCGGTGTTCCCTTTCGCCGCTTCACGCTCGGCGTCCATGCTGGCGCGGATTTTTTCGGTGAGGGTGTCGAATTTTTGCAGCGTCGCTTTCGGATCGAATTCTTTTCTCATCACGGAGTCCGCAGGCGACATCAGGGTGGCGCGAACGTTGTCGATGAGTTCGACCAGTTGGCGGTCGACGCTGGTTTCGACGGTTTGCCAGGCGGCGACCGGCTTCGGCGTGCTCATCGCGACGGCCAGCGGGTGAACGGTGAGGTTGACCATGGCGACAAGGGCAACGGCGGCGATGGTGCGGAAGACGCGATGGCCGAAGAACATGGGGGAATGATGGTTTTCCCCCTCTCCCCCTGCCCCTCTTGCGCAGGCAAACCCCCGTCCGCCTTCGGCGTCCACCCCCTTTGAAAAGGGGGCTGGAGAGTGGATGTTCAGACGGCGTAGGTTGGACAAGCTGCGAAGCAGCGCAGTCCAACATTTGTTGCTCCATTCAGCGACGCTTCGCGTCGGAGGATTTTGTTCCCGGATGGCGCTTCGCTTATCCGGGCTACGTGTCCCCCTCTCCCCTGGTGATATGGGCGCCCTCTCCCGCCCCTTCGGGGCACCCTCTCCCGCAAGCGGGAGAGGGGAAGATTTGTCGGGCGGCAGGTTGCCGCCCCTACGGAGTATTGCGAGGGGTTCCGTAGGGGACGCAATCTGCGTCCCGAAACGCGCGTTCATCTGCGCCGTGATGTGTGCTGCCAATTGCGCAGCGAACAGTTCTCTGCCACGCAGGCAGGTGGCGTTCAGGATGGCTTGCAGGATGCGATTTTTTAGCGTGTTCATGAGCGGTCTCTCCGATTATACGGTTTTGCGCGTTGTGTGGGCAGACAACTTGTCCCCCTCTCCCGCCCCTTCGGGGCACCCTCTCCCGCAAGCGGGAGAGGGGATTTGTGTAGGTGGCACGACAAACCCCCGTCCGTCTTCGACGGACACCCCCTTTGAAAAGGGGGCTTTATAAGATTGCTGAACGCCCCCTCTCCCTCTGCCCCTCTCCCGCGAGGGGTTAATGTATGGCGGTTCATGGGCGTTCTCCACGATGGTGTGATTCGCGCGTTGTGTGGGCAGACAACTTGTCCCCCTCTCCCCCTGCCCCTCTCCCGCGAGGGGAGAGGGGAGAGAATGTACGTTTCCACGCGACACCGACCAACATCAGCAGCAGGAGCAGAAGCAACGGCGGGGTCAGTGTCGGAATGTGCTGGAGGTTGCCCGATGTGGTTCCCACGGCGGTCACGGTGAATCCGGCGCTGTCGATGGTTTCCCATGTTCCGTTGTCGTCAACAGCCAAAATGGCGGTGTAGCCGCCGGGCGTCAGTGCGCCGGTCGGAATGTTCACCAGCGGCCAGCTTCGGCTCTCGCCGACGGCAAGGGTAACGGTGTTTTGTACGCGGGAGATTTCGGCTCCGTCGCTGTTTCTCAGCAACACGCGGGCTATCGTCACGTTGTCGAGTGAGGCGCCGCCGGTGTTCTCAACGGTGTCGCTGCGGCTCTGCGGATCGCCCTGAACTACGACGGGATGCGCCAGGGCGACGCTTCCATCAATAATACCCGCGCCTATCGGCACTGCCGCTTTGACAATATAGCCGCTGCTCGCCTGTGCAAGGGTGACGCTGTTTTTGTCCTCAAGCCTGGCTTCGATGGTGTAATGTCCCAGCGGCGCAGAAATCAACCTCTGCGGCGTTTCAAATCGCCGCGTCCCGCGAGCGACAACATCGCCCAGCGCTTCCGCGTGGCTAAAGACGATGTTGTTCGACGGATCACGCACAGTCAAGGTGACGCGGGCGCTTTCGATGGCGGTGTTGAGGGAAAGGTTGTTCGCCAGTGAATCAAGCATCACCAGATCGTTCGATGTGTATTCGATCTGGTCGGGCGCGACTCTCAGCGAAGCCGACAGTTGCCCTCTGGCGATCGACAGGATGGCAAAGAACGCACGGTCGCTGGCAACGATGTTGCCGTCCGTATCGAAAAGTTCGCCATGAAGCACGTAGGAGCCGGCAACATACCGCGCTGTGTTCCAGTGTTGTTGGTGCTCAACCATGCCATTGGAAATCAACATACCCAAGTCTGTTTCAGCGAAGGTTTCCACGACGATATCGTCGGCATCAAGAACGGAAAGCCGCACTTTGAAGCCCGCCGGGAAAGCGCCCAGATTCCTGGACAGCGCGTCAAACAACACGGCTGTTTGCGGTGGATAGGCGGGCTGATCGGTGGAAACGTTGAGACTCGCCAGCCGGTTGGCGGCAGCCACCGAGATTTGAAGCCGGTTGTTGGCGATATTGCACTCAGCGTTGATCCGGTTTTCATCGACGATGGCTTCTATCGGGTCGTCGCTGACGAGGCTCACGTTATTGAGCACCAAGTCGGCAAATGCGCCGGTTTTAAGGGCGGCGACGGGAACTTCGCCCAGCAATGTCCCGGATTGGTAGAAGCGGACATTGGCCGCCTGAGACAAGCTGCCCGCATTGCCGATGCGCGTCGCCAGCGTTACCGGCTGACCCGCGCCTTTGTCGATCAGCCGCAAGTTTCCCAAAGTCAGATCAACCGAGCGGATCGAATCGGCCAGCGCGCGCGCCATCGCCGCCGCGATTTCGCCCGATGTGTTGGCAAGGGTGACTTTTCCGCCATGCAGGGAGTTGACGGGTTTTGGCCAGGCGTTGGCTTCGAGTTCTGGGACATTGGCCCATCCAATTCCTATAACGTCAATCCGTGAAACGCCGTTGGCGACAGTTTGCGGTAACTGGCTTTGGGTGGCAGGAATGCCTTCCCAATAGCCATCACCAACAAGAACGAGGGTCTTGCTGCTTCCTTGAGGCGACAGGGTTTTCAGATACTCGGAAAGCATCAGAGCGCATTTCGGTCCTGAGCTATAGCCACCTGTTACCCTCTTGTTCTTGAGATCGTCCAGCAGTTGCTGCAATGTAGCGGGTGTAACTACCACAGCCTGATGCAACGGAATGAAAGGCCCGTAGTACATCTCAAGATCGGTTCCCAGCGTAAAACGTATTGAGCCATCGTGAGGAATGATGTTCGGGTTCTCGACAGCCTTGATCACACCTTCCATTTCGAGATCGTAGAGGTGGCTCACGCTACCGGAAGTGTCGATGCAGACCGCCACATCCTGAAAACCACCACCCACAGAACAGGAGGGCGAAACCCGCAAGGTGTTGTTTCCTTCAATGGTTTCGATCACTTCAAGATCGCTGTCTACCATCAGATAAATCGGCGCGTCGCGGAAGGGCAGCAAGGCACCATCAATGGAAAAAGTCATGGCCCTTTCCTGCTGTCCGGAAAGGGCATCCATCCGCTGGCGAAAAAGCAAAACATCAACACCGGCATCCCAAGCCTCGTTGTGGTTGGTATCGACAAAGGCAATGACGTTGAAAGCGCCCGCATCGTAGTTGCTATTGTTGACGACCTTGACCGATACCGTGCCATTAGCTTCGAACGTGTTGGGATCAACCACGAGCAGGGAACGATCCGCTTCCCTCAACTGCAAGTCGGGCAAGGCAGCGTTATAGCTGCGGTTCAACATGATCGTGCCCAGGTATTGGGATTGCGCCCTTTCCCGGACAAACGGGAATACGACCATATCGTAACCCGTCATGCTCACCATCAAACGAGCATGGCTTTCAGCCAGCCCCTCGAACAGAAAATCCCCATTTGATTGACTGTAGCCTCTTTGTTCAGCCAATACTGTAGCTCCCAAGATGACTTCCTGGAGCAGGATGGCGGCGCCGTGAATCGGTTCAAGGCTTACGGCATCGACGACCGTGCCGAAAATCTCAAATGGAACGGTCGCAGAACCACTCCATTTTGGGGAAAGCATGGCATTGACTTCCGTCGTGTTTTCTATCGACAGCGAATACGTCATCGCTTCATAGCCACCATGTTGAATATGGAGCATGACCTCCCCTCTTGCGACATCGGTAAATTCGTAATAACCCCGTGCGTTGCTTGTCGCTGTCGCGGTATGTGCGCCACTGAGCAAAAGCACCGCGCCGCTGACAGGCTGCTTTGTGATGTTGTCCAGAACAACACCGTACAGACTTGGATGGATATTGGCTTCCGGCAACAGTCCGGCAGGCAGCTCATATGCCTGACCGGGCTTGACGTTGAAGCTCGCAAACACCGACTGGTATCCGACCGCGTTGATCTGTGCGCGGGTATCTCCGAGGCTCAAGACATTAACCGTCGCTACACCATCGGCGCCCGACAAGATGGTCGCCGTGGTTGCACCGGAAAGGACGATCTCCGCGCCATGAATGGGCAGGTTTGTAGCTCGGTCGGTCACGGTGACTTTCAGCGACGATTCCGGCTGTGTGCCGGTCAATGCCGTGAGGCCGACATTGAAAACCGTGAACCAGTTGTTATAGACAAAAATCCTGTAGGTGGCTGGCTCATAGCCTGCTTTCGAGAAAATAATGTCGTCTCTCGAAAGCGTGATACCCGTGAATTCGTATTCTCCCTGCGCATTGGTCTGTGTTTCCAAGCTCCAAGTTGGAACCTGAACGCTAACACCTGCAAGCGGCAACCCGGTATCAGTATCCGCCACCGTCCCTTTAAGCACCGCTCCTGTACCGGTGTACGGAACCAAAGAAACGGGAACTTCGATATCCTGCCACCCTTTGAGATCAATCTTTATCAAAGCGATCTCGTAACCGTAGTGCCACACCTCGAAAAAGTTTTCTCCGAGAGCCAGCGAATTGCTGTGCGTCGCCACGCCCTGAGCATTGGTGGTGACATTGACGGTCGTACCCACCGGATCGAGAGCAATAGTAACGCCCGACAGGGGCGAGCCCGTTTGCGCGTCGGTGACGATAAACTTAACGCTTCCTGCCGACGATGTTTGTTTGAACAGCAAATCCAGGTTGATGACCTCCCCGGCTTTTGCCGTAAATGAAGCCCGGATGATGGGGTAGTTATAGTAACTAGCCTCCAGTTCAATCTGTCCGGCAGGAAGGCCTGTCAGCGTATAGGCACCAGAACCATCAGCGCTAACGATTTGCGTACCAGCCTTAATGGAAGCGCCAGAAGCTACATAAATTATGCCAGCAACCGAATGATAATAGTGAGCAACGCCAGTGATGGTGACATCATTACTCACCCCGGCGATCAGCCGCAGTTCGCCCAGATCGAGATCCTGTCCAGTTTGCAGATTCAACGGCGCAGATAGCGGGCGGTATCCCGTAGCCTCAACGGAAAGTTGTTCCGCTCCTGCGTTAAGGTGCGTGAATGTAAAGCGCCCCTGCGCATCGGTATTGATAGTCAGATTGGTTCGCGCCAGCCTGACGGGCACGTTCTCAATAGGCAAGCCAGTATCGTTGTCAACGATGGTTCCGGTAATGCTGGCGTGATCAGGGTTGGGAGAAGGCCTGGATGTGGCGCCAAGCACCTGCAACACCAGCGCCGTCACATAGGCGTCGCCCTCCCAACTCCCATTGGCAGATTGCGCGTCAGAAAGTACTGTCAGCGCGGTTTGCACGCTGTTGGTGTCCGGCAACATCAACAACACCGCCCGCAAGGCATGCGCGTTGTTCAGCACATTGCCCCAGTGTCCGGCGCTCTGTTGCGCCATCAACCCGTTTTGCGCCCGTGTGAGGTTGGCGTTGATGTTGAAGGTTTTTCGATACAGCCAGACCGCTTCCATCGCCTGCGCGGTTGCGGCCAGATCAAAGCCGCCTTCCATGCCGTCCCAGCGGCCATCGGCTTTTTGCTGGCTTAACAACCATGTGAGCGCTCTTTGTGTTTCGCTGCCGTTCAGTTGTCCAACGGCTGCCAACGCTTTTAACGCCCAGGTCGTGTCCAGCACCGAGCTTTCATACCATTGCTCAAAGCCGAAGCCGCCATCGGCGTTTTGGTAACTTTTGAGTGTTGCGACGAGTGCTGCGGTCGGCTTTTCTTGTTGCGCGTTGGCAATGATACGACGCGCTACGGTCTCTGCGCTGTTGTCGGGCGAAGCGTTCAAGAAATCCAGCGCACGGGTTTGCGCTGTATCGACCGGCTGTTTCAGCGAATGAAAAACGGTCAGCGCTTCACTGGTCGATTGTTCCGGCAACGCGATGTCTGCCGAGGTTGAGTACGAACCATTGGACGGCTGACTTTGCGCCTGCAACCATGAAACGCCCTGGTCGATGCTACTGGCGTTGGCAGGAAAGACCGCACATAAACCGATGATGTACGCTAAAGACAGCACGATTCCCTTGAGTAACGAACGCATGTTGAGCCTCTTGACGTTAGAAATGGGGTTTCAAACCCGACGGTTTTTGATAAGGAAAAAGATAGGGGCTTTGCTGCTGCTTCTGCGGGCGAGACGAGCGCGCTTCCTTTCCAGTTTCCCGCATGAGGACGGCGGGGAAAAGAAACGCCAGAGCATGATGATGACAAAAGAATTTCTGCCACAAGCAAAGCGGCTCATCCAGCCGCCGTTGTCGCCCGCGCATAGCGCCAGAGAATGCTTTAGGCATCCCTTCGGGGGGTTCCGGCAAGGTATCCAGCAATAATGGGGACATCCGCATTTCCACAAATTCACCCAACAAGTGAATTATTATAAACCATTTAAGCTCATAAACAATGTGCATAGCGCGTAAGGTTCCTGCACATGAAAGATGAGCACGCAGAATTTTCAAAACGTTTGGCAGCGGCAATGCGCGCGATGGGGTATGAGGCGCGCCCGTCTATTCTTTATAAGCGATTTAACTCGCGTTATCGCGGCGAGTCCGTCAGTTTTCAAACCGCGTCGCGCTGGCTGAACGGCAAAAGCCTCCCTGAGCAGGAGAGGCTCGTCGTGCTCGCCGAGTTGTTTCGCATTGACCCGCAGACGTTACGTTATGGCGGCAAGGATCAAGCACATAAAAATGCGCCGCCTTTCATGTGGCCAGATCAGGTGACTCCACGCTATCAAGCGCTGTTCGAGGATTTCCTGGCGCTACCCGAAAAGCAACGCGAGATCGTCGGAAATTTGATCGCGTCCCTGACGGAACTCGCCCATAAACAGAAATAAGGCTGAGGTCATTATTGCGGCGCAATCGGCACAAACAGCGCAGTTGGATTAGAGCGTTTTTGGTTTAAACGCATACGGCAAACAACCCCATCCCCTCCCTAACCCTCCCCTTGAAGGGGAGGGAACAAAGCGACGCAACCTCTGACCTCTGACCTCTGACCTCTGACCTCTGTCATCTGACCTCCGACAACCCTATCGCCTGAAACAACGCTACGGTACTCGCGTAGCGGTCTGCCGCCGATTGAACTCGCGCCAGCAACGCTTCCAGATAGCGCCGCTCGGCATCGAGCACGACCCACTGATCGACGCCGCCCAGTTGATAACGCGCGTCTATCAGCCGATACGTTGCCAGTGCTTCATCGACCGCCGCACTGCGCGCTTTCAAGGTCAGCGCATCGGTTTCCAACGCCCGCAACGCATCGGCGACATTCTGAAATCCCTGCAACACGGTTTGTCTGTACCCTGCTGCTGCTGCATCAAACGCTGCTTCGGCAGCGCGTTTGTAAGCTTGCAATTCGCCGCCGCGAAACAGTGGTTGCGCAACACCCGCACCCAGATTCCAGAGATTGAAACCTTCGGCAAACAGTTTTTCTCCGCTCAACGCCGCAGAACCGAAACTGCCGCTCAAGGTCAGGCGCGGATACAGATTGGCCGTCGCCACACCGACGTTGGCGCTCGCCTGATGCAGCATTGCTTCGGCAGCGCGAATGTCGGGGCGTTGACGCACCAGTTCGGAAGGAACTGTTAACGGCAGTGCTTCCGGCAGTCGCAAATCGGCGAGATGAAACTGCGGTAGCGTTGCCTCGCCCGGCGTCGTTCCCGAATACAACGCCAGTTGATGACGCACGCTGTACAACAACCGTTGCAGCGGGGGCAAACGCGCCTGATGTTCGGCCAGCGCGCTTTTCAGTTGTTGCACATCAGCGTCGGACACGCCGCCCAGCGCGCGCCGCGCTTCGAGAATCGCCAACTGTTTTTGCAACGCCTCGATCATCGTATTCAAAACACCGATTTGCTCGCGCAACGACGCTTCGCGCACAGCGGCAGCGGCGATATTGGCCGCCAGCGTCAGTCGCGCCGCTTCCAGTTGCCAGGATTTGATTTCCGTTGCCGCCTGCAAACCTTCCAGCGCCCGCGCATTGGCGCCGAACCAGTCGAACGTATAAGAAACGCCGACCGATACGTTGTAAAGCGTGAACGGCGGCGGGCTGGGCATCGTTGTCATTCCCATCGTGACGAAATCGACTTGCTGCCGCGCTGCCGATACGCCGACATCGGCCGATGGATAGCGCGACGCACCGGCGCGCGCCAGATATTCTTCCTGCGCCTGCCGGAGACGCGCCTCGGCTTCCGCCAGCGTCGGATGGTTTTCCAACGCCTGTGCGATCAGTTGATCGAGCGCCGCATTTTGAAAAAGCGTCCACCAGGGTTTGCCGTGCAACACGTCCTCGTTGACGAATCGCTGCGCCGCGCCGCCGTGCGCAACCGTTGGAACGTCTGCGGTTTGTTCCGGCAACGGCGTCTCCGTATAGTGCGTTACCGTCGGCGCTTCCGGCGATTTGAAGTCGGGGCCGACCGCGCAACCGCAAAGCGCCACAGTGAAGCAACAAACAACAATAGAGGCTTTTTTGAAATACACATGGGTTATATGGCTGAATATCTCATGCGAAGACGCGAAGACGCGAAGGGATACCGAGGGAGTTGCGACATAGGTAAGCGTTTTTTCATCTGATGCCACGTTGCCCGTCGGCGAAGCGAGGCATTGGCTTTGGCGCGCGCTTGAACGCCAGCCTTCGCGTCTTCGCGCCTTCGCGTGAAAATTTTCTTGATGGCTTCGCTTTGCCACCCACCTAAAAATTGAAAGAGCCATGAATGTTTCCTCAATCCAGCGTGCGCCGATAAAACTTCAGTGCAACACCCATCAGGATGACTGTAAAAAGCATCAACGGCCACACATTCGGCCACAAATCCAGCCAACTGTTGCCTTTCAACATGATGCCGCGCACGAGGCGATTGAAATACGTCATCGGCAGCACATGCGCGATGACTTGCGCCCATTTCGGCATCCCGTAAAACGGAAACATGAAACCCGACAGCAGCACATTGGGCAGAAAGAAAAAGAACGTCATTTGCACGCCCTGCAACTGATTGCGCGCCAATGAAGAAATGGTGATTCCGACCGTCAACGCCGCCGCGATATAAATCAAAAGCACCACATAAAGTTCGAGAATGCCGCCGACAAACGGCACATTGAAAAGCGAAATCGCCGCCAGCAAAATAATGGTCGCCTGAATCAGCCCGATAAAAATATACGGTACGATCTTGCCGGTCAACATCTCCAGCGGGCGCACCGGCGTCGCCAGCAGATTTTCCATCGTGCCGCGTTCGCGCTCGCGGGTCATCGCCAGTCCGGTGATCATCACCATCGTCATGATCAGAATGACCCCCATCAAGCCGGGAACGATGTTGTATTGCGTGATCCCTTCCGGATTGTAGCGACGATGCACTTGCACATCGAACAGCGGCGGCGATCCGTTCAATCTTGCCAACGGCCCGCCGAGATCTTTCCAAGCGACACTTTCGGCCAACCGGGTGACGGCGCCGATGGCGTTGCTCGCCGCTGCCGGATCGGTGGCGTCGGCAATCACCAGAACCACCGGTCGTTCGCCACGCACAAGTCGCCGGGAAAAATCGCTCGGAATGTTGACGACAAATTGCACATCGCCTCGCGCCAGCGCCGCCTCGCCCTCCGCTTCATTGTTCAACTCGCCGACAAAATCGAAATACGCCGTGTTGTGCATCGCCATGATGAAGCTGCGCGAAAACTCGCTGCGATCGGCATCGATCATCATGGTTTTCAGATGCTTCGGATCCATATTGATCGCGTAGCCGAACAAAATCAGCATCATCACAGGAATGCCGATCACCATCGCAAACGTCAGGCGGTCGCGTTTCAGTTGCAGAAATTCCTTGAGCACGACGCCCCAACAACGCGCCAGGGAAAACGTGAACAATGATGAACGGCGGTTCATTGCCCCACCTTTCGCGGTTGCTCTTGCAGCGGTTCCCGCGTTTCTTTCGGCGTCCGCATCAAATGGATGAACACATCTTCAAGACTGGTTTCCGTTCGCACCATTTCATGCGGCAATCCGGCGACCGTTTCCCGCAATGTTTTTTCAAGCATGAGCGGATCGCGTCCTGTCACATGCAGCGCGTTACCGAATGCCGCCGTTTGCAAAACCCCCGGCTTGCTCGCCAGCACATCCGACAACTGCGTCAGGCTTTCGTCGGTCATCTTTCCCTTGATCGCCCAGGTGAACAGTTGTTGCGCCGCGACGATTTCCTGCGCCGTGCCCTGCGCCAGCAACGCGCCGTGCGAAATGTAAGCGAGCTTGTGACAACGTTCCGCTTCGTCCATGTAATGCGTGCTGACCAGCACCGAAATGCCTTGCGCCGCCAAGCGGTGCAACTCCTCCCAGAAATCGCGCCGCGCGGAAGGATCCACGCCCGCCGTCGGTTCGTCAAGAAGCAACAACGCCGGTCGATGCAACATGCACGCCGCCAACGCCAACCGCTGTTTCCAACCGCCGGACAATGTGCCTGCCAACTGATTCGCGCGCGCTTTCAATCCGAGGTTGTTCAGCGCATTTTCGACCGACGCTTTTCGATCCGGCATCTGATAAACGCGCGCGATGAAATCGAGGTTTTCGCGGATCGACAAATCCTCCCAGAACGAAAACCGTTGCGTCATGTAGCCGACGTTGCGTTTGATCGCGTCGCTTTCGGCGATAATGTCGTAACCCAGACACGTGCCGCTGCCCGAATCCGGCGTCAACAAACCGCACATCAACCGGATCGACGTTGTTTTACCGCTACCGTTCGGCCCCAAAAAACCGAAAATCTCGCCGGGGCGAACTTGCAACGACAAATCATCGACAACTTTTTTTTTGCCGAAATACTTGTTCAGCCCTCGCACGTCGATGGCGAATTTCATAGGACTTACAACAAACGCACCGACACCGGCTGACCGGGGTGCAACGAACGCGCACCGTCCGCCTGAGGATGCGCTTCAACCATGAACACCAGCTTGGCGCGGCTTTCGTTGCTGAAAATCACCGGCGGCGTGTATTCGACCCGATCCGAAATGTACGTGATCGTCGCATCCACCGGCGCCGCGCAACCATCGCAAACGAGACGCACGGCTTGCCCTCTTTTCAATGCGCCGACGTGCGCCTCAGGAACAAAAAAACGCACTTTGACATTTTGCGGCGGCAACAATTTCACCACCGGCGCGCCCGCCGCCACCCACTCACCCTCGCGGTACAGCGTGTCCACCACTTCGCCGCTTTTCAACGCCGTCACCGTCTTTTGCCGCAGCGCCCAATCCGCCTGTTCGAGCGCCGCTTGCATGGCCGTTACCTGTGCTTCCTGTGCCTTGATTTGCTGCGCACGGTTGGGAAGACGCGCCACTTCGATCTGATGGTTCAATTCCCGCACCCGCGCCGCTGCCGTTTCAGCGCGAGAACGGCTGTCGTCGCGCTGCGCCTCGGCAATACCGCCGATCGCAAATTGCTTCTCGTCGCGCTCTGCTTGAATCGCCGCCTGCTTTGCCTGCGCCTGCGCCTGCGCCAGTTGCGCTTCGATCACCTGCACTTCCGGCAAGCGCCGACCGGTTTGAATATCGGACAACTGCGCCTTTGCTGTAGCGAGCTGCGCCTGCGCCTGTTGCAGCGCGGCGTTTTCCTTTTCCGATTCCAGCGCGAAGAGCGGCGCGCCATCCTCCACAATCGCCCCGCGCCGCACCGCCAGCACGTCGAGCCGCCCGCCCAGCGGCGAAGCGACATAGATGTATTCGCCTTCCGCATAACCCTGATACGTCTCCGCCGCCTTCTCGGCGCACGCGCCCAACAACATTCCGGTGAAAATAACGGCAACGACTTGCAACCAGCGAACACAGGACATCGCGACTCCTTGGCTTGGAAAGTTCTTCAGGCTTTCTCAAAAACACCCATCCACACTACGCCATCATTCCAGATTCTGTCAATAAGAGGAATGATGAGACGGTCTTGCCAGCCGTTGTCAAACCGAGAATAAATCTCCCAGCTTTTTCTCTGATATTTCAGGTTCAGCCCGGCTCGGGAAGCGATTTCCAAAAAAGAGGAGAGGTTCAGCGGTGTTTCCTCGGGCGCCGGCGCCAGCGCCAGATATTGCATGAGCCGAGGTATTACAGGTTTATTCCACCATCGAATCAATGCCGGCTCAATTCGTTCGGTCTTGACGGGTTCGGCGATAACCACATGCCCTTTATCTTTGAGCACACGACAAATATGACGCATCGCCTTCGTCAAATCTGCCTCGTCCAGATGATGCAGAAAACCGGAACACGCCACAAAGTCGAACAATTCTCCGGTTTCTTCAATAAACGCAAGCGCGTCTGCCTCTACCAGTTTGAAATTCACGTTCTCGATAACAGAGATGTTTTTCTTCGCCTGAACCAACATCTCTTTTGAGTGATCCACCAGAAAAACTTCGGAAAAGTTTCCGCCAAAACGGACGGACATTTGCCCTGTTCCGGCGCCCAGGTCAAGCATCCTGCCCTTCCCCGAATACGTTATATGATTTTTTATTTCCCTGAACAAACAATCGTTGATCCGTTTTCTCGGAACATTGACAAGTTCGTCGTAATGCGGCGCGACGATAGCGTGATGCTCTTTATCCTGGAGGGCGTGTTGTTCGGAAGATTCCATTGCATAAGTCTCTACGAATATTTCATCAAAAACAGCATACCCCTAGGGCTTGTCAGCGCCCTTCTCGTTCAAAGCATTGGCGCCATAATGCCGGAACAGCGTCCAGGCCAACTTTACCATGCAGGGATGGTTGAGGATGGGCATTCCGCTCAAAATGAGGACGAAGCGGTGGGTGTCCACGTACAGGGGCCAGAAGCCGATACGGCTGTTGCCCGCAGCATCGACAACCGCCCAGGCGGAAGTGCCCAAGCGCAGGTTGCCTTGCAGTAAGCCGACATTGCGTTCGTGCAAGATGCCTACCGCGGCAGAGAGCGCCGCAAGTTCTTCGGCGGTTTCGTGCGGGAAGCCTGCCGTCGCCACGTAAAAGCCTTGAGGGTCGGCCAGCAGGGCGCGACGCAAACTGGAGAGTTCGGACAATGCCTGAGGCAGCAGGGAGTAAAAAGTGTCTTGCGGTTCTCTGCGTGGTTCGGGAAAGCCTTCTACCCAGCCGGCTTGCTGAACATGCTCCAGCAAAGCCAGGGCGTCTGCAAGCGGCAGGCCACTCAGGGAAGTCAGTGTTTGTTCGTTCAGTTGAGGCGTGATGGATTGCCGCAGAATGGCGCGCAGAAATTTCGTTGCCATGTCCGGCTGTTGCTGGCTAAGCGCCCTGTAGGCACCGGCCGGCGTTGTCGCCAGCCAAAGCCCGGTTTCAAGTCTGTACGGCACGCGCAGGCTCCATCAGTCCAGGATCAAGTGAGAACAGCAGGGCTTTGAGCAGGGTTCGCATGTCAGCCTCGCTGCGGGCATCAACTTCAAAAATAGGCACCTTGAAATCCAGCTTGCCCAATATCTCATGGTACCTGGAGAGGCCGGGACTGGGGGCTTGGTCCATGTGCGTCACGCCGATAACAAAGCGCGTTTGTTTGATCGGCTTGACGAAGGACTTGAGAAAGAAAGACAGGTCGTTCAGCGGCGTGGGACGGCTGTTGTCAACCAGCAGTATCAGACCGATACAGCCCTCACAGAGAATTTCCCACATAAAATCGAAACGCTCCTGACCCGGCGTACCGTAGATATGCACATGCTCGCCGCCGCCGAGATCGAGGCGGCCATAATCCATCGCAACCGTGGTGGTGCGCTTGCGCCGCGCAACCAAGTCGCTGGCGACCGCGTCGGTTTTGATCGGTTCGATATCGGACAAAGCGCGTACCGCTGTGGTTTTCCCGGCGCCGACCGGGCCGGAGATGACGATTTTGTGGTTGCTCATCGGTGTGACTCTCTTTTTAGCGTGTGCCCATCAGACGTGAAAGGATGCGCCCCAACAAACTACGTTGGCTTTGGGTTTTGGGCGCTGTCTGGTCTGCCTGAGCGGTTTGGGTGGTTTTCCGGGATGTCCGTGCCTCAATTTCCATCAGGCCGATGGCCGATGCGGCGCAATAAAAAACGTGTACATCGCCGAGCGGAATCATCAAATCCTCTGCGATAGTCGCTATGGTGCAGACGCCGGACGACCACAGGGCGGCGATTTGCATGCCATGAGGAATGGGGATCAGCCGCGTCATGTTGGGCCAGTAACGCAAGCACATTCGCGCGTTCGGGTCTGCGCCCTCCGGCAAGCGCCCACGAGATGTCCACGCGGCCATTCGCCACAGGAAACCCTCCATGCCTTCCGTCTGACCATCGTTGGGCCAGTTGCTTCCGTCCTCTTCGTCGAGGACGCTCATGACCGAACTTGATGCAGGCAGTGCAACAACGGAACGCAGCACCAATTCGCGCACCAAGGGATACACTCGCTTGGTGCGGGCACAGATACGGACGAGAGGCAACATGCCACTGCGTAACTCCACCACGCGACCCTCGGTTTCCGATCGGCGGTACGTCTGTTGCACCGCGCCGTACAAACATTGGCTCGGGTCGAAGAACATGTTGCGGCTGGCATCATCGAAACCGTGCGTGTAGTGATTGGAAGGAGGGACTTCTTCCTCCATCGCCAACGCCGCCTTGATCACACGCTTGTCGACTTGCCCGTTGGGAAAAGCGTTTCGACCTATTTGCGCCGCGGCTTGATCCAGCACCGTGCGCAGTGCTTCAGGACTGGCGGGCTTGTGCAAGAAGAAAACACCTTCCGGGTGCGACTGGCTGGCGCTGAGAATCACGGGCACTTTGCCCTGAACTTCGCCGGTCAAGTGTTGGTAGGCAATGTGCCTGCCCTCCGGCGAATCCACGTCAATCAACAGGAGTTCCGCGTCTTCCACAGAATCGGCAAGCGCGTAGGCTTTACCCGGATAGTGGCTGATACAGTACTCGTAACTGTAGCTCTCGCCACGGTCCATGCCCAGAACCGCAAAGCGCACAGGGCTTTGGGATGGGTATCTCATGACTGCACCTCGGCCATGAGTTCAACACCCTGCACGCGCAAACGCGCCAGGCATGCCCGCTGCGCCTCCGGATCATTCCTGTAAGCAAGAATCTTGAGCAGCTCACGTTGCAGGACAAGGTTGTCCGGCTCGGCGCAGATTCCGCCCTCGAGCAGATCGCGCGCAGCGTCCATCCGGTCTTGCAGAATAAGTTCGCTGACGTTTTCCAGCAGATCAGAAGATGGCTCGTTGCCGTTGTCCTCTGCTGGATCGCTTACACGATCCAGCAGGCGGGTCGTACCGGTTGCGCCGCTGCCAAGCAGCGGGACGCAACCTTCGGGCAAACCGACATGCGCCGCTTTGCCATCCGCCAGCCGATCCCGAAACCAGTCCCGACACGCGACAGAAAGCAACGGAGACGCATACCGAAGCATGCGTTGCCGCAAAGGGTATCCGCTTGCGCCGAGCACCAGGAACATATCCGCCAACGCATGGGCAACTTCGGGCGCCTCCTGCTCACACAAATAAACGATACGCTGCACATGGTGGCGCAGATCGGAGGGGTTGCGCGTCACAGCGTGGGAAAACCAATCTGCGACGCACTGCCCCGGAAGGCCGACACCGACGCCGGCAAGCCGTGTTTGGGCGCTGAGCGCAAAAGACACCTCGCAACCCTGGGCACAACCTCCCTCCTGCACCGCAGGCGCTCCTCTGTCCTTAAGCATTGCCGCTTTTACTTGACGCCCATGCTCATGCTGTCGAGCTTCATCAGCAGTTTTTCGAATTGTACGAATGCTTTTTCCATCTGAGTAAACTCGGCAAAGGCGCCGGTATCGTCGCCGGCCCGCTTGAGTTCCAGAGCCTTGAGACTGTGATGGTGAAAGGCTTCGTGAGGAGCGGCGATCTGGTCGTAGACCTCCAGGAGCTCACTTCCGGCGGCTTCCATCTCCGCACGACCCTCGTTGTAATACCATTGACCAAACGGGCAAACCGTGGGTAAGCGGCCCTGGAAGTCGCCCGTGCCATCCAGGGTGGACTGGATTTTATTAAAGCATTTGACGTGGTCATTTACTTGCAGCAGAAAAAAAGTGCTTTTAACCATTTTCAGTATCTCCTGTATAAATTATTGCGCCGGCAAGCAAGGTTGATTTTTCTGGCAGCGCCTCACATGAATCCAATGTGAGGCGGACGCGAGACAAGCCTCAATTGCCGGGGAAATAAATGCCACTACGCTACATAAGACAGTTCAGCCGACCATCTTGGCGACTTCGTCGGCCGTCCGCTTCACATCCAGGAACACCAGACCGAGCTTGGCAGTGGAGCGGGTCAGTACGGTGAGGACGGCGTTCTCGCCAGCGTGGGTCATCAGGACATAACCCTTGTTGCCCTTGACCAGCAATTGTTCCAAAGTGCCGCGAACCAGCTCCTGGGAAGTACGATCTCCCAAAGACAGCATGGCGGCGCTCATGGCGCCAACACGATCCTCGTCCATGCCCGCAGGCAACATGGAAGCAATGGTGAGGCCATCGGTAGAAATGATGGCGGAAGCTTCGATGTCTGGCGAACTGCTGTTGAGTTGGGTCAACAGTGAATTAAGCATATCTGCACGCATGATGTGATCTCCAAGTTTAAGGTTGACTGTGATTTGACAAAGCTCCGCATTATACAGAATTGTGAACAGCAAGAAACGTTTTAGGCGCGAAAACAGTGAAATGTGAATGCTCAGGCGACAATCGGCGATAATTGGCGGCTCAATGGTTTTCAGGTTTAAGCCCCATCTCCATTTCTCCGCAAGCGCTTTTCTGTGCGCCATGCGTTCTTTGCGACAAAAAAACAGGGCGGGTTTGAAACCCGCCCTGATCTGATACCTGACCTCCTGGCCTCTGATCCCTGATACCTGACCTCTGATCCCTGTCACCCGTACCGCTTCTCAAAATCCCGCATGAACGCGACCAGCGCGTCAACGCCCGCCATCGGCATCGCGTTGTAGATCGAGGCGCGGATACCGCCGGCGACTTTGTGTCCCTTGAGGTTGAGCAAGCCCTGGCTCTTGGCTTCCGCCGCAAAGGTGTCGTCGAGTTTTTCGTTCGGCAGATAGAACGGCACGTTCATCCGCGAACGGTCGGCGACACGGATTTTGTTTTTATAAAAACCGGTGCGGTCGATTTCGGCGTACAGTTTCTGCGCTTTGGCGATGTTGCGTTTTTCGACCTCGGCAATTCCGCCCAGCGCCAGCAGGCGTTCAAACACCAGACCGGCAATGTAGATCGGGAATGTCGGCGGCGTGTTGAACGCCCATTCGTGTTCCACTTGTACCGTGTAGTTGAAAACCGTCGGGCATTCGCGTCGGGCTTTGCCGAGCAGGTCTTCTCGGACGATGACCAGCGTCACGCCCGACGGGCCGAAATTCTTTTGTGCGCCGGCATAGACCAGGCCGAAACGGTTGATGTCGAAAGGACGCGACAGGATGTTCGACGACATGTCCGCCACCAGCGGCACTTTGCCGGTGTCCGGCGTGAAAGAAAACTCGACACCGCTGATCGTTTCGTTGGCGCAATAATGAACGTAAGCCGGGTCTTGGGAAAGCTGCCACTCGCTTTGCGCCGGCACATGGGTGAACCCTGAGCTTTCGCCGGACGCGGCGATGTGTACGTTGCAGTATTTTCTGGCCTCTTCGAGCGATTTCGTTGACCAGTGCCCGGTGCTGACGTAATCGGCGGTGGCGCGATCGCCGAGCAGGTTGAGCGGGATGAAAGCGTTTTGCCCCATCGCCCCACCCTGTAAAAAGAGGATTTTGTAATGCTCCGGGATCCCGATAAGCTGACGCAGATCGCGCTCGGCTTTGGCCGCGATTCCGAGAAATTCCTCGCCGCGATGGCTCATTTCCATCACGGAAAGACCCTTGCCTTGCCAATCCAGCAGATCGGCTTGTACTCGACTCAATACTTCTTCCGGCAATGTTGCCGGACCAGGACAGAAATTCCACGCTCGCGCCATGATGCTCTCGCCATTCAAGGGTTGTAAAACCGGCTAATTTACCATAGCGCCAACGCTTTTCTACAAAGATAAAAATAAAACGCCCCGGCGTTTGCGTTCCGGGGCGTCAAATTCGCTTTTTCAGCACATTCCCATTGCTTTTTCCACCGCTTTTTCCATTACTGCCGATAGGGTCATTCTGATGGGGTCATTCCTCCAGCAAATCGTCGTCGTCCTGTTCTTCCACAGATTCCAGACCGGCGAGTTTTTCGCCTTCACCCAGATTGATCAGGGTCACGCCCTGGGTCGAACGCCCCATTTCGCGGATCGACGCCACTTTGGTGCGAATCAGCACGCCGCCGGTCGAGATCAGCATCACTTCGTCCTCCTCGCGCACCAGCGCGGCGGCCACCACCTGACCGTTGCGCTCGGATTGCTGGATGGCGATCATCCCTTTGGTGCCGCGTCCGTGCCGCGTGTGCTCGATGATCGGCGTGCGCTTGCCGTAACCGTTCTCGGTCGCGGTCAGCACGGCCTGCGTTTCGTCTTCCGCCACCAGGAGCGCGATGATGTTCTGCCCTTTGTCGAGCTGCATGCCGCGCACGCCCTGCGCCGTCCGTCCCATCGGGCGAACATCGTTTTCGTCGAAACGCACCGCCTTGCCGCCGGAACTGAACAGCATCACATCGTGCTCGCCGTCGGTCAGCGCCGCGCCGATCAGATAATCACCATCGGCCAGATCGACCGCGATGATGCCGGAAGGACGTGGCCGCGAGAAATCGGACAGCCGCGTCTTTTTGACCGTGCCCTTGGCCGTCGCCATGAACACATAGCGATCCTCGGAAAATTCCGGCACCGGCAAAACCGCCGTGATTTTTTCACGATCTGCCAGTGGCACCAGATTGACAATCGGCTTGCCGCGCGACGAACGCCCGCCCTGCGGCACGTTATACACCTTCAGCCAATACACCCGTCCGCGATTCGAGAAACACAGAATGTAATGGTGCGTGTTGGCGATGAACATCCGCTCGATGAAATCGTTTTCTTTGGTCGTCGCCGCCTGCTTGCCGCGCCCGCCGCGCTTTTGCGAACGGTATTCGGCGACAGGTTGCGACTTCATATAGCCGCTGTGCGACAGCGTGACCACCATGTCTTCCGGCGTAATCAAATCCTCAATCGAAATATCTTCGCCCTGCGCGACGATTTCCGAGCGGCGTTTGTCGCCGAACTGATCGCGGATCGCCGTCAATTCGGTTTCGACGATCTGCGTCACCCGCGCCGGCGTCGCCAGCACGTTGAGCAAATCGACAATCGTCGCCATCACCTCCCGATACTCGCCGGTGATCTTGTCCTGCTCCAATCCGGTCAAGCGTTGCAAGCGCAATTCGAGAATCGCCTGCGCTTGTTCTTCGGAGAGTTGATAACCACCACGTTCCTGCCAGCCGAATTCCGGCGCCAGATTTTCGGGGCGCGCCGCATCGGCCTGCGCCCGTTTCAACATTTCCTCAACGACCGGCGAACGCCAGGTTTTCGCCATCAACGCCGCTTTGGCTTCCGGCGGTGTCGGCGACGCCTTGATCAACGCGATGATTTCATCGACGTTGGACAACGCAACCGCCAACCCTTCCAAAATGTGGCCGCGTTCGCGCGCTTTGCGCAGTTCAAAACGGGTGCGCCGAACGATGACTTCGCGGCGATGCGACAGGAAGTGTTCGAGGAATTGCTTGAGATTCAACAAGCGCGGCTGATCGTTGACCAGCGCCACCATGTTCATCCCGAAGCTGTCCTGCAACTGCGTCAGCTTGTACAGATTGTTGAGAACGATCTCGGCGACTTCGCCGCGTTTCAATTCGATGACCACGCGCATGCCGGACTTGTCCGACTCGTCGCGCAATTCCGAAATACCTTCCAGCTTCTTTTCACGAACCAGCTCGCCAATCCGCGTCAACAAGTTGGTTTTGTTGACCTGATACGGAATTTCATCGACGATGATCGCCTGCCGGTTTCCTTTTTCCAAGTCTTCGATGTGCGTCCGTGCGCGGATCACCACCCGACCGCGACCGGTGCGGTAGCCTTCCTTGACGCCCTCCAGCCCATAAATAAAACCTGCGGTCGGAAAATCCGGCGCCGGAATAAGGGTCATCAGTTCGTCGATCGACGTCTCCGGATTTTTGAGCACCGCCAGACAACCGTTGATCACCTCTTTCAGGTTGTGCGGCGGAATGTTCGTCGCCATCCCGACCGCGATCCCGGAAGAACCGTTGACCAACAGATTGGGCATGCGCGCCGGCAACACCGACGGTTCCTGCTCCTTGCCGTCGTAATTGGGGACAAAATCGACGGTCTCTTTCTCGATATCCGCCGTCAACTCGTTCGTGATTTTCTGCAAGCGGCACTCGGTATAACGCATTGCCGCCGCGCTGTCGCCGTCAATCGAGCCGAAATTCCCCTGCCCGTCGATCAGCGGGTAACGCAGACTGAAATCCTGCGCCATCCGCACCAGCGTATCGTAAATCGCCGAATCGCCGTGCGGGTGAAACTTACCCATCACCTCACCGACGACGCGAGCGCATTTCACATAAGGACGGTTCCAGACATTGTTGGTCTCGTGCATCCCGAACAGAACCCGCCGATGCACCGGCTTCAAACCGTCGCGGACATCCGGCAACGCCCGACCGACGATCACGCTCATCGCGTAATCGAGGTACGAATGCCGCATCTCGGCCTCAAGACTGACCGGTAACGTTTCCTTGGCAAACAACTCCATCATCAAAACAGCCTTTCAGGAGCGGGAAAAACCGCTCACGCGCCCATCCGGCGCCTAAATGTCAAAAACCACCCGCCAGCACCGCCGCGAAATGGCTTCAAATCGTTGTATTTTACACCATAGACAGTAGTGTTGCGTGGATGTCACGCCCACATCTTGTTCATGCCAACCGGCAAACGCCGCTTGTTGCCTCAGCGGAAGGTTATGGTATAGTTGACGAGGTAGCTTCCAGGACTACGCTTGCCCCGGGATTTCCGGTTTCGGGCTTGCGACGATGGAAGTTGTGAGATTTTTTTCATCAACGCTTTACGGAAGAAGGATAATTCAATGAAACCTCGTGCATACCTTATGGCTTTGGTATTTGCCGGCGCCGCACTGGCATCCGCTGCGTCGATGGCGCAAGCCGACCCGAAAAACAGCGGCTATGCGATGTTTGGTCATGGTAGCCCTGAGGCCAATGTCTGGCGCAGCGCCCACTATGGCGGCACCCCCGGCATCAACGATACCCTGTGCTGGCGCACCGGCTACTGGACGCCTTCCATGGCCGTCGCCGGCTGTGATCCCGATCTGGTGAAAGCTCCTGAAGCTGCTCCGGGCGCCGCTCCGGCTCCGGGCGCCGCCCCGGCCTCTGCACCGGCTCCAACCGCCGCTCCGTCAGCCGTGCGCAAAATTTCGTTGTCCTCGAGGGCGCTGTTCGATTTCGACAAAGCCGACCTGAAACCGGAAGGCAGAGCCGCGCTTGACCGCGAAATCGTCGCCAAACTGTCGGAACTCTCGAAGATCGAACTGGTGCTGATCACCGGCCACACCGACCGGATCGGTTCCGACCGCTACAACCAGGTACTCTCCGCGCGCCGCGCTGAGACCGTTCGCGCTTACCTCGTCTCCAGAGGCGTGCCGACCGACCGCATCGAAAGCCTCGGCATGGGCAAGACGCAGCCGACCACCGGCAACGAATGCAGGCAGAAAAACCGCAGAGAGCTGATCGCCTGTCTGGCGCCGGATCGCCGCGTTGAAGTGGAAGTCAAAGGCGAAGCCCGCTGAATGACCGAAAAACTTGCTGACTTGGCTTAACCGTCAAAAGCCCCGCCTTGATGCGGGGCTTTTTTCTTCCCTTCCCCCGATTTCAAGGCTTTCATGACCCTTGCCCTGCTCTTCGATCTGGACGGCACGCTGATCGACACCGCCGACGATCTGGCCGCGTCGTTAAACCATGTGCGCCAGCATCTCTATGATCTGCCGCCGTTGTCGTCCATCCAGCTTCGCGCTTACGCCTCTCGCGGCGCTGCCGGATTGCTCTACGCCGGTTTGAACCTGAAACCGGAAGATGCCGCGTTTGAAAAAGCGCGCGAGGCCTTTCTGACCCATTACGCGCTGCATCTCACCGATCACGTCCGCTTCTTTCCCGGAATTGAAACACTGCTCGAACGTCTCGAAAACCGCGGTCTGCCCTGGGGCATTGTGACCAATAAATACCAGCGTTTCAGCGCGCCCGTTCTCGCCTATCTCGGTCTGGATCGCCGCGCTGCCTGCGTCGTTTCGGGGGATACCACCGCCCACTCCAAGCCGCATCCGTTGCCGCTGCTCCATGCCGCGCAAACCGTTGGCGTTGCGCCGCAGCAATGCTGGTACATCGGCGATGACCATCGTGACATCGACGCCGCCCGCGCCGCCGGTTTTCAGTACGCGGTCGCCGTACGTTGGGGCTACCTCGGCGACAAACCCATCGAAACTTGGGGGGCGGATACCATCATCGACACGCCGGAACAGTTGTGGGATTTGATTGCAGCGAAGAATCAGGAATCAGGCATCAGAAAAATCATTTAACCTAAAAACGCTCTAAACCGTCGCGGTTCGCTGCGCTCACCACGACCTACGAACGAACTACTGCGCTTTCGCCTGCCGCAGATAATCAATAATCACCGAATGGCCGCCGCGCTTCGCCCAGTCCATCGCCGAAGCGCCGGTTTCATTGCGCAGGTTGACGTCGGCGCCGCGATCGATCAGCAGTTTGACTGTCGAAGGGTGTCCCTGCCGCACCGCCATCATCAACGCCGTCGTGCCGTTCGGCGCGCGCGCGTCGATATCGGCCAGATAATCGAGAAGTTGATCGACGATCTCGTCATGTCCGCCGGTCGCCGCGTAAATCAGCGGCGTCCATCCTTTGCGGTTGATCTCTGCGCCGTTCTTGATCAGAAGATCGACCATGCGGCGCTGCCCGTTCAGCGCCGCCACCATCAGTGCGGTATCGCCGTACACGCTGGTCTTGTTAATCTTGGCGCCCGCCCGCAGCAGGGCTTCGCCCACATTGACATTGCCCTGGCGCGCCGCCAGTAACAATACCGGCTCGCCGTTCGGGTCGGACAATTCCGGATCAACGCCTTTTTTAATCATTGCCGTCACATCGGCAGCGCGGTTTTCTTTGACCGCCGCCAAAAACTGCGTGTAGGTTTCGTTCTTTTGATCGATGCGTTGTTGTTCTTCCTTTTGCGCGGCGGCGCGGCGTTCCAACACATCCTTCGTCGTCGATTGCGCAACAACGCAACTGCTCATCAAAACACCGAGCACCCATACCGCTATCTTCACACTTTTACTTCTGTGCATTTCGTTATCTCCTGTCGGCGCTATTCGGCACAACCGCGAAACAACCGGAAAAAATTGGCGGAAGTCGCCCGCCCCACTTCGTCAAGCGGCATGTCGCGCAAGCGAGCAATCTCCTCGGCAACATGCACCACCCAGGCCGGGTGATTGGGATAATGTCCGCGATGCGGCATCGGCGCCAGATACGGGCTGTCGGTCTCAATCAGCAAACGGTCGAGCGGCACACGCCGCGCCGCTTCTTTGATGACTTTCGCGCCCTTGAACGTGACCACACCCGAAAACGAAATATAAAAACCCAACGCCAGCGCCGCTTCGGCAGCCGCCCAATCCCCGGTGAAACAGTGCATCACGCCGCCGACGCGATCCGCGCCTTCTTCGCGCAAAATGCGCAGCGTATCTTCGGTCGCATCGCGCATGTGAACGATGAGCGGTTTTCCGACGGCGTGAGCCGCCGCGATGTGCGCGCGAAAACGTGCCCGTTGCCATTCCGCTTCGCGCGACACATGGTAATAGTCGAGGCCGGTTTCGCCGATCGCCAGCACTTTCGGCAAAGCTGCGTAACGCAGCAACCCGCGCAGCAATTCCTCAACGTCGGTCGCAGCGCTTTCATCGACGCCCGGATGCAATCCGACAGAGCAATACACATTCGAATACGGCTCGACCAACGCCAGCATCGCCGGAAACGTCGTCAGTTCCACGCCAGCGCACAGCGCATGGGTGACGTTGGCCGCGTGCATCGCCGCCTGCACTTCGTCCAGGCGCGAGGCGAGTTCAGGAAAATCAAGGTGACAATGTGAGTCAACAAACATAGCGCGAACATTTTAACCGCAAAGAAAAACTTTTTGCCTCACGCGAAGGCGCGAAGCCGCGAAGAAAAACCTTTAACCACGAAAAGCACGAAAGACACGAAAGCGCGTCAGGAATCAAGAATCAAAGAAGCTCATCCCTACTCCAACCCAACCCTCCCGACCCTCTCTCCCGACCTCTCTCCCACAAGGGAGAGAGGAGGAAAACGCCGCCCCTCTCCCGCTTTCCGCGGGAGAGGGGCAGGGGGAGAGAGGAGGAAAGGGAGGGCTTACGTTCCTTCGCGTGAAATGGTTTTCTGGCTTCTGATATCTGTCCTCTGATCCCTGACCTCTGATATCTGATATCTGACCTCTGATATCTGTCAAAGCGTATGCGTCGGTCGATCGGACGCTATGTGGCGTCCCAGTATTTTCTCAATGATTTGCTGCGCTTTCTGTCCCGCTTCATTGTCGGCAAATTGCACGCCGATTCCTTTGATGCGACCGGCCTGCAACACTTCCGGCGTCACCCAGATGATCTTGCCCTGAACCGGCAACCGGTCGGGCACATCTTTTATCGTCAGCAATAAAAACACCTCTTCGCCGAGGGCGTGTTTTTTGTTGGTGGGAACAAAGATCCCGCCGCCTTTGACGAAAGACATGTAGGCCGCGTACAACGATGAACGCGAAGGAATGTTGACCGGCAATACGACACCCCGTGGGGCGGCTTGTTCCGACATGGTTTGTTTCCTCAAAAAATCTTCTTCATTGCGGTCGTCGATGGGTAAACAACGCACGATACTCAATCAACAGCGCCTCGACCACCAGTCGCGGCTGCAACGGGTGGCTCAACCAGCGGCGCTGCCGCAACAAGGAGCGATGATAATGGAAAAGCGCCGACGGAGCTACCGCCGCCGCCAACGGTTGCAACATTTTCTGGCATTCCACATGGTAACGCGCTGCGCCGCCGCCATGAATCCGCGCCAGATCGACCGTCCAGCCGATCAACGCCTCGACGAATTGCGCCAACCGCTGTTTGTTGTCATCGCGGTTGCCGCCCGCCCAGGCCTGCGCCACCGCATAGGGCGACAAGCGGTGCGGTTGCGCCAACGCCTTTTGCCAATCTTGCCGCCATGTCTGCTGTTCGGGATCGAAGCGGTCACGCGCCGTCAATGGCGCACCGCCGGTTTGCGCCAGAAGCTGCTCCGCTCCGTCAATCCCTTCCTCACGCAAAAACGCCAGCGCCTCCCCGGTCGAGGGATAAGGCGCCGCCCAACGCTGGCAACGGCTCAAAACCGTCGCCGGCAGGCGCTGCCATTGTTGCGCCACCAGCATCAGGGCGCTTCCGACCGGCGGCTCTTCGAGCGTTTTCAACAGCGCATTGGCCGCCGCCGCGTTCATCTGTTCCGCCGGTACGATCACCGCCACTTTGGCGCGCTGGCGATGGCTGGTCACCTGCATGAAGTCGATCAACCGGCGAATCGCATCGACCGGAATCGTGTCCAGCACCTTGACCTCGCCCGAGGGATCGCGTTCGAGCGGCTCGATCAGCATCAGGTCGGGGTGTTGCCCCATCGCTACGTAGTGACAGCTTTCGCAAACCCCGCAGGCTTCGCCGTGTTTCTTCTCCGCGCCTTCGCACAGCAGCGCTCGCGCCGCGTTCAGCGCCAACACCCGCTTGCCGATTCCCGCCGCGCCGTGGATCAGCAACGCCTGCGGCCAGGACGCGCGTTGCTGCAAACGCGCCTGCAACGCCGCATGCTGCCAGGGATAAGCGTCCTGCCATTCAAAGAACGGCGTCAACGTTTCTTCTTCGGCTTCAATGGATTTTCGGGAGCGCGCCATCGTGTTTAAAACAAAGTGTTAACAATACTGCACAACGCATCACGAATCGCGTCGATGCTTTTCCTGCCGTCGATCACGCGGTAACGTTGCGGCGCTTGTCGGGCGAGTTCGAGGTAAGCATCGCGCACCCGCTGCATGAAACCGTCCGGTTCGCGTTCAAAGCGATCCAGTTCCCTGCCGTCCGCCTGCAAACGCTTCTGAGAAATCTCCAACGGCACATCGAAAAGCAAGGTCAGATCGGGCATGCAGTCACCGTGCAACCAGTGCGCGAGATGGGTGATCGTGTCTTTGGATACACCGTGCCCGCCGCCCTGATACGCATACGTCGCATCGGTAAAACGATCGCACAACACCCAATCACCGCGCGCCAGCGCCGGACGGATCACCTGCGCCAAGTGTTCACTGCGCGCCGCAAACATCAGCAGCGTCTGCGTCTCGCGGGACATCGTTTCGTGCAACAGTTGTTCGCGCCATTGTTCACCCAGCGCCGTACCGCCCGGCTCACGGGTGACGACGACGTTGACACCGCGTTGACGCAGCGTTTCGGCCAGCCAGTCGAGGTGCGTGCTCTTGCCGGCGCCGTCGATGCCTTCGAGCGTAATGAAACGGGGAAGAACGGACATGATCAAAAACGACGTTTCAAAATATAGCGAGCCACGGCTCGGTTGTGCTGATCCAGGGTTTCCGAAAATTCACTGCTGCCGCTGCCGTCGTTGCGCGAAACAAAATACATGTATTTCGTGCTCGGCGGTTGCAACACCGCATCGAGCGACGCCTGCGACACCATCGCAATCGGCGTCGGCGGCAGGCCGGCGCGGGTGTACGTATTGTACGGCGTATCCGTGTCCAGATCGCGGCGACGCAATTTGCCGTCATAGCGCGCGCCCATTCCGTAGATAACCGTCGGATCGGCCTGCAAGCGCATGCCGATCCTGAGCCGGTTGATAAAGACCGACGCCACCAATGGCCGGTCGGAAGCGGTTCCCGTTTCCTTCTCGACGATGGACGCCAGAATCAGCGCCTCATACGGCGACGCCAGCGGCAAGCCTTCCTGACGCTTCGCCCAACTTTCGCTCAAGCGCGTCTGCAAGGCCTGATACGCCGTTTTCAGCACGGTAACATCGTCGCTGTCGGCGGCGAAATGATAAGTGTCGGGGAAAAACAAACCTTCGGGCAAGGTTTCAGATGCGCCGACCGCCTGAAGAATCTGCGCGTCCGGCGCATCAAGCACCGTATTGACGATGTCCGGTTGATCGCGCAAGCGCCGCTTCAAATCAGCGAACGTCGAACCTTCCGTGATCGTGACCACCACCGGCACCGTGATACCGTCCACCAACTTCTGCAAAAGCGACGTCAGCGTCATCTCACCCTCGAAGCGGTACCGTCCGGCCTTGATCGCCGCCGCCTGTCCCTGCGCCCGTGCAGGCACCGTCAACTGCCAGGGATGCCGCAACACGCCATCACGCGCCAGCGTCGCCGCCACCTGATTGAGCGTCGCGCCCTTCGGAACGGTCAACAAATACGGCTGCGTCGGCAACGGCAACGGCTGCCGCCAGACCCAAGCCAAAAGCGCCAGCCCCAACAAGGCCAGCGCCGCGATGACCCACAGGCTTCGGATGACGTACGCTTTCTTCATTGCGGTATTTTAAAGCGTTTCGCAATTTTTCAGAAATGCTTCGATTGCTGATTTCACGCGGAGACGCGGAGCGCGCGGAGAAAAGAACGCCTTTCTTCGCGCCTTCGCGTGAGATAACGTTTTTCTGATCCCTGATTCCTGACCTCTGATTCCTGACATCTGACATCTGACATCTGACATCTGACATCTGACCTCTGACATCTGATATCTGACCTCTGATACGGTTATAATCGCCGAATGAATACAGCGTCCTTCCCTCTCTCTCTGCCTGCCCATCGCTCGCGCGGCTTCACCCTGATCGAAATCATGGTGGTGATCGTCATTCTGGGCGTGCTGGCGGCGCTGATCGTTCCCAAATTCATGGATCGCCCCGATGAGGCGCGCATTACCGCCGCTCAGACCGACATCCGCACGCTGATGAATGCGCTGAAACTTTACCGGCTCGACAACCAGCGTTATCCAACCACCGAGCAGGGGTTGAACGCGCTGGTGACGCGCCCCACCACCCCGCCGGAACCGGCCAACTGGAAACCTGGCGGCTATCTGGAACGCCTGCCGCCGGATCCCTGGGGGAATCCCTACCAATACCTGAACCCCGGCCTGCACGGTGAAATCGACGTGTTCAGCTTCGGCGCCGACGGCAAGAGCGGCGGCGAGGGCAATGATGCCGATATCGGGTCGTGGCATTTGTGATTGTCAGGGATCAGATATCAGATGTCAGATATCAGATGTCAGGAATCAGAAAAACCCATCTCGCGCCTCCGCGTGAGCCATTTCATGGATTTTGCATCCTGCGGTTCCGCACAGAATGACAATTTTTTCTCCGCGCCTCCGCGTCTCCGCGAAGAGGAACCCCCCTCCCCTTCCATCCCTCTCCCCTTGCCCCTCTCCCGCGGTAAGCGGGAGAGGGGAAGCATTTCCCTCCTCTCTCCCGCTTACCGCGGGAGAGAGGTCGGAAGAGAGGGGTTGGGAGGGATGGGGTGGGGATGGGGTTATGTGAATTTTGCATCCTGCGGCTTCGCGCAGGATAACGCGCTTCGCTCCGCGCCTCCGCGTCTCCGCCTGAATAACCATTCCGGCTTCACGCTACTCGAAATCCTCATCGTGCTGGTCATTCTGGCGCTCGTCGCCGGACTGATTACGCTGACCGTCGGCGGCGATGAGCGCAACACTATACAGCGCGAAGCGCAGCGTCTCACCGGCGCACTCGAATACGCCGCCGACCGCGCCCGTTTCCGCCGTGAGATTGTCGGCGTTTCGGCGCTCCCCGACGGTCGCGGCTGGCGTTTCTGGAGCATTCCTGAAGACGCCGGTAAAAACACTTCCTGGCGTCCTGTCACCGATGACGCGCCGCTGGCCGCGCACCGGCTGTCCGGCGATCTCTCGTTGCGCCCGCTGCATTACGCCGGTCAACCGCTTGCCGCCGACGCCATCGTACCGTTGCTGCCGTCGGGACGCTCCGAACCGTATGCGCTCGAACTGCGCGGCGCGGATTGGTCGCTCCGCTTGAACGGCGATCCGCTGGGGCGCCTTTCCGCCACGCTGCCGGAAATGTCGGGAGCGGCATCGGGAGTGATGCGATGAAGCGCCCGATTGCTCAACGCCCTCCCCTCTCCCCTACCCCTCTCCCGCAAGCGGGAGAGGGATCTTTCTCCTTCGCGCCTTCGCAGCTTCGCGAGAGGTTTTGCCGTTGTCGGCCTGCAAAGCATAGAGGTCATAGAGATGTGATAAAGAGGCAGCTCCCGCAAGGGGAGAGGGGGGTAAATCGCGGCTTCACGCTGGTCGAAATTCTCGTCGCGCTCACCATTGTCGCCGTGGCGCTGGCCGCCGGTCTGCGAGCATTGAATCAGAGCGCCGACAACGCCAATCAGTTGAAACTGCGCACGCTGGCGCTGTGGGTCGCGGAAAACCGTCTGGCCGAAGCGCAACTGCTGCCCGAACTGCCGCCCGCCGGTACGGTTCAGGGTCAGGTCTCGCAAGCGGGCATCGCGTTCGCCTGGCAGCAAACCATCAGCGTCACGCCCAATCCCGCCTTTCGCAAGATCGACATTCGCGTCGTTGAAACGCAAGCGCCCCATTACGAGTTGGCGCGGCTGAACAGTTTTCTCGGCATTCCGCCGCAGCCGGAAGCGAAAGAAACGCGATGAACGCGAACCGCGGTTTCACGCTTGTCGAAATTCTGATCGCGCTGATGATTTTTTCGGTGATTTCGGTGCTGGCTTACCGCGCCACCGCCGCATTGACCGACGGCGAACTGCGACTGACGCAGGAGGCCGCTCACTGGCGCGCCATCGAACAGGTGTTCACCCGTCTCGAAGCCGATGTCCGGCAGGCGTTGCCGCGCCCGCTGGCCGAAGGCGGGCACACTTTGCCGCCCTGGCGGGGACAACACGAACCGCAGCGTCGCGTCGAACTGCAATTCGCCCGCGCCGCGCCGGGTTTGCCGACCACCGTCAGCACCGCGCGCGGGCAGCGAATGGCGTATGTCTGGCAAAGAAATGAAAATGGCGGCGCACTCGAACTGCTTTACTGGCCGGCGTTCGACAACCTGCCGAACACCGCGCCGCAACGCTATCTTCTGCTCGACGGCATCGCTTATTTCCGGCTCGACTATCTGAGCCGGAACGGCGACTGGATCGACGAATGGCCGCCCGCTGACAAGACAACGAGTGACGCGCCGCTGCCACGCGCCGTTCGCGTACAACTGGCTGCCGCCGATGGCGCGGTTGTCGAACGTTTGTTCGCGCTGCAATGAAAACCGCGATGAAAAATACCTCTTTCCATCGCGGCGGCGCGTTAATCATCGCCATGCTGGTTGCGGCGCTGGCTGCCGCCGTTGCCGTCACGCTGATCGTCGGCGAACAGCGCTGGCTGGCCGGTGTCGAAGCGCAGCGCGATCACGCGCAAGCGCAGGCGCTTGCCGACGCCGGTGTGCGCATGGCGCGTCACATTCTCTTTCAAGAGATGCACCGTGGCGAAGCCGTCGTCCATCTGAAAGAATCCTGGGCGTTTCCGCTGCCGCCGACGCCGTTTGAAAACGGCTTTGTCGAAGGCCGCATCATCGACCTGCAAGGCCGTTTCAATCTCAACAACCTGTTGCCGACTTCCCGCACAAAACGCGCCGATCTCGAGCGCCTCAACCGCCTGTGCCGCCAACTGGAACTCGACGGCAACACGTGTCAGGCGCTTTTCCATCATTACCTCGCCGGTCTTGATGTCGACAACCCTTCCAGCTCAACGCTCACGCTGCCGCCGCTCTTCGATCTCGGCGACCTCGCCTTGCCCGCCGCCGCGATGAGCAAACTCGCGCCCCATCTCACCGCCCTGCCGGAACCCGTGTCGCTCAACCTCAACACGGCGGAACGCGACACCCTGAGAGCGATTTTCGCCGACATCCGCGATGAGGACCTCAACAAAATTCTGGCGGAGCGCGACAGCCGCCCGTTCTTTTCGCTGACGGATTTTCGCCGCCGCTTGCCGCCCGATGTCCGCACCTTCAACGAAGAAGGGCTTGGCGTCAACAGCCGCTATTTTCTGATTACCGTCCGCGCCCGTCAGGGCGACGCCCGCGCACAAGCACAGGCTCTGGTGCGCCGCGATGCCAAACGCTGGCCGGAAATCGTCTGGAAAACGGTAGAATGATCGGTTATCGCTATTTCTGAAACAGCTCTTTGCATGGTTTACGCCCCAACTGCCCTCTCCCCCACCCCTCTCCCGCTTGCGGGAGAGGGGAAACCAACACCCTCCCCTTCAAGGGGAGGGCTGGGGTGGGGATGGGGTTTGTCGCTTTTGGCTGAATCCCCATGACCGTCCTTCGCATTTTCTTCGACGCCCCGCCTGCTGCCGCCCGCGCGTTCGCCTGGGCGCTGTTCGATGCGAACGGCGTCTGTTTCCGCGAAGGACGAAGCGCCGCCGAACACTGGCCGCGTGGCGCCAGGCGCGAAGCCGTGCTCGCCGCCGACCTCGCGCCGTTGATGGCGTTCAAACTGCCGCCGTTGTCGGCGTCGCGTCTCGACAGCGCCGTTCGCCTTCAACTTGAGGATCGCCTGGCAACGCCGCTGTCCGCCCAGCAAATCATCATCGGTCAACAACAACGCGACGGCTGGGTGCGCGTCGTGCTGGCCGAACAAACGCTGCTGGAAGCGCTGCGGCAACTCGACATCGACCGCGCGTTCAGCGAAGCGGAACTGATAGATGCCGCCGACGATGCCTGGCACTGGTGTGTATCCTCAGAGGGGCACGGCTTCGTGCGCCGCGACCGCAACAGCGGCGGCAGCGCCTTCGCTCTTGACTTCGCCGCGCTTGATCTCTCGGTTGCAACCCAAAAAACATTACCCCCCGAACTGACGCTGGCGCTGGCCGCCGAAGCCGTCCCCCCCCAAGCGCTGCACATCCACGCGGCCTTGCCCGCCGAAGTTCTCTCCTCCTGGCAACAAACCAACAACGTGTGTCGCCTCACCGTCAATCCGCCCTGGCGCTGGACGCAAGTCGAACCGGCGCGATTCGCTCAGGCCGCCGACCTTTTGCCGCCGCGCGAACCCGCAACATCGGCAACGCGCTCAAGCAACGGCTGGCGAACCGCCGCCCTGCTGCTCGGCATCGCGCTGGCGTTGCACGTTGTCGCTACCGTCGCTGTCTGGAGTTCGTCGCTGTGGCAGCACTGGCAAATTTCGCGCGCTTGGCAAGCCCTGGCGAACGAAGCCGGTCTCTCCGCGAAAACGAGCGCAGCAACAATCCCGGCGCAATGGTCACGCGCCTACGCCGACGCGCGTCACCGCGCCGGTCTCGCCGCGCCCGACGATGCGCTGCCGCTGCTGGCGCGCGCCGCGCCGTCTTTGCGGACGCTGCCGTCGGGAACACTGCCGATGGGAACACTGCCGATGGGAACACTGCCGATGGGAACACTGCGTAATGCCATCTACGCCGACCGCGCCTGGACATTTGAATTCGCATCGCTCGACACAGCGACACAAAAAACACTGGAAGCGAACCTGCGCCGCGCCGGTCTGCAAGCGATGAGCGGCAGCACCGCTGGCGGTTACCGTTTGCGCATCCAGATGCAGGAGAACGCGCCGTGATGACCGTTCCACACACCCTCGAACGCTGGCGTCTGCAATGGCGGCAACGCCCGCGCCGCGAACAGCGCATCATCATCGCGCTGACCATGCTCGTCGTCGTTTCCCTGTTATGGTTGTGGCTCTGGCTGCCGCTGACGCAACACCTGCAACAACTGCAACGCGAATTGCCGCTTGCCCGTGCGCAACTCGAACAAGCGCAACGACAGCTCAACGAAACCATCGGCCTGGGGCGTCAGACATCCCTACCTGCCACCGCCGATGCCCAGGCCGCCATTCAGCGCACCGCCGCGCGTTTCAACATCGCCGCCGCCATCGTCACGCTCGACATCAAACAAAACAGCGGACAAAACACCGCCGCCCTCACCTTCTCGGCAGTGCCGTTCGACACCCTCGCGCACTGGCTCGACATCCTGCAACGCGAAGAACATTTTTACGTGACCGCCGCCACCTTGACGCCTCTGACCGGCGCCGCCGGCGGACAACTGCGCGCCGAACTCATCCTCGTCCGCCCTTCTCCTTAAACCACGGCCTTCCATCATGCGCACGCTTCTGAAAATTTTTCTTGCCCTGCTGCTCCTCATCGCCGCGCTGATTTTCTTCGCGCCGGCGTCGCTGCTCGACAGCGGTCTAGCCCGCGCCTCCAGCGGCAAATGGCGGCTCGCCGAAAGCACCGGAACACTGTGGAACGGCAGCGGCATGCTGACCCATGCGCAAGGCGCCGTACTCACCCCGCTGCGCTGGCGCTTTGAACCGTCCGCCCTGCTCGGCGGCGCGGCACGCTGGCAGTTGCTCGCCGATCAAACCACGCCGCGCCTGACCGGCACGTTGACCTTCAGCAAAAAAGGCGTCGGACTTGACGGCCTGTCGCTGCACACCTCGGCGGCCGTGCTGCAACCGCTGCTGCCGCCGGAAATGGTGCAGGCGCTGGAAGGAACGCTCATCATCGACGCGCCATCGTTGCTGTTGCAGGAAAAAAGTCAGGAAGGCCGAATTTCAGGGCGCTGGCAGAACGCGCAAATGGTGTTCCAGGAAGTGCCGGTCGATCTCGGCAACATCACCTTCAACATCGACAGCCGCCAGCAAGGCAGCCACAGCACCATCCACAACGAAGGCGGCGCCGTATCGCTCGACGGACAGTTTCAAACCGACACCTCCGGCAAACCGACACGCGGCACACTGAAAATCACGCCCCGCCCCGACACGCCGGAAGCCTTGCTGCAATTGCTCTCCACCACCGGCCAGCCGGACGCGCAGGGCAGCTATATTCTGGAAATGGAATGATGATTTCCCTCCCCTTCAAGCGCATAGGTTGGGGTGAGCAGCGCGAACCCCAACAACCAGCGCATAAGTTGGGGTGAGCCACGCGAACCCCAACAACCAGAAGAAAGATAACCGAACAACGCACAAACACACCACATGAACAAAGAAAAAACCGCCGTCGCTCACCGCCTCCCCTGGCTCGACATCAGCCGTGGGCTGGCGTTGTGGGCGATGATCGTTTATCACTTCTGCTTCGATCTGCAATGGTTCGGCGTTATCAAAGCCGATTTCTACCGCGACCCGTTCTGGACCACCACCCGCACGCTCATCATCACCTCATTCCTGCTGATCGTCGGCATCAGCCTTTTCGTCGCCCGCGCACGCGACATCAGCGCCCGATCCTTCTGGTTGCGCGTCGCCAAAATCACCGCCTGCGCATTGATCGTCAGCATCGCCACCTCTTTTCTTTTCCGCGAATCGTACATCTACTTCGGCGTGCTGCACTTCATCGCCATCGCCTCGATACTCGCCTGGCCGTTCGCCGCTTACCCGCGTCTCGCGCTGATCTCCGGCATCATCGTCGTTCTGGCCGGAATCACCTTTTCGCATCCGCTGTTCGACACACGCGCACTCTCCATCATCGGCTTCGTCACCACATTGCCGCGCACCGAAGACTACGTGCCGATCTTCCCCTGGCTCGGCGTCGTGCTGATCGGCATCGGCGTCGCACCATCGCTGCCGATCCGAAAAGCCATCCCTGCATCGCCCACTCCCACCGCACGACTGCTCACCTGGATGGGGCAACGCAGCCTGTGGATTTACATGCTGCACCAGCCGATACTTATTGCGGCGCTCTGGTGTGTGCTGGCGGTGCTGCGCTGATCGACAGAAAAAAATACAACCGCAAAGAACACAAAGAAACGCATAGCGCGCAAAGAAAAAGCCGTCTGCGCGTGTAGGGGCGGGTTTCAAACCCGCCCTTTTGGATCTCACGCGAAGCCACGAAGCCGCGAAGGAACGAATCACCCCTTCCGCTTGCGGGAGAGGGGTGGGGGAGAGGGCGTAGGGGCGCGATTTATCGCGCCCTGTTTTGCCTCACGCGAAGACGCGAAGCCGCGAAGAAGAAAAGCCCCCTTTTCAAAGGGGGTGTCGGCGAAGCCGACGGGGGTTTGCAGGGGCGCCCGCCGAAGGCGGGCGGGGGTTTGTTGAAAACAATTAACCGCAAAGAACGCATAGAGCACAAAGAAAGGTGGCGTCATTGCGAGCGAAGCGAAGCAATCCAGCGATTTTTCGTTGCGCACATTTTCTGGATTGCTTCGCTTCGCTCGCAATGACGGCTTTTTTTATTCACGCGAAGCGCAATCGAACGTAGGGGCGCGATTTATCGCGCCCTGTGTAACCGCAAAGAACGCATAGAGCGCAAAGAAAAAAGTCATCATTCTGCGCGGCGCGAAGCGCATAGGTCGCTGGTGAGCACAGCGAACCGCGACGGGTCGGTCTCACGCGAAGGCGCGAAGCCGCGAAGAAGAAAAGCCCCCGACTTGCCCCCTTTTCAAAGGGGGTGTCGGCGAAGCCGACGGGGGTTTGCAGGGGTGCCCGCCGAAGGCGGGCGGGAGTTTTGTTGAAAACAATTAACCGCAAAGAACGCATAGAACGCAAAGAAAGGTGGCGTCATTGCGAGCGAAGCGAAGCAATCCAGAAAATGTGCGCAACGAAAAAACCGCTGGATTGCTTCGCTTCGCTCGCAATGACGGCTTTTTTTATTCACGCGAAGGCGCGAAGCCGCGAAGGAACGAAACTCCCCTCGCCCGCTTGCGGGAGAGGGGTGGGGGAGAAGGCGTAGGGGCGCGATTTATCGCGCCCTGTTTTGCCTCACGCGAAGGCGCGAAGCCGCGAAGGAACGTAAAGCCCCCTTTCCAAAGGGGGTGTCGGCGAAGCCGACGGGGGTTTGCAGGGGCGCCCGCCGAAGGCGGGCGGGGGTTTGTTGAAAACCATTTCACCGCAAAGAACGCATAGAGCACAAAGAAAGGTGGCGTCATTGCGAGCGAAGCGAAGCAATCCAGAAAATGTGCGCAACGAAAAAATCGCTGGATTGCTTCGCTTCGCTCGCAATGACGGCTTTTTTTATTCACGCGAAGGCGCGAAGCCGCGAAGGAACGAAACTCCCCTCGCCCGCATGCGGGAGAGGGGTGGGGGAGAAGGCGTAGGGGCGCGATTTATCGCGCCCTGTGTAACCGCAAAGAACGCATAGAGCGCAAAGAAAAAAACCGTCATTCTGCGCGACGCGAAGCGGCGTCGCAGAATCCAAAAAAACAGGGCGCGGCAAAACGCGCCGATAGCGCCGTACGGGCGGCAATCTGCCGCCCGTAACACAACAAACCCCCGTCGGCTTCGCCGACACCCCCTTTCAAAAGGGGGCTTTCTTCTCAGTGCCTTCGCGTGAGGCAAAATGGCGGGCGGGACGCCCGCGCTCCATTTTTCTCCGCGTACTCCGCGCCTCCGCGTGAGAACAAACAGGGCGCGATAAATCGCGCCCCTACGCTCTGATCCCTGATCCCCGGACTGCGCCGCTTCGCGGCTTGTCCAGGC
>Ga0209737_10000396_pt1 | contig 37401 bp, 22 predicted proteins | sample TergutCu122P3_FD_187284 | JGI IMG/M metagenome (GOLD analysis project Ga0209737, IMG submission 187284) | Cubitermes ugandensis P3 segment gut microbial communities from Kakamega Forest, Kenya - Cu122 P3 (SPAdes) (version 2) | ecosystem: Host-associated > Arthropoda: Insects > Digestive system...
CATCGTTCCGTCTGGACTATCTTGAAAAACATTGGCACAAAATGTGGCCAAAGCTAAAGCAATCTACGCGAAAAAGGTTCATGCAAAGAGAGACAGGCTTATGCCTTAAATTAAGTTAGCGCTTATGGGGCGTTGCGGGGCCGGCGACTGAGGCCCCGCACAGGGGGTAGACGCGTATCGGCCGCCCCTAGGATAGCGCCGCAGGCGACGAGGGGGGCGGCTGATAGCGGCGCAGGGGGCTTGCCCCCACAAAAAAAAATCGCCCAAAAGGGCGATGATTTTTGTCAGTGGGGAATGCCATCCAGGCAAGGGGCGTAGTGCGTACGCCCCTGCAGAGGTACACCGATGAGAACTAATCTCCCTGGCGAACCGCAAAGAACTTGCCCTGGACCGACTGTATCGTGCTTTCATTGATCCGAATCGACATCGTCCAGCCACAGCGTTTGTCTGTGCTCTCGCCCCAGACATACGTGTCGCCAAACGAAGCAAGGACTCGGGATGTTGTCGAAACATTCCTGTAATGGAGCTGACAGGGTGACGACGAACTGAATGCCACCGCATTGCTCGTGGCCGTGAGCTTCGAAATCTGCGTGTCAATCATGCCGTCTATCGCGTTGATCCCCGTCGTGCAAAGCGGTGCAAGCGTCGCTTCGTTCGCAAACATTGTGACGATTATGCCCATGGCGCCGCCCAGCGCATTTTGCAGGGTCTTTGCCAGCACTGCTGCAATGGCACTGCACGAATGCTTGCCCGTGATGACATTGGAGCCGGTTGCAGTTCTGTTCCAGTAAGCCACCATGCCTTCGCCAATGTAGTACTCAAGCAGCGTGCCAATGGATTTGATATTGCCGGCGCCTTCGGTCTGGATGATCGCTGGCAGCACCTGCATGATGACGCCATAGATGAGCTTGCCGTAGGCCATCTGCAGGGAGTGCGAGTTAATCGTCGCTGCGCTGCATCCCACTTCATCGACACAGCCGGTAAAGGCTGCTGTATAGGCACCGCTGATCGTCGAAGACGAATCGCTGAGGGTTTTCAATGCCACCGAGCAGATAAGCGCACCCTTGTTGTCGTTCCCGTACTTGGAACCAATCAGGCAGTTCTGGAAACTGCCGTTGTGGTACAACAGCGTGTCATAGTTGTGGCCAATGCCGCTGATCATGCCTGCTTCGTTGGGTTCAGCGGCGGCAATGTGGAAGTTGCCTGCCAGCGTAAAGCTCTTCGTGATTTGATTGATGATGGAAACGATGCTCGTGGCGTCATCCCACCATTCGATCTGGCCCGTCAGCTGCGACAGCATGTCAGTCAGTACCTGCTTAATGCCAAAGGTTTCGAGCATCATGTCGACCACTTCGGGCGTCAATATGCCGCCCAGGCCAGGTATGAGACTCTGGACAATCGAGCTGAACCATTGCGCCTCCAAAAGGAGGGGCAGAATTTGCTGCGTCAGAATGTTGGGAAGCATGCCCTCGGGATCGGCCAGGAAGTCGAGCGTCCAGGAAATCCAGTCACCCACCAGCATCGCCGAGAAGGGCGGCAGCTTGCCCGCGGCTATGCCCGGGGCTTTGGGAAGAAGCGAAAGCGCATCGAATGAACTCGTCAGATTATACCTGCCGGCATAGTTGACATCCACCGGATCCAGGGGATCTATTATCTCTGTGATCTGGGCATCACCGAGTTCGATCGTTCCCATAAGCTGAGAACGCGACAAACCATCAATACAGCCATACGCTACGTGGGTTCTGCCCTCACGCGCACGCCCCACGACCGCATAGCTCAGCGCCTCACTCTCTTTCTCTTTCGCCTTGAGCGCAAAGTCCTTCATTTCAATCGTGCCGGGAATATCCAGGAAACCAGTGGTGCTCATAGCCCCACTAATCTTGTTAGCCACCTCCTCACTCGTCATCCCAGACCACACCAGATCAGCACACGACTTGCTCTTAAACAGCATCGCCTCAGCGGACTGCAAATCAGCCCCGCCTTCGTACGTCATCTTGATCTTGAAATCCAAATCCACTTCCGTGGGATCTACAATAATCACCCCATCCTTCGACACTCGAATCGTAAAGGCAATCGAATCAGCCTTATATGCCTCTGCTACCGCAACGGTTATCTGCCCCTCGCCCTCGACTTCAGCCTTTGCCACGATGTTAAGCTCTGCCTGGCCAAGCTCGTTCGTCACCAGCGTGACCGTGCTCGATGACCCGTCCTGTATCGTAAACAAATCGCTGTTCGTCGACACATAAAGCGCTGCTTTGTCGACGACATTCGTCATGTCATCCTTGCGCGAGGAAAACTGAATCCTTACCTTGCCTGCCTGCCCCTCTTTGAGCTGAAGCTCGCAGTTTGAAGGCGCAGCACAAGCCAAATGATATTCATCAGCATCAATTTTGATATTGCTGCCGGCATCATCCTTACAAGCCACAAACGAAGCTGACGCCATACACATCAATGCCGCCACTAACCATGTTTTCCTTTTCATCTAGCCATCACCTCCTGAAAAAGTATCAAAAACGCTAAAACGCACGTGTTGCGCAAAAATTAAATAATGGATAACCGCCCTGACCTCTGTCTAAAGCCACGCTGCCACAGGACATCATAGCGGCAAAGGGCGCAAAATCCAGCCCTAAGCAGCACAAACGCCTTTTTGTGCTATCCATTCAATGACAAACCGACGGTGCACCCTTTGCCGCCAAACGCCCCCTGTTTAGCCCAGCGTGATGCTCACAAAATTCAGCGCCCATAACACCACAACAATGATAAACAAAGCCGCCAGCGCATAAGCCAGAATGTTGACAAACCGGCGCCCGGCTGACTCGACCGCACGATACTCACCTGTACGCCCGGAAGACGCACTGCTGCGATGCGCCCCCTGCGGACAGGCAATGGGCTCCAGGGAAACGAGTGTCTGAGACTGAGAAGCCTGATCGCGCGATGCGGCCAGCATGCCCATGCTGGCCAGAGAACCGCTGCCACGATGCTCCTGCCGGAGAACCGAGGGCGGATCGTTCACGTCTTCGACATGCTGAAGTGCATTAAAGAATTCACCAGCATCTCTGTAGCGGTGGGCAGGATTCTTGGCACAGGCACAATCCAGAATTGCCGCTATCGCGGTATCCCGCATGGCATGTGGATAGACAATCGGCTCGTGGCTCTGCTTAAAGGCCACCTCCAGCAGAGAATCTCCCTGCACGGCCGGATCCCCCGTCAACATCTCGAAAAGTATCAACCCCGCCGCATAAACGTCTGTCCACGGGCCAAGCTTGGCCTGTGAAAGCTGCTCGGGCGCCATGTACTGCGGCGTGCCGAAAATCCGGCGAGTATCCACCACGGTCACGTCCTGCACCTTCGCGTTTTCGTCCATGCCAAGGGCCTTTGAGAGGCCAAAATCGAGGATGATTACCTGATCCTTATAGCCCTCCTTTTTGGACAGCATAATGTTGGCAGGTTTAAGATCCCGATGGACGATCTGGCGGCGGTGCGCCTCCATCAGACCACTCAGAAGCTGAAGCATCAGATTTTTGGCCTGCGAAAATTTCATCGGCCCATGCTGATGCAGGCGATCATCCAGGCGCGTCCCGATCACAAGCTCCATCGTCATCCAGAGAATATTATGCTCCAGAAGCCCGGAACTATAAAGGCGAACAATATTCGGATGCTCAAGGCGGGAAACGATATCGACCTCACGGCTGAAACGCTTGTCGATATCGGCCACCTCCGACTTGGCAGACGGAAGAATGAGCTTGAGCGCTTCCTCACGCCCCAACGACAGGTTCTTGGCACAGTACACCGCACCAAACCCACCCTTGCCCAGGAGCGATGTGATGCGATAGTTCCCCACCGTATCACCTACCTCGGGCAGCGAATAATGCGCCGCTTCCCAGCGATTTTCGGCACGCTCAAAAACGAGCGTGCGCTCAAGCTCGGATTTGGGCACCACCACATCTTCCGAGATATCTGGCGCCTCACCCGCCGGCTCAGCCTCTATCGGCTCCACTTCCTCAATGGCGTCTCCGGGACAAGCCTTCTGAACGGACGTGACAGCAGGCTTCCCAAGCACGGGAAGCGTTGGCATCTTCGCCGCAACCTCACAGACTGATTGCTCGGAATCGCTGCCTTCCCCCAACTTGCCCGCCGGCTTTATCTGACCCTCATCCGACACCTCGCCCGTTTCCTCGCACGACAACTTAGACGCCTCACACGGCGGCTTCAGCTTATCGCCCGTTTCCTCACACGGCGGCTTCAGCTTATCCCCCGTTTCCTCGCATGCCGGCTTCGACGCCTCGCAGGAATTCCCCGACGAAACCTGCGAAACCTCTTTGGGAATTCGGGACACAATGATGGACACCTTCTCTTCCCCCTCAGTCTCCTTTTCCCCCGAAGTTTCCTTCGCACCCTGCGGCTGGGGCAGCTTCGGCAACTCGTCGGAGGAGGCCAGCACTGACCTTGGCCGGTGAGGCAAACCCGATGGCCGGCAACGCAGCTGAGAATGCTCCTGGGGCACAGTCGCGTTTCGCGCACCGTCTGCGGGGAGAGCATCAGGCAAACCCGATGGCCTGCGGCGCAGCTGAGAATGCTCCTGAGGTGAGGTCACGCCTTGCGTGCCGTCTGTGGAAAATAAATCGGGCAAACCCGATGGCCTGCGGCGCAGCTGAGAATGCTCCTGAGATGAGGACACGCTTTGTACATCATCTGCGGGAAGAGAATCGGACAAAGATGCGCTGGGGGATGTCACATGATTTTCCATTCGAAAGCCTTCCTGGATGGGCCATAAACAACGCCACAGCGTACACCATAGGGACTCCCGACCGCAAGTTCTTGGCATGAATAAATCATGCCTTTTTGGGCCGTCGCGCTCTATTTGTTTGCACAAATACGAGCGCGGCGCAGGCTATCTGGCGCACTCGCCAGATACGCCTGCGCACATTATTTGCCGGGCGCGCAAAGCGCGAGTACAGACGAAGGCAGACAATCGGGTCTGCCCCTCGCTAGCGGCAGCCTCCACGGCACCCGCCACAGACAATGCCCTTGCACAAATCATCAAACCGTCTCGCAATGTCCTTGCCATCAAGCGTCGACGCCAAACCGCCCAGTGCACTCTCCTTGTAGTTGTTGTGCATGTTCTCGCCAACTTCCTTGACCGCGAGAACAACCTGATCAGGCGGAATCTGAGAACGAATGCCTGCCCGCGCCATGTCCGAAGCCGTGATGGCAAAGTTTGAGAACATGGCATTGCGCTTGATGCACGGCACCTCGACGAGCCCCGCCACAGGATCACACACCAGCCCCATGCAATTCTTAAGCGCCAAAATGGCACTGTGAACAACCTCTTCTGGTGTCCCCTCATTAAGCGTGGTCACGGCCGAAGCCGCCATCGCCGCCCCAATCCCTATCTCGGCCTGACAACCCAAAGTCGCCCCCGCCGTAGGAATATCGTCATAAAAAATCATGCCGATGAAGGCTGCCACCAAAAGTGCTTCCACGACACGCCGCTCAAGATCGGCGGGGTCAAGCCCAAGCACCTCATGAACCTCATGCCAGGCCAGCAATACACCAGGGATAATCCCGCACGCTCCCGCCGTAGGACAAGCCACAATGCGGCCCATCTGCGCATTGGTTTCGGCCGAGGCAAGGGCATAGACCGATGCCAGAGAATGGAACGACACAAACTTCTTTGCCTTAAGGTAGCTAAGGAGTTTTTGTGAATCCCCGCCAGACAGCCCCATCGTGCTCTTCGTCTGACACTTAAGTCCGTTGTAAACGGACGCCTTCATGACTTGCCACAATCCCGTCATGGTCTCGACAATTGCCGAGGCATCCGTTCCCTGAAGCTCCGTCTCTACTTCAAGCGCCAGTGTCAGCAGCGATTTATTTGTTTCCTTGGCAAGCTCAAGCGCCTCGTCAAAGGTATTGAACCTGGGCACAAGATTTTCGGCCGGCGCCTGCTTCGGATAAATTTTGGCAATCTTTCCCGACACCCCTTTGAGATGGGTGCGAGATATCTTGATGGCCTTGCCAATCGGCGGACCCGGTATCCAGAGATCGCGTTTGCCTGTCATGCTGGGCGAAAGGCGCGCATTGTTGATGAAGCGAACCTCAATGATACCCCCGCCCGTCGAAAAACCCGTCACCATAAATGGCCCCATGTCGGTAGTCGCGGTGATCTCGGCGATATTGGTGCAGTCCCCCACCTGGCGGATATACTTCTTATCCTCCTCCGGGGTGGATGTGCAAAAACCGGAAAACGGAATATTATCCTGATCCGGCCAGGGAATCCCTTCCGAAAGAAGGCACTCGATCGCGCCCTCTGTTGTGAGATCCAGTGAGTCCTGCGGCAAACCCTTCAAGCCGGCACCCAGCGCAATATGCGTACCGTGCCCGGGCCCCGTATCGCGAAAAGAACCACACAGGCGAATCTCAAAACGCTCAATGTGATTGAAATGCTGCGCCTCTTTAAGGGCGATAAAAATGTTGCGCGACAACTGGCCTATACGGCACGCCCCCGCCGTATGCGAACTGCTTGGCCCAATCATCGCAGGCCCGATGATATCAAACAGCGAATGCACCTTCAGGAGGGCAACCAGATAGCGATTGGCGTCATCCTTGATGGATTGGATGATATCGTCCTCAAGAGACTCCCGAACCTCGATTTCGACGTTATGGCGTTCCTTGATTTTACGAGAACCCGTCCATCCATTAAACGTTGACCAGAGATCGAGCGACGCAAGCGGTACACGATGCCGCAGCAAAATCTCGAACATCTTGCGAAGAACAATCGTCTCGGGAGAATTCCTGACCTCAATCCGCAACAGCGTCGAATTCTCAAGCACCGCCGTATCAAACGAAATGCTCAACGGCTGCTTGCGATTATTCAGTGTCGTGCGCCTGAAATTCCCCATCCAGACCGGCGGGTCCAGCGGATAGCCGCGCTTGCTCGTCTCGCCCTTATGGTAGGCAATCGCCACCGTCAACACACCGTCCTCATGCACGAACACGCGCTGCAGAGGGGAGTGCTCATTATTGGCAAGCTTGCGAAGTATCCCCGGCATCGTCGCAAGATCCTGCGGCCCAATCCAGGAGTCTGCCTGCACATGGTGCAGCGTGTACGTTTCATGCTCAAGCGAGGCCGCAATATCCGAAAAATTGCGAAGAATGCTCCAGTGCGCCGCAATCATGTCAAAAGGCACTTCGCGGGCATAGTTCCAGGGCATCTTGTGGATGAAGTCCGCAAATCGAATCTGCTCGGCCAAATCCTTCATCGAGCCTTCCAGATTCTCATAAACACGGCGTCTGTCAGCATTGAGACGATAGGCACTCACAGATTCACGATATGCAACCACGGCAATCACCTCGTACTCAACGACAGCTCTGAAAAATCCTGAGTTCCTGGCCCTGTCTTTCCCCCACACAGCCCCGATGGCGCCTAATTACATGAGCACAGTGCGACATTCAACCCCCTTTCGCACTTTATCTCACATGTATGCCATACAGAACGACACCAGGACAATTTTGCATGTTCGCTGCCAGTTGCCAGTTGCCGCTGGACCAATCCCAGTCCGGACACCGGACACATTTTTCCCCCCTCCCCTTTCTTACGGGATGAAATCCCAAATAATTCCGATTAAAAGAGCAAGCGCTATGTGATAACCGTGTGCCGACGGGCAGGTGTGGTACCTGCTGACGTCATTGTGTGAAGTAGCTTATTGTTTTAAGGAACGATTCATGAATGTCCGCATGATTCCCCGCGAATGGCTCTATGTCAGCATCCGCATACTCAGCCTTGTGGCCCTCGTTTTTGCCTCGGCGCTGGCCGTCGACTATTACTTTAGTGCCAACACGTTCTGCGGCCAGGGCGCTGCCTGTGATGCCGTTGCAAAATCGGAATTTGGCCAGAAATACGGCATCTATTTGCCAGCGCTCGGGCTGGTTTCCTACAGCTTCTTCTTCATCTCGAGTTTTTTCTTCGCGCGAACGCGCATGCGCCTGTTCGGGCGCAGCCTGAGTTCATTCTGGCTGCCGCTGGCCATCCTTGGCTGTGCCGTGGGTGCTCTCCTCTTTGTCGTCGTCCAGGCCGTCGAGGTCAAGGCTTTCTGCTGGCTTTGCATGGGTATCGATACTTCTGCCCTGCTGATGGTCATCCCTGCCATACTCCTGCTGCTCGGTGACAAATCCGAGCCCGCAGTACGGCCCACCTTCCTGCATCCCGTTCTGTGGGCAGGTCTCTATGTAGCCGCCGCTGGCCTCCCTCTGACGTGGGGACTGTATCACCCCGCGCCCGCACCCGCCGCCGGTGCCCAGGCCGAAAGTGTTGCCCCCGACTACATTCGCGACAACTACCTCCCCGAAAAAGTCAACATCGTAGAGATATCAAGCTTCGATTGCGCCCATTGCCGAAGGCTCCATCCCGAGCTCACCAAACTCCTCGAAGAGTACGGCGACGAAATCAACTTCCGCCGCATTACCATCCCGCTGAGCAACAAAAAAGAAGCCGTCATCGCCTACTACTGCGCCGAACAGCAGAAGAAAGAGGATCTCTTTGCAGACTGTCTCTTTGAAGAGCCGACAAGCGAGACGCAAAAACTCCTGGACTATGCAAAACAATGCGACATCGACGAAGCGGTCTTTATTGCATGCGTTCAGTCGCCAGCCACCAGAGAAACGGTCGAAAAGATGGTTCAGGCTGTTCATGCCAACAACTTCGCCGGTGCCCCCACGGTGTGGATCGACGACCAGGTCATCATCGGCTATAACGCAAGACTGGGCATGGATCCCTATCGCGCCGCCATCGAAAAAAGCCCCTATGCCAAAAAGTCCGGCCTTTCACTGAGTTCATCCGGCTACGACACATGCCCCTGGCAAATGCTGATCTGCGCAGCCGTTGCCGGGCTGCTGCTCATACTCGGCGTGGCACTCTCCCTGCGCCGCAGAAAACAAAGCGCATAGGGCATGTGGGGGAGCCAGCTCCCCCACACCCCCTGCAATGCTTACGCATTGCCTGTGGGAGGTGGCAGAGAGCATCTTTTGTGGCCAAATATCTCGCATTTCAAGCAGAAGCGAGACAGAAGAGAGTATCAAAACTCGACACCCCTGACTCTGCTGTGTTGCCAATATCCCAACATTCGCAACCAACAAAATGCATTTGCAAGCAGGCAGCAGATTGCAGCCACTCCACCCAAAGCGATACGCAGTATCGCAGGGGGGGGAGCCATGCTCCCCCAAAAAAGCGGGGCGTTGCGGGGCCGGCGATTGAGGCCCCGCTCTTGGGGGTAGACGCGTATTGGGCACAACGGGCCCAATAGCGGCGCAGGGGGCGCGGCCCCCACAAAAAAACCGCATGCAGGTAAAACACATGCAGGGGCGACCGTCCCTGGTCGCCCGCCCTTTAAAAGACAACATTTGCTGCGCGTCCGTCCTGCCTACAACAGCTCGCCGTATTTCCTGATGTACACCTTCTTTAGCAGCGTCACCAAAAGCATATACCCGGCAAGCGTTGCCGCAAGCCATCCGAAGTATATGCCCGGCAATGGCGTCATGCCAACGCTGCTGCCAAAGCTCGTATGGGGAATGAGCGTGCCCAGTGTGATGCCCAGGACGCCGAAGCACAGGAGCGGGAGCGATGCACGGCTTTGCAGGAAGGGAATTTTTGGCGTGCGGATCATGTGGATAACCAGCATCTGTGACCAGAGTGACTCGACAAACCAGCCGGTATGGAACAGGGTCGCAAAGGCTGCGCTGTCCACGCCGGGGGCGCCAAATGCACCGCCGAGGACAGCGGGGCAGATGACAAAAAACATGACTGCAAACGTCGTAATATCGAACACGGAGCTGGTCGGCCCGATCCAGAGCATGAACGATTTTATCGAACCGGCATTCCATTTTCTGGGCTTTCGCAGGTATTCTTCGTCGACATTGTCCCAGGGCACCGCGATGCAGGACATGTCGTAGATGAGGTTCAGAATGAGAATCTGCAGCGGCAGCATCGGCAAAAAGGGCAAAAAGGCGCTGGCCACAAGCACCGACAGCATGTTGCCGAAGTTGGAACTGGCCGTCATTTTGACGTATTTGATGATGTTGGCGAAGGTCTTGCGGCCTTCTATCACGCCTTCCTTCAGCACCATCAGGCTTTTTTCGAGCAGGATGATGTCGGCGGATTCCTTGGCAATATCGACCGCCGAATCGACCGAAATGCTCACGTCGGCGGCCCGCATGGCCAGCGCATCGTTGATGCCGTCGCCCATAAAGCCCACCACATGGCCATTGGCGCGCAGGGCAGCGATGATCTGCTTTTTCTGACCCGGCGAAAGTTTGGCAAAGATATGGCAGCGTTCGACCGCCTGTCCAAGGTCGGCGGCGTTCATGCCTTCAATGTCCGACCCGAGCAGGACTTCGCTTCCGGCAAGCCCAACCTGGTGGCAAACCGTACGCGTCACCGCATCGTTGTCGCCGGTCAGTACCTTGACGCCCACACCGTGCTCACCCAAAGCACGAATGGCTTCGGATGCCGTCTCCTTGGGCGGATCCAGAAAGGCAAGATACCCCATGAGCACCATGTCCGACTCGTCCTTAACGGAGAAAGCGCCCACATGTGATGGGCTGGGCTTTTGGGCCACAGCCAGTACCCGCATGCCGTCGTCATTCAGCCCCTCCACCACATTCAGGATTTCCTGTTTTATCTGGGGCGTCAGTGCCTGCACCTCACCATCTCGCTCTGCAAAGGCGCAGGCGGCGAGCATTTCTTCGACTGCTCCTTTGGTAATGAGCTCCGTTTCGCCGTTCATGTCGCGAATAACCACGCTCATGCGGCGGCGGTTAAAGTCGAAGGGGATTTCGTCCACCTTGGTATAATTATCTGTCAGCCCCCGAAGTTCCTCATCATCGACGTGCTTCAGGATGGCAACGTCCATCAGATTCTTCAGTCCGGTCTGGAAATGGCTGTTGAGGAAAGCATGGCGCAGCACGCGCGTATTCTGATGCCCCGAAATATCGAGGTAGCGCTCCAGCACAATCTTATCCTGCGTCAGCGTGCCGGTTTTATCCGTGCACAGGATGTCCATCGCACCAAAATTCTGAATGGAATCCAGCTTCTTGATGACCGTCTTTTTCCTGGCCATGCGCACCGCCCCCTTGGCCAGGTTGGTGGTGACGATCATGGGCAGCATTTCGGGGGTCAGGCCCACCGCAACAGAAAGCGCAAACAAAAAGGCTTCCAGCCAGTCACCCTTGGTAAACCCGTTCACAAACAGTACGACCGGCACCATGACCAGCATAAAGCGGATCAGCAGCCAGGAAACGGAGTTGACGCCCTTTTCGAAGCTGGTCACCACTTTTTGCGTCGATTTGGCCAAAGTGCTCAAAATGGTGTTGTTGCCGACGACAACTGCAAGACAGGTCGCCGTGCCGCTGATCACGTTGGTACCAATAAAAGCAAGGTTATCCATATGCAGCGGATCACTATGCTCAAACTTCCGTACCTCGCTGAATTTCTCTACCGGCTCGCTCTCCCCCGTCAGCGCAGACTGGCTGACAAACAGATCCTTGCACGAAAGAATGCGCACATCCGCAGGCACCATGTCGCCCGCCGCCAAAGAAATGATATCGCCCACCACCACTTTCTCAAGCGGGATTTCGATCCTGCCCTGCCCGGCACGCAGCACCTTCGTCGTGGTTTTGACCATCGCCTTCAGACGCTCGGCCGACTTGTCAGAACGATACTCCTGCACAAAGCGCAGCACACCGCTGAGCGTCACCATGCTCAAAATAATGACCACCGTGGTGATGTTGCGGTCATTGGGGTCGGCCAGCACAAAGTCCGTGACAAAAGAAATGCCGGCCAGCGCAAACAGCACCACCGTAAAGGGATTGATAAAGGCTGTCACCAGACGCTTAAACAAGGAATTGCCCTTGTGCTCGGACATCTTATTCACGCCATATTTGTCCCGCATCTGCGCCACGGTCTCTTCATCAAAACCGCCCTCTTCCGCATTGCCATAACCATGCACCAAATCCGCCGCTGGCGTACTGGCAGCCTCCAGCAAGCGCCGATGCGCAGCAGTATAAAGTTCGCTGTTCGGCAAAAGCGGTTTCCCGCCATGCCCGGAATGATCCTTCGCCTGCACATTTGACTGAGGCTCAGGAGGTGGAACTTTTTTCTCCATGGCTTATCTCCTATAGATAGTGGACATTGCTTTGTCTGGGCCACTACGCGGATAGCCACCGCTTGTCAAGGCTTTTCCCTGGTGAACCAGGCAGCATTTTAAGGGGGCCGCGCCCCCTGCGCCGCTATTGGCAATAAGGGCGGTTCGCTAACCGCCCTTATTGCCAATACGCGTCTACCCCCTGTGCGGGGCTCAATCGCCGCCCCGCAACGCCCCGCTTCGGGGGAACCTGTTATCGACCGGGCGACCGGAACGGTCGCCCCTACTTAACGCCCGGACAAAATCTCCTCCCGTTCCCTGTCACTGAACATGCGCACCACCCCATATTCGCCATCGTACCCTTCCTGCAGGTACACCTCTCCGCGGCGCATGCGCCGAATGGCCTCACCCAGAGGCGGAAAAAATTGCGCCAGCTCTGCCGCCGGCACATCGCACAGAACGGCCAGTTCAGAGCCAAACCGCGCCAGAATCGAAGCATACATTGCACCGACCTTGCGCGACTTTGAACCAACGCCAAGGATCTCGCTCAATACTTCGGCAAGCGGCACAAGCGAAACAAAACCACACCCGTCCGTGCCACCCTGGCCATCCCCCTTTTGGTACACCGGCTCGTCGCGATCCGCCAGTGCCATGACGCGGTTGTACACGCCCACCGTAAGCGGTCCGCCGCAAACCGGACAGATGCCGCCAAGCGCACGCGTCTCCTTTGGGCTGAGCATCACATGGCACTTGCGATGCCCGTCCATGTGGTATTTGCCCTCTTGCGGGAAAAACTCCAGCGTCCCCCGAAACACGGTGTCCTTCGCCCGCTCCGGGTACTTCAGCGCGCCCCAAATGCCCGCATACGACATGTCTCCGGCAAATACATTGGCCTCGCGCCCCAGGTTCTCGGCCGAATGCGCATCCGAATTCGAAATCAATCGACAATTATCCAATGCACTCCACAGGCGATTCATGGCCGGGTCGGAAGAAAGCCCGGTTTCCAGCGCAAAAATTTCGGAAGTCAAATCGCCAAAACAATCCTCCAAGCTGTCGAAACCGGATTTGGAACCAAACACCGAAAACCAGGGTGTCCAAATGTGGGCCGGCACGAGAAAAGCCTGCGGATGCGCTTCCAGCACCATCTCCAGCAAATCGCGCGAATCAAGCCCCAGGATTGGCCGTCCATCCGCCTGCAAATTGCCACGCGCGCCGAGTTTCTGACAAAAAGCTTCCGCCGCCTCGATTGTAGGCATGAACACCAGATTGTGTACCTTGCGCACCTTGCCGCCGCGCTTGTAAATCGAGCTGATTTCTCCCTGAAGCATAAACCGAGTCTGCACAGGATTGCCCAAACTTGCTACGGGCAGCCCGGACAAGGCCGAAGCCACAGCGTCCGGCTTCTTCAGCCTATACAGTCCGCTGCCCTCATCCATGACCAGACACTCGCGCAATTCATTCCGCCACCCGGGATGGGTAAAATCGCCCGTTCCAAGCACGGCAATGCCCTTGAGCCGCGCCCAGGCCGACAAAAGGAAAAGATCCAGCTTGCGGCTGGTTGCCCGCGAAAAACGCGAATGGATGTGAAGGTCTGCTACAAATTCTTCCTTCATTTCCTCGCCTCAATCGACAAACTCACCACATAATCGGCCATCTCTTTGCCTTCCGGCAGGGCTTTGGCGATTTGCGCATACAGGGGGTCGTTCCAGTCCTGCATGTTCCGCACGTAATCGGATTTGGGTGTCAGAATGATGGTGTGGAAACCGGTCTTTTCGAGCATGGCCCTGGTGTCTTCGACGAGTGCCGCGCCGGCGACGCAGCCCACGAGGGCAGCTGCCATTTCCCGGATGTCGTCGGGCAGGGGGGCTAAGAGGGCCAGATCCGACACGGAAACTTTGCCGCCAGGTTTCAGCACGCGGAAAATCTCTCGCCAGACCTGGGGTTTGTCCGGCGACAGGTTGATGACGCAGTTTGAGAGCACCACGTCGACGCAGGCATCCGGCACGGGGAGATTTTCTATCTCGCCAAGACGAAACTCGACATTGTCCAGGCCGGTGCGCTGTTGGTACTGTTCGATATTTTTGCGCGCCCTGGCGAGCATTTCCGGGGTCATGTCCACGCCAATGACCCGTCCGGCGGCTTTCACCATCTTGCCTGCCTGGAACACGTCAAAACCGCCGCCGCTGCCGAGGTCAAGCACGGTCTGCCCCTCCTGCAAAGTCGCAATGGCAACGGGATTGCCGCAGGAAAGCCCCATATTTGCACCGTCGGGCAGATTGGCAAGGCTTTCGGCGTCATAACCCACCGCCTCGGCCAGCCTGTTCGGGTCGAGGTGGCCGCTGCGCGGGCTCGAACAGCAGCAGGAACGCTGCCCGCTGGCAATGGCCGCGTATCCGGCTCGCACGGTTTCTCTGACCTGTTCGTTGGATGTGTTTTTCGTACTCATGGCAATTTTCTCCATCACATGGGGTTTGTCTTCGCAGCATTTGGCCAGAACGCCCGACACAATGCGGCTTTTCGTTCGATAGGTTTGGCATTGGCCGGCGCTGCCGGCGCAGCACTCCGCCGTCAGGTAGGCAATGGTTTCCAGCATCAGAGATATGTTGGCCCTGTACCGCGTGTTGCGCCCTTCCCGTGCCATGCTGGCGAGCCCGCTGTGCACGATGGCTTTCAGATGAAAGGAAAGGTTCGTTTTCGGAATGCCCAGCATCCGGGAAATCTCTCCGGCAAAGAGACCGTTGGGTGCGTATTTGACCAACAGCCTGAAAATGGCAAGCCGGGCCTCAGACGTGAGAACTTCAAAAATGATGGTGGCTGTTTTCGCTTCCATAGGATGAGTATCCGGCAATGGTTAGCATGATGACATGTTCTGTCACCAGACAAAATGAATATTCAACAACTGTTGAACAATGTCAAGACAGACGTTTTCGATTACGATTCTGTCAAAAGAGGCAACAGGCATCACAGAAGGGGAGCTTCACCCACAAAAAAGAAGAATGAAAATGCTATAAGCCCACCGGCACACACCACGCTCTTTCGGTTAGCGGCAGTGCCTGTTTTGCCAGGCAAATCACTGCGCCCATTCCCACTGGCATCCCCAATTTGTCCAACGCACCAAAGTGCCGTATGGCAGTTTTATCCGGCGAGGCGGTTTTTTTGAATTCGAGGGGATAGACCGTACCATCCTGCACTATCAGCAGGTCGATCTCCTTCTGCTCGGTATCCCGGTAATAATAAAACGGCGCATGCAGTCCGCTGTGCTGCCAGCTTTTCAGCAATTCGCCCAGAATCCAGGTTTCAAGAATGGCGCCGGACATGGCTCCGGTTTCGAGGGTTTGGGGACTGGACCATTCTGTCAGGTAAGCAGCAAGGCCGGTGTCGAGGAAATAGAGTTTAGGAGTTTTAATCAGACGTTTGGTGACATTGCTGAAATACGGTGCCAGCAGATAAACCAGCCCCGAGGCCTCAAGAATGGAAAGCCACTTCTTGGCTGTGTTCGGGGCAACATCGGCATCCCGCGCCATCTCTGCCATGTTCAGAAGTTGACCGGTTCGCGCCGCCGCTGCCCGCAGGAAACGCAAAAAGGCCATTTCATCGCCCACCTGGGCCAGATCGCGCACATCGCGCTGCAGGTAGGTCTGAACATAGGAACTCAGAAAGAGGTTCCTGTCCATGCTGTTGTTCAGGGCAAGGGCCGGAAAGGCACCGCGCCAGATAGCGGTGTACAGGGTTTGGAGCGTAAGGCTGCTGTCCTTGCTGTTCTGAAACAGCGTCAGGCTTGGCAAAAAGGGTTTCTGGTCTTGCCCCTGGCCCAGGCACTCCTGGCGAGACAGCCCAAGAAGCTGCATGATCCCCACGCGGCCTGCCAGGGATTCCGAAACATTTTTCATAACTTGGAATTGCTGCGAGCCGGTCAGCCAGAACTGCCCCGGTCTGTGGTCATTATCCACGGCCATTTTAATATAGGGCAAGAGGCCAGGCGCGTACTGGATTTCATCTATCAGCACCGGCACAGGAAAGCGCTGCATAAACAACGCCGGATCCTGCCGGGCAAGGTTCAGCACCAGCGGGTCATCAAGGGTGACATAAACGCGATCCTGCCCGCACAAATGCCGAAGTAAAGTGGTCTTCCCAACCTGGCGAGCTCCGGTCACCAGAATCACAGGAAAGGTTGTTGCGGCGTTTCGGATGGGCTGCTCAATCGTTCGTGGCAAATACATGGCGCGCGTTTTTCCGTTCAAAATGCAATCACAATGCATTTTATACGGAAAATGCCTGGTGTCAATTTTTTTTCATAGGGAGCCTGCTACAAAAAAAAGCGACAGACAAAAGTCTGTCGCTTTCATAGCGGGAGCAGGATTCGAACCTACGACCTTCGGGTTATGAGCCCGACGAGCTACCGGACTGCTCCATCCCGCAATGGAGTTGATGTCATGAAGAGTAGCGGGAGCAGGATTCGAACCTACGACCTTCGGGTTATGAGCCCGACGAGCTACCGGACTGCTCCATCCCGCAACAAGACATCCGCCGCCGAGGCGACGCGCACCCTATGAAGGAATTGTGCACGCCTGTCAAGAGAAAAATTCTACTGACTATCCCCATCTTTATCGAAGGTCTGGCATCTTTGGGCAATCCGTGCCGCACGCGCCACTTTGCCCGTGCCATAAGCCTGCGTGATGGCCGCCGACAGGCTAAACCGTGGATCTGCTTCGTGCGTCGGCACAAACGCCTGTGTCGCCTGAACGCTTTGCGTCAAAAGCGCCCGAGCCTCTTCCTGCTCCGAAAGATACTTGTCCGCCTCCATGACGATGACCTTGCGCGCCGCAGTCACCTCATTGCGTTCAATGGCACCAAACAGACGCTCCAGCAAAAGGACAAACCCCACGCCCGGTTCATTGTTCTGCGAAAAATAATGGAACTTTGCCAAATACCCCGAAAACTCCGACAGGACGCTGCCATCCAGCATCCCCGTAAAATACGCCCCCGTCTCATCCTTCGGAAATACCATCGGAATCTGACAATGCTCCGAGAGCGTCTCCATCAGGCGCTTCAGCGCCCGAACCTGCTCCTCGTACAAAATCGGCTGGCTCACAAAGCCAGTGCCAACCTGCGCCTTGACCACCGGGCGCCTGCGAAGCCAGCGCCGCTCATCCGTATCAAGCTGATAAAGCAGCAACACGTTCTCAAGCTCAATCCCAAGACACTGCCGCTGGCGCGGATAATCCATCGTCTCCGAAACGGGACAAAAACCAACGCTCCGCATCGGATCCGCCCACTGAATAATGAGACTCTCGCCATTTCTCCCCGCCGAACTGTCGATGCTGAAGTGCGAACGAATCCGCCCGCCCGTCCCATTGACCCTGTCCCGCGTCTCACGGTCGAGCTCCGACTGCGACAAAACACAGCACACATCCGGCTGCACCACGGCAGCTGTCGGATTCGGCACAAACATGCGCGCCACCCGAAAGCCCTCAACTTCCTTGCCGTCAATGATCATATCGCCCAGTCCGCCCCTCGACTCGGCCATCATCACAATCATCGTCGACGACCCCAGACGACCATCCACCCTGAGCCCCTGCCGCTCCTGATAATCGACCACCCAATCGACAATCTCATACTCACTGAGACGCCACACCGGACACGTCACAGGTACCGCGCCATTCCAGAAAATCTGACGCGCACGAGCATTAAACTGAAGCGCCAAAAGCCGTTCTTCTTCACTGAGTCTGGTCATGTCACCTCACCGAGCCTGAAGTTCACGACGGCAAAAATCGCACAGATACGCACCAACAAACGGCTTGGGCTGATTCGCAGCCTTCGTCATGGGCATGCCGCAAATATCACACCGCTGCCCTTCCCGCCGTTCCTCGACAAGCGCAACCAGCTCCTCCGCACGCTCGCTCCCCGTCCGCCGAATCACATCAAAATAATCACCAAAAAACTGACGAAGATTAAAACTCTTCGGAATAGGCTTCGCTGTCATACGCCACACCTCCTCTCCAGTCTTCCACACACTAACGCATGCTACGCCTCTTGGCAAAGCCCTTTGCATTCTCAAAAAACTTCTTCCTGCCTGGAACGCCCGCTATTGGCGCCCATGCGGCGCGCCAATACGCGGTGCGGGCGCGGCTTCGGCAGAGGGCGACCAGGGACGGTCGCCCCTACTGCCAATACGCCGCGCCTTCATTTTGATGATCAGGAGCGCCGCTTGCAGGACGAGATATGTGACCTCAAACGATGCTCTTTGCCACCTCACCCACAAGCGATGCGCGAACCCCTCCGTCGAAGCCTCCCTCTCCGAGGGAGGTGGCGCAAAGCGCCCCTTGGGTGCCCGTCGCCACCTCCCCTGAAAGGGGAGGCACGCAGGGGGTGTGGGGGAACGAGTTCCCCCACGAAAAAACAGGACTCACTCTCCCAGACCAAGGTCAACCTCGAACGACGGCATGTACTTCTGGGGCTTCATGTCAATTTCAAGCGAACGACAAAGGCTCGGAAATACCCGGCTCTGTCCCTCCTCGCCAAAACAAATCACCCCAGACTCAAGCACACCACGATAATCTTCGTGAATGCGCTCCAGATAAGGCTGACGCGACAACAAAAAGAAACCGGGCCAGGCCGACATGTCGATTCGCAAAGCAAACGCCTGCGCGCTCTCGCCATCGCCAACCACAAGACTCGATTCCAGCCCCATGGCCGCTGCCATACTCCCAAGCGCCCGCCCGCCAAACCCATCTGTTTTGCCACACACAGCACTCGCCAGCGCCATCACCCGCTTATGCTCTCCCTGACTTGCCAGCCAAGCCACTTCACCTACCTCAACCCAGGTCAATCCATGCGCATGATGCAAAACCGAAAAGATATCGCGAGCAGCCTTACTGTGATGCTCCCACCCAGATCCGTGCCCTGCATGCATGGCAAACAGCGCCAAGCAGAGATGAACACAGGCCACGCAAAACCTCGCACCACCTGCCTCAAAACCGCCGAGCGCCATATCAAACGCGTGACGCGCTTCGAAATCCATCCCCTCAAAGGCATACTCAAACCCCAAAAGGCCATACTCCCAGGCCTCTATCGGAAGGATGCTCTCCGGGCGACAACGCGACACAAGGTGCGACTTCAATGCTTCAAACCGTGCACGCGCCCCCTCAAAGTCGTGGCACAATATACCCAGCATGCATCTGCAAAGCTCACACTCGGCATAGGCCAAAACATCGCCAAAACGCGCAAAGTGTCCCCCCAATGCCCCCAAAGTCTCTTCCAGGGCCTCGTCGGGGTTAGACCAAAGCTCACTCACAACAGAGAGCAAACCGAGATCCATCGACTCCACTGCCATTTCGTAAGAAGACAAAACACCCGCCGCCGCCTGACCCGCTTCTATGGCCCCGGCCAGATCACCCCTTTGCCACGACATGCGAGACAACAGGCACTTTGCCCGAACCCAGTCCCCTGCCGCTTCGAGTGCGTCAAACCCGTCACAGGCCATCTCAAGCCAGGACACCGCCAACGCAATGCTTCCCAAGGCATCATTCGCACTCGCCATACAGGCCAGCGCCCGCTGCTTGCCCAGCGGCGACTCGAAAAGATCCCTTGCAAGCGTCGCCCGATGCAGGGCCACTTCGTGGCGCCCGGCCCGCGCCTCAAACATTGCCCGAAGAAGCTGCAAATAACCCGGCGTGTCTCCCCCCGGGCGGCGCGTCGTCAAGTAAGCCAGCTGCTCACAATGCCACTCGAATCGCAGCTCATGACCAAAGCGAAGCCCAATCCGGGCCCCCTCATACAGCACCTCTGTCCAATCCACCGCCTGCCACAACTCGCCCCCCTGCCCCGCCTCCGACATCACCCGCCCGCGATACAGCCCCATCAACAAATCGTACTGCCGCTGAGCAGCATCGATCATGCCCTCGTTATAGGCAAGCCCGGCTGCCTCACAAAGCGTCCTGGCATACTGCGTCCATTGCCTGGCAGCCTCCCAATGCGCAGCAATTTGAGACACACGAAAAGACCTGCGCACATCATCCGACTTTCCAAACACAGTCGCGGCCTGACGATGCAGCTCTCTAAGCTTGCGCGCCGGCGCCCAGCCCTGAATCACATCGACAACCCACGACTCATAGAAATACAGAAGCGTCTGACCACGACTGTCGCGCGACATCCGAAGCATGCCATAATCACACCACGCCGCAATGGCCTCGCGCCAGCAGTCCGCCAGAGCAACGTCCGGTTCATTGTCCCAAAACAGCGCCACATCCTCAAAACGCATGCAAGGCCCAAGAATCGACAGCCGCAGCAAAACCTCTCGATAAAAACCCTCATTCGCCCCAAGCCTGACCCCCATGGCCTGGAAACGCGCCTGAAAATAACGCTTCACCACATCTGGCACGTTCAGCGGTTGATCGTCATCCACCGCCAGCCCAAAACTTGAGCTGCCCTGAGGCATTAGCCGTGCTTCGCGCCGAAGCTGATGGACGCATGCCAGGGCATAGTACGGATTGCCCGAAGCCCTGGCGATGATACGCTCAGCCAGGTTCGGCGACAATGATGCGCCTTCTTTCAGGATCTTCATCATGATGTCGTAGCGAAGCGGCTCAAGCTCGATTGCCTCCGAAAACAGCGGCGCATAGCGCAGGGACTGCCGAATTTCGACGCTGTAGGGCGACAGCCCATTCACCTCGGTGGGATCATAAGTCGCAAGGCAGAAGAAAGGGGTACTCTGGCAATGGTCCCGAAGTATCGACAAAAACTCAAAAACCGCCCCATGGCAGCGCTGCACATCGTCGATGAGCAAAAAAATGGGCATTTCACGGGATGAAGCCAGGACGATCCGTGCCAACATCTCGGGGCGCTGCATGACAACATCAAAGGCACGCGAACAAACGTCCGACTCGAAGGGCGACGTTAAACTCTCCATCAGGGCAATCACGTCATCGGGTGCAAACCCTATGGCTTCAAGCCAGTTCAGGCATCGGCCCACAGACTCCTCGTCGCGCTCATCAAAACCCAGCACCTGAAGAAAAACCTCGCGGATCAACGACACAGAAGCATATCGCCCATGATTCGCGATGGCAAAAGCAGCATTTGGGGCTGTCAGGCAGCTGCCAGAAATTAAACGAACACGGTGGTGAGCCCATCTGGAAGCAAACTGGCACAGGAGTGCCGTCTTCCCGAAACCGAAATCTCCCGCCAGACACTGGACACGCCCGCAACCCAGCAAGGCGGCTCTTCCTCCGGCTTCAAGCCGGTGCATGAGTGCCTCACGGCCAAACATCGCCTGCTGAGCATGCATTCGCCAGTTCCCGGTCTCTCCTTTATTTTGAATGCCAGGGCTTGAGGCTTCGCTGATGCATTCCATGATGTCACTGCTCAAAAGCGAGCGCGGTATGGCTGTCACCCGCGAATGCCCGCTGCCTGAAGAAGAGGGCTTTTCTCCCTGAACCGTTTCTATGGCTCTGACTTTCGTGGCAATGTCCGGCAAAGAACGAAGCCCGGAAGCCGTCGTGGCCCTGTTCTGCTGCGAGCGAGTCCGAAGATCAACGATGAGATCCACACTGGGGAGAGGACGAGGCGGCAGGGCGAGTTCGCGGAGCATGCGCCTGAACTCGCCTGCCCCCGTGAAACGCTGCCAGGTCTTCTTGGCCATGGCCTTTTGGATGATCTCTTCGAGGGCGCGGCGCGTTTTTTCGGACACATAGCGCAAACGATCTGGCCACTGAAGCGGGGGAACAGCCGCATTGAGGTGCTGAACAATCATGTCGACGCTCGTTTTGGCTTCAAACGGAAGCTTGCCGCTGATCAGTTCGTACAGCATCACCCCCACAGCATAAATGTCGGTGGCCGGGCCAATGGCAGCCGGGCTGCTCTGAACCTGCTCCGGTGCCATATAGGCCGGGGTTCCCAGAACCGTTCCAAGGTTCGGCGCATGGGCATCGGCATAGGTTGGAAGAGAGGCCAGACCAAAATCCACCAATTGCGCAAAAAGAGTTTCCTCCCGCATGGAAACGAGAACGTTCTCTGTCTTGAGATCACGATGGATGATGCCACGCGCATGCGCATGGGAGAGCGCATCAAGGAGCTGACACATCAAATCGACCACCGCTGAAAGCGGAAGTGCCACCGCTTGCAGCGCATGCAGGGAAATCCCATGGATGAGCGTCATGGACAGGTAAAGCTGCGAAGTGTGCGTCAGGCCAAAATCGAAGACCTCAACGATGTGTTCGTGGCGCAGGAACGAAAACGCCCGGGCTTCTTTATTAAAACGGCGCTGCATTCTGGGATCGGCACTCAAATCCGGGCGAATCAGTTTCAGCGCCACTTCTCTCGACAGGACATTATCCCATGCCGCATAAACCTCCCCCATTCCGCCACGGCCTACCATTTTTCCCAGCACATAGCGCTGGGAAAAGCTCAACTCACCTGAGGTCTCCATGTCATCACCTGCGCCAAATTCTGCCAATCCGCATCTGTTCTCCGGGCTCGGGGGGGCGCAACGGGCGCTTAAGAAAACCGACGGGGCGTTGCGGGGTGTCCCCGCAGAGGGGGTAGCCGCGTATCGGCCGCGCCCCCTTTTTAAAGGGGGTGTCGCCGCAGGCGACGGGGGGTTGCGGCCGATAGCGGCGCAGGGGGAAACTTCCCCCCCAAAAAACACGATCGAAAACGCTCACCCCTCAGGGCGCGGGCGCCGTGTGCTGTTCTAGAACTGGAAGTAGGGGCCGATTGAGAGGTCGAAGTGTACCCTGGGGTCGTCTGGGAAGTGCACCGGCACGGCCAACTCGATCGCCAGGCCAACATTGCGGTGGAATGACCAAAGGAAACCTATCTCGGGCGCGATGTGCACGGGCCCCCTGAAGATATAGACATCCTTGAAGTCCTTGAACTGCTTGCCCAAAAAGACCGTCGCATTGGCACCACCCCAGCCGAAGCCAAGGCCAATGTAGAGACGATAGGGCTGGCGGGCAATGGCCAGATAGCGCAGCGTCGCACCAACCATGATGCTCGCCTGAGCGTTGTCTTTGACGATGTTGACGACCTGACCCCGAATATAGGCACCAAGCTGGAAGTCGGCGGGCAGGTTAAAGACAGCTGACGCTCGGACAAAGAAAGGCACGAGCGCAGCGCCGAACCCAACGCCGTTGTAAGCCTGCGAGTCGTTCGAAATGCACAGGCTTGACTTGAGACAGTTCTCGGTCATTCCCTTGATGAGTCCAAAGCCGGTACCTGCCGCAATCGTGAGCTGGAACAGAGGGTCGCCGTATTTTTCGGTTGGATCGTCTTCGGGGAGGCCAACGCACTTGCCCGAAAGCATGGTCGTCAAAGGACGGGTATCGCTGCCCACAGCCGTCACCACATCGCCGGAACGGTTTGTGGCTTCAATGAAGTAGCGCACCTGTGCACCCCGTGCGGCCGATCCGGGGATGGTCGCACGAAGCATGGTAGGGATCTGGATGTCGGGCACCATTTCGATGGCAGAAAAAAGCGGCAGGCCATCGGATTGATAGCGAAGCATGATGCGGTAGATATCGGGGTGTGCCGGCACGGTTGCCGTCAATTCGATCGGCACACAGCGCTCGCCCGATATCACCACCTTGTGATCGATGTTAGGCGCCGAAGCCGTCGAAACGGCCGGGGTCGAACCATGCGAAATGGCCTCCCTGGCACGAATGAGGATCGCCTCCAGATCGCTCGTGCGATAGTCAATGGGAAGCTCAACCCCGGGGTCGAGGGAAACAGCCTTCAGAAAAGCCGAATAGGCGCGCTCCTGCGCAATGACAGGGGCGGAATCCTTAAAACGGCCATAGCCGACAACCCCCTGCGCCACATAAACGCTCGCAACGCCCTTATCAGTAACGCGCTCTGACTCCAGCAGCCTGACAGCCTCAAGGATTTTGCTGTCCGCCAAATCGAGCTCGAAATTGTCGTACTCCTCCATCGCCTCCCGGCTCAGGTTAATGGCCCTTTCGAAGGCTGTTTCCTGGGCAAATGCCACCGTGCCAAATCCAAGCACAAGCACCATCCACAGGAACAGAGAGCAACGCAACCAACAGCGACCCTTTTCAATCATGTTCGCTTCCCCTCAATTCTCAAAAAGGCCCTGCCCCTAAATGCGAGACAGGACCCCTTGGTCAACGTACTGGATGGCAGAGACAAAACCGCAGGCACGGATGCCTGCGGATTGACACCTTCCTAACGCTTGGTGATGTTGATATCGACGCGGCGGTTCTTGGCACGTCCTTCGGCCGTGCTGTTCGTATCGATCGGCCGGTCAGGACCAAAGCCTTCTGACGTCATGCGATCTGCCGCAATCCCTCGCTTGATGAGCTCTTGCATAACGCTCTTGGCACGTCCCTGCGAAAGCGTAACGTTGCTCCTGTGTCTGCCGGTGTTGTCCGTGTGACCCTCAATGGCAATGTGGATCGCCGGATTTTCCTTAAGCACTGCTGCAATTTCATCCAACAGAGGCACGCTCTTGGACAGAACCTGCGTCTTGTTCGTGGCGAAGAAGAACTGCTCCTTGAGCTCGATCTTATTCTCCGTCACCTCAATGTACTTGCGCGGCGGCGGGCAACCCTTATCTTCCAGCGTTCCCTTCTCATACGGGCACTGATCCACACCCTGACATATTTGCGCGAACTCTGCCAGGAGTCCCATCTCCGATACCCACGGATCGCACACGCCATCACCATCACTGTCGGGATTCGGGCAACCACGGAAACCAGGCAATCCCTTCACATCTTCGCACAGATCCGAACCCGTGCACGTCCTTGCAAATTGATCGCTCAGCCCGGCAGCCTCAACCCACTGATCGCATACGCCATCGCCATCGCGGTCAGGATTCGGGCAGCCAAAGAACGCCAGCACACCTGGCACTGTCGGGCAGTAGTCGATGCCCTGGCAGATATGCGCAAACTCCGCCAGGAGACCCATCTCCGATACCCACGGATCGCATACGCCATCCTTATCGGGATCGGGATCAGGACAACCCTGGAACTCACGCAAACCTGGTGTATCCGGGCACAAGTCTTCCGAATCAATGATACCGTCACCGTCGCGATCCTGCAGGCTCGGATCCAGGCACAAAGTATGCAGGCTGCGTGCGTCGGCATCTTTGATCATCTCATCGGCAAACAACACGTGATCCTCGCCACGGCGGCCATTGCCGCGGTTGAGCTCCGCACGGCCAAACTCCTCATGAGCCTTGGCCAAAGCCAGCTCTCGCGGTGAACACCGATAAGCCCGATCGTGGATCTGCTCTGCCTGCTCCTGAATCTGCTGCCGCTGAGCCTTAAGCTGTGTACCACTCACACAACCCACCAGCAACACTGCCGCCACAAAAGACACTGAGACACCCGCTACTGCGCGCACCCGTATGCCATGGTTCCGTTTACATTTCATCTTGTCTCTCTCAGCATAAACATAAAGATGGGATGCCAATGCATCGTTAACAATGCATCATTGAAAATATACTCATTAACGGTGATTAATTCGACTCGTTCTTAAGAGGTGACGTCCAGGGATCGTTGACTGCCTTCTCAGCGGCCATCTCTGCCATCTCTATCGCAAACTTCGCATAGCCTGCACTCAGGCCAAACTCCGAATATCCCCAGAGTTCGTTTGACTTGCGCAGATACTCCTGTGCCAGGGTGTACTCGTAGGGAGCCAGAACCTCAGCATTCACACTATCAGCCTTTGCCAGAGCATCTTTCGCATTCGACTGGCGATGCGTCGAAAGAATGGGGCCGCAGCCTGTTGTCCCACAAACCACCAGAATCAGAAATCCCGCACAAAGGCGCTTTTTAAAACTCATGCTTGCCTCGTTTACTTATTGTTGTTCTCACACGCAAATTCGCAGTGCCGTAAAGGTCGCCGTGTCTAATAACAAACGCAACCCATATTGTCAAATACAACGCCCCCTTCCATCCTCATGAAAGAAAGCAATGCCAGAATGCCCTAACACAATCCATATTTCTTAGTGATTCCCGTCAAAGGATGCAACACTCAAAAGCGTCTTTAATCGTCTTCCCGCGACTTCCTCTCCCTCACCCCCTTCCTGCCCCCACGTCAAAACTGCCAGCCCGCGCTCGCGTTCAGGACTCAAACGCAGGCAGCCATAATAATCGAAAACTGCTGCGCCAAACCGAACCACAGCATGATACCCCGGCTCTCCGCCACAAAATTCAAACCGTCCGCCCTCCGAATCCCCCTCCGCCTTTCCTCCCCACCCCACGATCACGCTCTCCACATAGACCTTAGCCAGGAGCGTTTCTGCCTGCATCGCCAGCCCATCGGCCACACCCTCTGTCACCAGGGCCGCCACCAGGGCTTCACCGCCGCCAGGGATACTGACCACCCAGACATGCGATGGCACAGCACCGCTAAATGTCATCTCATTGTGAACGCGCCAGCCATCGGGCAGATTAACCCTCACGCTCGCATAGCTCAATGTCTCCGCCGAAGCCGCGCATGCCAAGCCGCACAGCATCACCAGCCCCGCAAGAATTGTCACCAGAATTCGCTGCATAATACTGCTCGCTGCCTCCTCAAAACCACCGCTCCGAAATGCTTCCAGACCCAAACAGCCATATCGACGCCTGTGTTTATGCCTAATGGCAAATTTTTTGAAAAAATAATATCTCATTTTCGTACACCGTGTCCGGTGTCCAGACCAAAGCTCATCTGGCAGCTGGCAACTGACACTTCCCGCCGATCTTGCCTGCTTCCGGGCTTGAGAGTATGACGCCATCATGGGGCACAGCAAATCAGGCACCTGCCCCATCGCCAATCCCATTGAAATCCCGAAAACCTGCAAAACCATGAAAAAAATACTCCTCCTCCACACCGGGGGTACCATTGGCATGTCGGGGGAATCTCATCTTGAACCCGGACACTATGCCTCAGCATTGATCGAGCAGCTCCCGGAATATGCCGGTTTTGCGCGGATCGACTCGCGTATTCTCTACAACGTCGATTCTTCCGACCTTGGGCCCAATCAATGGACAACCCTTGCCCAGACCATTGCCAATGAACGCAGCCAATACGATGGTTTCATTGTCGTTCACGGCACCGACACCATGCCCTACACGGCTGCTGCGCTTTCGTTCGCCTTTGTGGGACTGGACAAGCCCGTCATACTGACCGGAGCACAGCGCCCCCTGGGGGCACTCCGAAACGATGCCCGGCGCAACCTGGCAGATTCCATCGAACTCGTCACCCTCGACATCCCCGAAGTCGGCATCTGTTTCGATGGTCTGCTTCTGCGCGGCTGCCGCTCCTGCAAAATTAACACGCGCGCCTACCACGCCTTCGACTCACCCGGCTGTGAACCTCTGGCAAAGCTGGGCGTCGACATCACGCTGGGAAAACACATACGAAAACCTACCGTCCCCTTTCGCTGCTGCCCCAAATTTGACGCCAACGTCATGGCCATTCATGTCACCCCCGGCCTCAGGCCACACGCCCTTGAATATCTTCTCGAAGCCGAGGGCGACAGGCGATTGGATGGCATCGTCCTTTTGCCATTCGGTATCGGCACAGTGCCTTGCGCCGAAAACCCAATCGCGCCTTTTGTCCGGCGAGCCACTGAGCGAGGCATTGATGTCCTGGTGGCCAATGCTGCAACGGGGCGAATCGATTTGGAGCGCTACGAAAACAGCCAGGTTCTGATTGAAGCGGGGGCTATCCCAGGTGGCGAGATGCGGCTGGAAGCTGCCCTCGTCAAACTCATGCATGCCTGTGCAACCTATCCGAATCGCGCCGAGCGTCACGAATACCTGCAATGGAATGTCGCAGGCGAAATGGAATAGCCATGAAAATCGCCCTCCTCCCCATCCTCATTGTCCTCATGACCTTCCCCGCGGCTGCCTCTGTCGCCTATGCGCAGGCATCACCTCCGCCAAAAACCTTCCAGCGCGATGCACTGACCGACAGCAACGCCAAAAATGCGCTCAGAGCAACCCTCACAAAAGCCGTCTTCATCGTCATCGCTCGCCAGCCCCCACCCCACCCCCTGGCCTCAACCGGCACCACCTTCGATGGCGCCTGTATCGCCATTATGCCTCCACAGCACCTCCTGCCCCAGCCCTCACTCCCGCCCCAGCCACCGCCCTCTGCTGCGCCATCTCCCAGAAACTCAACGTCTTTCTTTGGCCAGGGGCTCGACCGCGCCACAAGCCCATTTGCTGCCCCGCCCTCAACGCCGCAAACCGCGCATGCGCCACCCCAACAATACTACCTGACGACAGCAGACTGGCTCACCCTGAGTGAAACAATCGATATCATCATCGAAGGGAAGCCCCATCGGGCAACGCTCATCCTGCGCGATGAGGCACAAAATGTCGCCCTTCTGGCCACCGCACCTGTTCCGGGCATTCAACCGCTCCCCCTGCGCGCCGTCGACAGCACGCCGCCACGACACGTCTACGCCCTGCTCAGCCCGGGAACGCGCCATGAAGCCTTCTCCGAACACATCCTCAGCCTTCCCGCGGCACACCTCTATGCCTCGACAAACATGACGGCAAGAAATGGCTACCCCCTGGTCGACGCCGCCGGCGCCGTCACCGGACTCGTCGTAGGCCCAAATACCACGCGCACATCCGCGCACGTCGTCCACTACGGACTCATCGATCGCGCCCTGAACCCCGACAATTACAGCCGCTCCACCCTCCAGAGACAGGATCTCATCATCTACCCTTAGAAGATGCAGGGGGGCAAGCGCTCTTGCCTTCGGACAAAAATGATTAGCCCTTGTGACGATCTGGAGGCAGCGGAAACAAACAGTGTTTCTTCTGTTTGCAAAGCGAGATATGTCGCCACAAACGATACACTTTGCCCTTCACTCACAAGCAATGCGCAGCATTGCAGGGGGTGTGGGGGAACGAGTTCCCCCACAAAAATGCTCTAAACCTCTCGCCCGTGCAGCATCTGCTCGCAAAGTGAAACCTGTGCCCTGGCACGCAGCAAACTGTGCTGGGCATGGCCAATGGCGGGGTCAAACCCGAAATAGTCCTCGCAAAGCGCATCCCGCGCAAACCGCACCCCCAGCTCCAGGGCAATGCAGGCACCTGCCCGGGGCAGCTTTTCTCGCTCTTCCCGCGTCAAATCGCCCATCTGTTCGATATAGAGCCCGACCACCTCCCGGGCATATTCGCGCTGAAATTCCGGCGCCTCATCCTCGCGTCTGGGATTACACCATGACCTGACAGCATCGCCAATATCACATGCCACGGGTGCATATGCCATCGTATCCAGGTCCAGAATGCCCGAAACCCCGTCACCGCTAAAAAGGAAGTTCGACACCTTGGGGTCACCATGCACAATGCGCATCACTTCGCAGGAAAGGGTCGAAATGGGCTCAACATGCCGCCCCATGGCCTCAATATGCCGAAACAGGCGCATGACATCCCCCCAAAGCACGTGGCCTTGGTGAGAAGCCAGCGCCGATTCCAGCGCAGCATAGTGGCGCCTGAAATCATGCACGCCCCCCCGGGAGTGCTTAAACACATAGTTCTCACTTTTCAGAGCACCATGAAACCCCGCCAGCGCCAGCGTCAGCGACCGTATCTGCGCCATGCTTCCAACGCGCTCAAAGCAATCCCCCGGAAGTTTTTCCATCAGGCGCCAGTGTGCCCCATCCCGACAAATGAACCCAAACGCACCCGTACGCGTTGGCACGAGACGCGGCACAACAACACCCCGGGCGCGAAGCACCCTGCCCAGCGCCGCGATATCCTCATTGACACAGGGATCAAAAATGGCATTCACACGCTGCAAAATATAACACCCATCAACATCATAGGTTCGATGGATAAGCCCAATGCCAAGATGAGCGATCTTTGAAGCCGACAACCCATAACCGTCATACAGAATCGATTGCAATTGCACCAAATCTTCCAAAATTTCACCTTTTTTGATTTTTTATGTGGGGGAGCATTGCTCCCCCACACCCCCTGCAATGCTGCGCATTGCCTGTGGGTGAGTGAGGCTTGTATACGTTGTTGAAGCAGATTCGCAGAGTTGGGCAGGCCTGCGTGTCTGCACCCGTTGACAAAAACAATGTTGTAGGGGCGACCCTCGCGGTCGCCCTGCCGCTGAACAGAAACGAAACCTGTAGGGGCGACCGGGACGGTCGCCCGCCGCGACGCAGTCGCCCCAGCCGGGCGTTGCGGGCCGGCGATTGAGGCCCGCACAGGGGGTAGACGCGTATCGGCCGCGGCCGATAGCGGCGCAGGGGGCGTTGCCCCCTACAACTGCCCTCTTCCCAAGACGAAAAAACCGCCCACAAGGGGCGGTTTCCGACATAAACACTGCCTGCAGGTTTACTTCTTCTCAAGCGCTTCGTTGATGACAGCCCGGAACGACTCTATCGGCTGGGCACCGACAAAGAGTTTGCCATTGATGACAAACGTAGGCGTGCCGCTGATGCCGGCACCCGAAGCTGCCGCCATGTCGGCAGCAACGATTGCCGCATAGGCACCGCTGTCAAGTTCTGCGGCAAAGCGCTCGACATCCAGGCCAAGCTGGGCCGCGTACTTCTTGAGATCATCGACGCTGAGCGCCTGCTGATTCGCAAACATGAGATCGTGCATCTCCCAGAACTTGCCCTGCGCATGCGCTGCCATCGCCGCCTCACCGGCCTTCTGCGCATTGGCGTGGAAGGGCAGCGGAAGGTGCTTAAAGACGAGATTGATCTTGCCTTCGTATTCCTTGAGCAACTGCTCAAGCGTCGGCGTGACGCGCTTGGAGAACGGGCATTCAAACTCGGTAAAGAGAACCAGCGTCACCGGCGCATCCGCCGCACCGCGCATGGGGGAACCCGCAGTGTTGACGACAATTTTGGGCTCAATGTTGCTCTTGGCGATTTCCTCATAGAGCTTGTCGGATGACACGCCCTTGGCGAGGAATTCCTGAACAATGAGAAGCTCTTTGTCGAGGGCAGCCTGGAAAGCCTGCAAAGGCTGAGCGCCGCTGAGACGCAGACCATTGAAGAAGAAGTGCGGTGTACCCTGAACGCCGGCACGCTTACCCGCATCAATGTCGGCCTGGACGGCAGCCACCACAGCCGGGCTCTCCAGGTCGGCAAGGAACTTCTGCATATCCAGGCCAACCTGCTCCGCATACTTAATCAGGTGCTCGCGGCCAAGGGCCTTGGTGTCCTGGAAAAGAAGCGTATAGTATTCCCAGAACTTGCCCTGAAGCTTTGCAGCCTCAGCAGCCTGATGCGCCAACCTGGCATTCTGGTGGAAGTCGAGCGGGAAGTGCTTGAACACAATCTTAACCTTGCCAGGATTGTTCTCAAGCAGCTGATTGATCGTCGTATTCCCACGGGCACAGAACGGACACTCAAAATCCGTAAACTCAATAAGCGTCACAGGTGCGGAAAGATCGCCCAGCACAGGAGCCCCTGTGATATCAATAAACACGCGGGCCGCCTCGGCTGCCGGAGGAGGTGCTGGCTTGGCCGCCTCAGGGGCCTCCGCCGGCTTCGTGGCAGAGTTGAAGAGCTCCTTATAGAGTGCCTCACCGCTGAGGGACTTCTCGGCAGCAACTTGTTTGGCTCGCGCGATTTCCTTGTCGATGGCCGCCTTGAAATTCTCAAAAGGCTGAGCACCGGAGAGGAACACGCCGTTGATCAGGAAACCAGGCGTACCGCGCACACCCAATCTGCCTGCGTCCTCAATACCCTTCCTGATATAAGCTGCCGTCTCTTCACTGTTCATGTCCGCCTCAAAACGGGCCATGTCCAGACCAATCTTCTCGGCCGATGCTCGGATGTATTCCATCGTAAGACCAGTCGGATTCTTAAAGAGCTCTTCATGCATCTCCCAGAACTTGCCCTGACGCATCGCCGCCACCACCGCCTTTGCTGACGGAAGGCCATTGGCGTGGAAATCCAGCGGCAAATTCACAACACCCAGGCGAACTTCCCCGGGATACGTCTCAAGCACCTGGGCAAGTGTGGGCTGAACTCTGCCACAGAACCCGCACTGATAACCGCTAAACTCGATAATCGTCACGATCGCATTCGCGTCACCCTTCATCGGCAACGCCTCAACCTGAAGCGGCAACAGGATATTGGGATCCACCTCCGTCTTCGGGATGGCGTGCTTCAACGCCCCACCACCGACACCCTGCTGGGTCTCGACGGCTGTCGTCGACGTAGCACCGCTCTTTTCTTTGGCCTTGCAACCTACCATGCCCAAAGCCAACACAGAAGCCAACACGATCATCGCACGCTTTGCATTCGGTTGCATAATCTTCGTCATCTCTCGCATCTTTCTCTCTTCTCCGTATTAAGGATATGCGCCCCCGACGCCGTAAACCGCCACGGCCACTCCCGGCGGAACGCACATTTTACTCAAATACTCCCAACGCGCAAGCACCGATTGTGCACGCACGCAAACAATCAACCCACACCCCAGAGGCCAGGCAAAACATCTCTTCGGCAGCTGCCGATCCCCACTCGCTGCCTCTGCCATCTCCCCCCCTAGAAGGCATTCCCAATGCTAAACTCAAACACCACGGCATCTTCCGTACGCTTGCGCGCAAGCGGGAAACCCCACTCAAAGCGCAATAACCCCATCGGCGACATCCAGCGGAGCCCAAACCCCATTGATGAGCGCAACACCGATGAATACTTATCCTCATTCGCAAACCAGTCTATCTTCAGCGACAGATCCTGGTTCTCATTAAACGCATTGCCCATGTCGAAGAATACCACCCCCGAAATGCCCATCGACTTGAGAATCGGAACCTCTATCTCAGCATTGAACACGAGCTTTTTGTCACCGCCAATCTGGAAATTTGTCAACGATGAGGAGGGGTCTGTCACATTCGTCGTAAAGGAACGCGTCGGCCCAAGACTCGAACGCACAAAACCACGCACGGAGTCCGGCCCGCCCACAAAGAAACGCTCAAAAATTGGCACCTCTTTGCCCGGCCCATTCCAATTCGCGATATACCCAACCTCCAGGTTAAACTTTAACACCACATCCCAGATAATCGGAAAATACGCCCGGGCACGTCCCAAAAGACGAACAAACTCGTGATCGCTCCCAAGGTGCTCATCTGCAACATCCACAGATCCCTGCAGCATAAAGCCCTTCGTCGGCAGAAGCCGGTTGTTGCGCCTGTCCCACGTCAGGGTCGCATTGACCGAACTCGTCCACCCGCCATTGAGAATCGAACCGATATTGCGCTGCGTCGACCCAAATCTGGCTGTCGTGACATCGACATTTTCCAGGGTATAGGTCAAATCCAGCGTCAGGTCCCGCATAAGCGGATAGCCAAATCCAAGATTTCCACCCCAGGAACTGCGCGTAAAGTCCGTATACACGTATTCGTATCTGAACGCTGAAATGCGGAATCGCCAGTTTGAGTCCAGAAAGTATGGATCAAAAAACTGAATGCTGAAAAGCTGGCGCAGCTTGGAGATCGTCCCCTGGGCAGCCAGAAAATGACCCCGGCCAAAAAGGTTGTCATACGAAATCTGAAGCGTCCCGATAAACGATTCTGAAGAGCTGAAACCTGCACCAATCTGGAATTGGCCCGTCGATCGCTCCGTCACATCGACCAGGATATCGATCCTATTCGGTTCGCCGGACGCCTGTGTCGTCACACTCACCTTCTCGAAATACCCCGTGCGCATGACCATCGCCTCACTCAGACGCACCAGATTCTGATGAAAGACCTGCCCCTCCAAAACCAAAATCTCACGCCGAATCACCTTGTCTTCGGTCTTCTTGTTGCCCGATATCAGGATTCGGCCGATGTGAACCAACTCCCCCTGCACGATGTGAAATGAAACCGCCAGGCTGTTGTCTGAATCGCCGGGACGGCGCCGCGGCTCCACCTGTGCATAGGCATAGCCCCGATCAGCATAGAAATCCTGAATCCGGCGAACGTCTTCAAAGAGCTGCGACAGCCTGAACCCCTGACCAGGCTCAATCGTGATCAGCGACATCATCGTCTCGTGCGATTCCAAAAGATCGCCTGTCAGGTCAACGTTGTCGATTGTCGTGAACTCCCCCTCTTCGACTTTGATCGTGATGTACATTGAGCGACGATCTTCCGAGAGCTGAATCTGTGTATCGACGACATGCGCATCGGGATACCCGTTCTCAGAATACCATGCCGAAATGCGCTGAAGATCTCGCTTGAACTCTTCGTCCTTAAACTGACCCGCACCCGAAAGCATCCCAAGCAAAGACCCCTCGCGCGTAAAAATCCGCGCCTTGATGTCATCATCTGTCAGCGCCTCATTGCCGAGGATCGTTATCCGCCTCACCTTGACCTTATCATACTCGCGTATATGGAAGATGATGTCTGCGTCCCCATCCTCACGCATCCTGATCTCGCTTCGAACCTCGGCCAGAAAATAACCCTCACGATCATAGTGCGCCTTAATCCGCTCAAGACTGGTATTGATCCTGTCGATATCCAGAGGAGTCGCCACGCGGAGATTCACCGACTCCTGCAAATCCTTGGTCTTGAGCGCACTGTTCCCGACAAAGGAAAAACCGGCAACCGATGGCTTCTCAATCAGCCTGTAGGTCAATATGTGGCGGCCATCAATAACTTCCAGGTCTACCTGTATGTCATCGTACAGACGCATCCGAAACAGGCGCTTGACATCTTCCGATACAGTCGCCAAATCAAGACGCTGACCACGCGCCTGCCTGATATAATAAAGCAGATCCTCATCCGCGTTGCGCTTATTCCCGGCAAGACGGATGTCATCAATGATGACCCCCTCAGCCTCAGGAAATAACACCGTCTCAGCCCATGCCAAAGAGACCATCAAAAACAAGGCCATGACGCCTGACAAAAGACGGCTACCAATGCGTCCTATCACGGCCCCTCTCCTTCGCCAGCCACCCTCACCGCATTCGACACTGCCTCACATCCTGACAAACTTCCCCCCTCCAGGTCCTCCTCGTCAAATGGCAATCCGCTGTCATGCGCCTCAAAAAGCAGCCCGTCTTCCATATTCAGCCGGCGAGGCATTCGCCGTGCCAATACCTCATCGTGCGTCACAATCACGACCGTCAGATTCAGCGTCTGATTCAATTCCCAAAACAAACGATGAATCCCCGTCCCCGTCTTCTGGTCAAGATTGCCTGTCGGTTCATCCGCCAGCAATATGCTCGGTGACATCATCAATGCCCTGGCCAGCGCCACACGCTGCTGTTCTCCGCCCGACAACTCCCCGGGCTTATGTGAACCTCGATTCTCCAGCCCCACGCGAGACAGCAGCGATTCCGCCCGGCGGCGGGCAAGTGCATGGCTTTCCCGGTGAATCAGCGCAGGCATCATGACATTTTCAACTGCCGTAAACTCACTCAGCAGGTGGTGGAACTGGAACATCAGCCCAATGTGCTCATTGCGAAAACGCGCCAAAGCCGACGGAGAATACGAAAACACATCCTCCTTCCCAAACAGAATTCGCCCGGAAGATGGCTTGTCGAGCGTTGCCAGCAGATGCAAAAAAGTCGACTTGCCCGCACCGCTGCGGCCTCGAATGCTCACCATCGAAGCCGGCGGAAGGACAATGTCTATACCGCGAAGAACCTCAAGTGTACGACCATCATGGAAGAACTCCCTGCGAAGCCCCTCGACAGAGATATCCAACGCTCGAGGCCTGTCATCTATCATCATTCGCCTACAACGCTCCCAAAAACCCACGCCGCAAAAAAAATTCAGCACAGATAAAAACGCGGCGCTATGACTAACCGAAAACCATCGACATGGTCAAGGCCTTGACGCCACCCAAATCAATCGTTGCGCAAACCCTCCACGGGATCCAGACGCACAGCCATAATGCTGGGCAAAACGGTCGCCAGAAGACTTATCCCAAAAGCTGCCAGACATATCAGCCCAACCTCTCCCCAAATCACCGTAACAGGGATCTGCGTGATGTAGTACACACCGCCTGGCAACTTTATCCCTAAACTCGCAATGATCCAACACATTCCAAGCCCGAGAACCGCACCAATCACCGTCCCAAGGCCCCCTATCGCAGCCCCCTGAACCACAAATATCCGCACAATGCTTGACGTGCTCGTCCCCATTGCCTTGAATATCGCAATCTCACGCGCCTTCTCAATGACCATCATGATGAGCAAACACAATATGCTAAACGATGCCACCAGTATGATCGATGTCAGAATCACAAACATCGCCATCTTCTCCAGCATGATGGCGCCAAACAAACTCGCGTTGAGCGTCTTCCAGTCCTCAACCTCGATATTGGGATCATCTGCCAGTGCTGCCCGAATGGCATCCCGAACCATCGTGCTGTCCTCAAGCCGCCTGGTCCGCACATCAATCCCCGTCACCCTGTCGCCAATCCCCAACAACGACTGCGCCTCTCTCAAAGACACATACCCCATCTTCGCATCAAAATCGAACATCCCGCTGTAATACGATCCCACAAGCTTAAAGGGACGGCTCTTCGGAAGACCGCCAGCCGGTCCAACGTCCCCCGTCGGACTCATCACATGAACCTCGGCACCCAAAAACAACCCCATATTCACCTTCAGCTCCCGCCCCAGCAATATTCCCCCTACGCGGCGAACCCCCACATCATCCTCACTCAGCCCGGGCAAAGCCTTCATGATACGCCGCTGCGAGGACTGAGCCACCAGATCCGCATTCGGATACCTGTCAAACTCACCCACAAGCCCCGGCACCCGCCCTGCCGCTCTCCCCTCTTCCACCCAGCTGTCCTCCCCTATCGCCTCCAAAAGCCATTGCTCCTCTTCTGTCACGACCGCCTCACCAGGTACCGCCTTCCTCTCAGCCATGGCCTGTGGCTCAGCCGCTTCTTCCTGTACCGGCATCTCTGCCGCCGCGGCTTCATCCAGGCCAGAGAGCGCGCCATCCGCAAGCCACCCCCCATGCTTACTCCCCGCAAATGCCAGCGCCGCCTTCGCGCCGGCGCGCTCCAGCGACGCCACTCGCTCTGGCGTCAACGCCGGATCCCCCTCATCACTATGAATCGTCAACGCACCACGCCTCAACACCGTCCCCGCCGTCGAAATGCTCGGCAGCACATCCGCATTCTCCAAATACGACAGCTCCCCCTCCTCCATATACTCACCAATCCGGGTCGTCGTCGTTATCTCCCGATAGTCCACACCACGCAACACGGCCGTCTGCAAATTCGTCGGTGAATTCAGCATCACCTCCGCCTCGACATACGCACTCATTCCCTCGATACGAGGCAAATCGCGGATCCGCGCCATGATCGCACCGTAATCCTCCAAATACCCCTCCTTGC
>Ga0209737_10000397_pt1 | contig 37356 bp, 29 predicted proteins | sample TergutCu122P3_FD_187284 | JGI IMG/M metagenome (GOLD analysis project Ga0209737, IMG submission 187284) | Cubitermes ugandensis P3 segment gut microbial communities from Kakamega Forest, Kenya - Cu122 P3 (SPAdes) (version 2) | ecosystem: Host-associated > Arthropoda: Insects > Digestive system...
CAAGGGAACCCGTGTTATCGAAGACGACGCTATTGTCATCAACGTGTATCCGAATCCGACTGTTGACAACGTGTATCTCTCTGCTAACGCCGACATCCAACTATACACCTTACAAGGCGTATTGTTACACAGCGGCTTCGGCAGCGAAGTTGACTTGACCGATTATCCGAAAGGTGTGTATATCTTGAAGATAAACGAAGAGACGACTGTAAAAGTGGTGAAATTGTAACCGAACCTTCGGATACGTACCGTAGAGACGGGGGCCCCGTCTCTACAATCAACCGCACCGCGTCCGAAACAAACACAGAAATGACAAAGGTCAATTCATAAAAGTAACATGTAAAAAATAAGATCGCATAGTTTAAACGCCCACGGTGCGCAGCCGCTAGAGTTCGCTCTCTTTGTTAAATTGTCTCGTTATTTTTTACATGTTACTCTACTCACAAAATATTACAACCTGAGTTCGAGATAGGATTTTTCTTATTTTATTGAATTTCAATTACAAACAGACTCCTCACTCCGTTACGTTCGGAATGACCTTCTGACTTATGGGGAGAAGTAAGTAAACGTTGAAATACAGGTCATTCCAAACGTAACGGATAAAGTGAGAAATCTCGCTTATCCCGAACACAGGTTTATTAAAATTCTATTTAATAAAAACTTGAAAATTATGAAAGCGTTCCTAACAAATCCAACAATTCGCTTGCCTTCCGCTCTTGGAGCAACGGCAGCAAATACTGTCGAAGACATCGTCGTCAACGTGTATCCTAATCCGACTGTTGACAAAGTGTATCTCTCTGTCAATGCCAACATCCAACTATACACTCCGCAAGGCGTATTCTTATACAGCGGCTTCGGCAGCGAAGTTGACTTGACCGATTATCCGAAAAGTGTGTACCTCTTGCAGATAAACAGAGAGACGACTGTAAAAGTGGTGAAATTGTAACCGAGGTGACGTACCCGTAGAGACGCAATGCATTGCGTCTCTACCACAACACAGAAATGGCAAAATTACCCTTCATTTTGGAGATCCCTCTTTCCGCTCCGCTGCGTTCGGGATGACATCTCACATTATGAGGGTGGGAATGACGGGAGTGGCGACGAAGCCGCCGCTCCCCGTCACTCCTTCGCAAGTCGGAAACGCCCGTCATTCCGAATGGAACGAAGTGGAATGAGGAATCTCTCGCAAATAGCACTGTCATTGATAGGAATAATATTATGAATCTTATAGAAATCTATTTTTAAAACTCATAAAAGCTTGAAAATTATGAAAACGTGTTTAACAAATCCAACAATTCGCTCGCCCACTACTTGCAGAGCAACGCGGTTGTCTCAAAAGTCAAAAAAGACGGTTCGTCATTCTTGGCAGAGCCAAAAATCCCCTGATAATCAAATTTCGATTTTTAATGGGGTTCCGCGTCAAGCGCGGGATGACGAGCTTTTGAGACAGCCTCGAAAGCGTAGAAAAATTAACAAACATTCTTTAATTAAATAAATAAGCGTATGAAACATTTAATAAAAAAAGCAATTGTCGCCTTCCTTCTGCTCACAGCAGCAACGGCAACGACTTTTGCACAGGGTATTGCTATCAATACAGCTAACTTTCCTGATGCTAATTTCAGAGCATGGGCATTGTCGCAACCTTGGGGAAGCGATGCATTTCTCGGTATGGGCGATGTTAGCCAAATTACAGTTATCAATGTTTCCGGTAAAGGAATAAAAGACTTGACCGGTATTCAGTACTTCACTCATCTCGAAAATTTGGATTGTTCCAACAATTCACTTACTTCGATTGCACCTAATTTGACGAGGAGTCTGGATCAACTTGTAACATTGGATTGTTCCAACAATCTACTCACTTCGATTGATGTGACAGGGTTGACGAAACTCGTAAGGTTGTATGCAGGAGGGCAAAAAGTACAGCTCGATATGTTTCCGGATGAAGGCGGGCTGCGTTCGTCCGAGACTGTATTTAGCGCCGCTATAGAGATGAACAATCCTACAGAATTTGCCAATGGAGTATTCTACGCCGACGGCAAACTGTATAATAGCAATACTCTCTTATTTAACACTCCTTTTGAAACAGATGTCGCAGGATTCCCTGTAAAAGTGAGTGGTGATATTATCATGGAACTTTTTGGTAGTCCGGCGGGCTACGGAACGATTACGTTGGAAAAACTTGTTGACGGCGTACCTTTTTCGATGAGTAGAAAATACAACAACGTTAACGCTTCCGAACTAATCGAATTCATGACATTTGAGCTATATGCGGTTAGCGGTTACGGTGCGGAAATTACCGGAGAACCTATCGCAATCGGCGGAATAAATACCAATGGTAGAATCACGTTTACCCCATCGGAATTTGAGCAAGGCTGGTATGCGGTGAAAGAAGTGTTTTCAGGTAAAGCGGCGCAAGTCTTTGAAGAAGTTGAACCGGTGTATGTGCAACTTGGCGCAAACGGTATTAAGAGTAGTCTTAATGATTTCGACAGAACAGACGAATATAGAGCTGCTATGACAGATCCTACTTTCGCTAAAATTACTTTAGAAGGATCAGATCCGCATTCGCGTGTTATGTTTAATTTTGAAGTAAACAACGGAGTGATAAACAGTTCATTTTGTGCTGTTTGGCACGCTTCGAGTGTGAGCGGTATATTTGTAGACAAAACGGATGAATGGGCGGAAACGCCGGAGAAAAAAGCGGCTATTAAATCCGCTTTAAACTATATCTACAATATGTATGGTTCTTTGGACGCATGGAATCCGAGAGTGGACGACGCTGCACAAAACACAAAGCTTATTGCGCAAGCGTCTATGTGGTTAATACTTGGACAGATAGCTGCAATAGAATTAATGGACGACTATAGCCATGCCAGACCAAATATTAACGCCGCTCTTGCCGATGTGATGGCAAACGGTTTAACAACCCCCGGTTCGATTGATATAGTGTTCTTAGCTGTTGAAGGTTATCCGGCAAATGCGTCGACAAACCAACCGCAAATTATTCCGATTTACAATTCGTTTAGAAATGTAACGAAAGACTGTTCGGTGTATGAATCCGTTGTAACACCGCCGACTTGTACCGAAGTGGGGTATACAACTTATACCAATATTTGCGACGAGAGTCTGACGTACACCATTGATACTGTTCCTGCTTTGGGATATTACACCACAGTGGTAACGCCGGCAACTTGTACCGAAGAAGGTTATACAACTTATGTACATTCTTGCGACGAGAGTCTGACGTACACTGCCGATACTGTTCCTGCTACGGGATATTTCACTGAAACGGTAGTACTGCCAACCTGTGACGAAGAAGGTTATACAATTTATGTACATTCTTGCGACAAGGATCTGGTATATACTGCCGATACGATTCCTGCTTTGGGACATACTTACTCCAGAGTGGTAACACCGCCAACTTGCGACGACGAAGGTTATACAACTTACACCAGTCTTTGCGACGGCAGCACATACACCGCTGATACTGTTCCTGCTTTGGACAACAAATACGTAGCTGTGGTAACTGCGCCAACTTGCAATACAGGAGGTTATACAACTTATACTCGTGTGTGCGACGGTGACACCTATGTTGCTGATTATCTTCCTGCTTTGATCTGTGACGGTGAAGTTATTTTGGATAAAGAGGTTGACTGTGAGCCGATTAACGAATGGTTGGCAAAAAATCCTAATGTTAACCCTACCGAATTAATCAACTCTATGGTATTCCACCTTTATGCGGTTGCAGGCAACGGTGCGGCAATTTCAGGTGCGCCTTACGCAGTCGGTATGGCTAATCTTGCCGGTAAAATCACGTTTACTCCGGCAACAGTTCCGGTAGGCTGGTATGCAGTAGTTGAAACGCTTTCGGGCAAAGCGGCGGAAATATTTAGAAGACCTGCTGCGTTGTATATATACGTTGGCACTAACGGTGTTCAGACTGAAGCTGTATTCAACAACAAAACGTTGAACACCAACTGCGAGTGTCTTATCTCTATCGAAAGGAACTTCCCTGATCCTAATTTCAGACAGTTTGTTATAGATAATTTCGACAACGAGAAAGACGGCTATCTTACTTGCGATCAAATGTTGGGTATAAAAGTGTTGGATATTTCTAAGCAAGGCATTGCCGACCTTACAGGTATCTGCTGCTTTACCGGACTTCAATATTTGTATGTTCAAGACAATCTGCTTACCATGCTTGATGTATCGTGCTTGGAGCATCTTCAAGGGATAAATTACTGCGGCAACCCGCTCGTTTCGATTAACACAGGCGTAGCTAAATGGGTGGTAGATTGCGAAAACCCGGGCAGCGACAGCAATAGTAATAGCAACAGTAACAGCAACAGCGATAGTGATAGCGACAGTGATAGCGACAGCGACAGCGGAAATGAAGATTGTATTTGCTGCGATTGCGCTGATGAGCATTATACTCCGGTTGTTATCCCTCCAAGCGGAGATTGTGATGTTTTTGTAAGCGCAGTAAACTTCCCTGATGCTAATTTCAGAGCGTTTATTATTGCTAATTATGGCGGATGTCTTTCTACCGAACAGATTTTGGCTATAAAACACATGGATGTTTCCGGAAAAAACATTGCCAACCTTACAGGTATCTGTTATTTTGTCGGACTTCAAACATTGGATGTAAGCAACAATCAACTCACTGCGCTTGATGTATCGTGCTTGACACATCTTCAACATTTGGATGTCAGCAACAATCAACTCGTTACGTTGGATGTTTCGGCTTTGACATTCCTTAAAGGATTGAATGCCGGAGACAACCTGATCGTTACGTTGAAAGCGTTTAAGTTGGCAAATCTTGAAGAATATTACGCCGACAAAGGAGTTCGCGTCATCGAAGACGAAAACGAAGCTATCGTCGTCAACGTTTATCCGAACCCAACCGCCGACAAAGTGTATCTTTCAACCAATGCCAACGTTAAACTATATACCCAACAAGGCGTATTGTTATACAGCGGCTTTGGCAGCGAAGTAGACTTGACCGCTTATCCGCAAGGGTTGTATATCTTGCAGATAAACGAAGAGACAACTGTGAAATTGGTGAAATTGTAACCGAACCTTCGGATACGCACCGTAGAGACGGGGCGCGCCCCGTCTCTACAATCAACCTCACCATGTCTAAATTCAACAAAAAACGGCAAACCTGAAAATGGTTTGCCGTTTTTGTGTTTAGTAATGTGTGAAAAATAAGTTGCTCTAATTTTATGTTCAAAGTTTAAGGTTCACGGTTCAAATCACAACCTTAAACTTTGAATCTTGAACTTTTGAACCTTTTATTTTTTCACACGTTGCTTACCCGAAAAATTTCGTATACCGGCAGCCCGGAATGTAAAGGAGTGTAAACTTTTCTTTTTTCAGGTCTTTTAGGTTATTTTTTATTTAAAAATTTAAAAATCAAATAGATGCTTGTTTTTGTAGATATTGTGTCTTATCTATTTTCGTCAATTCTTTTTACAAAAATAACAAAGATTAACTATTTAAGATATAGCACTTAGGTGCGATATATAAAATAATTTTTATCTTTGCGGTCTGGCATTATTTACATTGGAGCGTAATTATTGCCGGAAATGTGAAAATGGTCCATTATTATTAACTAAATTATAAATTTATGAAACATGTAATCAAAAAAGCAGTTTTCGTTTGTCTGTTCCTCGCGACAGCAACGATAGCGACCTTTGCGCAAGGTGTTCAAATAAACGCAACCAACTTTCCTGACGCTAATTTCAGGGCATGGGCATTGGAGCAACCTTGGGGAAATACTGCATTTCTCGGCATGGGCGATGTTAGCGGAATCGCAGTTATCAATGTTTCCGGTAAAGCGATAAAAGACTTGACCGGTATTCAGTACTTCACTCACCTCGAAAGTTTGGATTGCTCCAACAATTCTCTCACTTCGATTGATCCTAGCTTGACAAGGAGTTTATCTAAACTCGTAAATTTGGATTGCTCCAACAATCTACTCACTTCGATTGATGTGACGGGATTGAAGAAACTCGTAACGTTGAATGCCGGAGGGCAAAAAGTACAGCTTGATATGTTTCCGGAGGCGGTGCTGCGTTCGTCCGAGACTATATTTGGCGCCCCTATAGAGATGAACAATCCTACAGGACTTGCCGCTGGAGTATTCTACGAAAACGGCAAACTGTATAATAGCAATCCTCTCTTATTTAACACTCCTTTTGAAACAGATGTAACAGGAGGATTCCCTGCAAAATTGAGTGGTGATATTATCATGGAACTTTTTGGCGCTCCGCCGGGATACGGAAAGATCTCTTTGGAAAAACTTGTTGACGGCGTGCCTTTTTCGATGAGTGGAAAATATAACAACGTTAACGCTTCCGAACTAGTCGGATTGGTGACATTTGAGCTTTATGAAGTTGACGGCTACGGCGCGGCAATTACCGGAGAACCTATCGCAACCGGCGCAATAAACGCCAACGGTAGAATCACGTTTACCCCATCGGAATTTCCGCAAGGTTGGTATGCAATAAAAGAAGTGATTTCAGGCAAAGCGACAAAAGTCTTTCAACAAGTTGCACCGGTGTATGTGCAACTCGGCGCAAACGGCATTAAGAGTAGTCTCAACGATTTCGACAGAACAGACGAATATGGAGCAGCTATGACAGATCCTACTTTCGCTAAAATTACTTTAGAAGGAGGATCTCCACAGTCGCGTGTTATGTTCAATTTTGAAATAAACAACGGAGAGGTAATCAGCTCATTCTGTGCTGTTTGGCACGCGTCGAGTGTGGCAGGTGTATTTGTAGATAAAACGGATGAATGGGTAGAAACGCCGGAAAAACAGGCTGCTGTTAAATCCATGTTTAACTATATCTACAATACATACGGTTCTTTAGATGGATGGAATCCGAGAGTAGACGACCCTGCACAAAATACAAAGTTTATTGCCCAAGCGGCTATGTGGCTAATACTTGAACACGTAGAAGCGATAGAATTAATGGACGACTACAGCCACCCTAGACCAAATATTAACGCCGCTCTTGCCGATGTGATGGCAAACGGTTTAACAACCCCCGGTTCGATTGATGTAGTGTTCTTAGCTGTTGATGGTTATCCGGCAAATGCGTCGACAAACCAACCGCAAATTATTCCGATTTACAACTCGTTCAGCAATCTAACAAGAGACTGTGCGGAGTACGACTTTGTTGTAACACCGCCAACTTGTACCGGAGTGGGGTATACAACTTATACTAATATCTGTGATGAGAGCTTGACATACACCACTGATACTATTCCTGCTACGGGATATTTCACCCCAGTGGTAACACCGGAAACTTGTAGCGAAGATGGTTATACAACTTATGTACATTCTTGCGATAGCACTCTGACATACACTGCTGATACAGTTCCTTCTACGGGGGTGTACACTCCAATGGTAATACCACCAACTTGTTTAGATGAGGGTTATACATTTTATATACATGAATGCGATAAGTTATTATATTATTATGCCGATACTGTTCCTGCTTTAGGATATTTCACCGAAGTGGTAACTGACCCAACTTGTTTAGATCCGGGTTATACAACTTATGTACATTCTTGCGAAGACAGTCTGACATATACCGCAGATACCATTCCTGCTTTGGGATATTTCACCGAAGTAGTAACTCCGCCAACTTGCGACGAAGATGGTTATACAACTTATGTACATTCTTGCGAAGACAGTCTGACATATACTGCTGATACTGTTCCTGCTACAGGACACACTTACACCTCGGTGGTAACTGCCCCAACTTGCGACGACGAAGGTTATACAACTTACACCAGTCTTTGCGACGGCAGCACATACACTGCTGACACTATTCCTGCTACAGGACACATTTACACCTCGGTGGTAACTGCCCCAACTTGTGACGAAGATGGTTACACAACTTACACCAGTCTTTGCGACGGCAGAACATACACCGCTGACACTATTCCTGCTACAGGACACATTTACACCTCGGTGGTAACTGCCCCAACTTGTGACGAAGATGGTTATACAACTTATACCAGTCTTTGTGACGGCAGCACATACACCGCTGACACTATTCCTGCTACGGGACACATTTACACTCCTGTGGTAACTGCGCCAACTTGCTACGCAGGAGGTTATACAACCTATACGAGCAATTGCGACGGTAGGTCATATATCGCTAATCATGTTCCTGCTTTAATCTGTGACGGTGAAGTTATTTTGGAAAAAGAGATTGACTGTGAGCCAATGAACGAATGGTTGGCAGCAAATCCTGATGTTAACCCTACCCAATTAATCAACTCTATGGTATTCAATCTTTATGCGGTTGCCGGTAACGGTGCAGCAATTATCGGTGCGCCTTACGCAACCGGCAGGGCTGATCTTAACGGTAAAATCACATTTACCCCGGCAACAGTTCCGGTAGGTTGGTATGCGGTAGTTGAAACCCTTTCGGGCAAAGCTGCGGAAATATTTAGAAGACCTGCTGCGTTGTATATATACGTTGGCACTGACGGCGTTCAGACTCAAGCTGTATTCAACAACAAAACGTTGGATACCAACTGTGAGTGTCTTATCTCTATTGATAGAAACTTCCCTGATCCTAATTTCAGACAGTTTATTATTGATAACTTCGACCACGAGAAAGACGGTTATCTTACTTGCGATCAAATGTTGGGTATAAAAGTGTTGGATATTTCTAAGCAAGGCATTGCCGACCTTACAGGTATCTGCTGCTTTACCGGACTTCAATATTTGTATGTACAAGACAATTTGCTTACCGTGCTTGATGTATCATGCTTGGAGCATCTTCAAGGGATAAATTACTGCGGAAATCCGCTCGTTTCGATTAACACGGGGGTAGCTAAATGGGTGGTAGATTGCGAAAACCCAGGCAGTGACAGCAATAGTAATAGCAACAGTAACAGCAACAGCGATAGTGATAGCGACAGTGATAGCGACAGCGACAGCGGAAATGAAGATTGCATTTGCTGCGAGTGCGCTGATGATTATACTCCGGTTGTTATCCCTCCAAGTGGAGATTGTGTTGTTCCTGTAAACGCAGCTAACTTCCCTGATCCTAATTTCAGAGCGTATATTATTGCTAATTTTGGCGGATGTCTTACTAATGAGCAACTTGTAGGAACAAAAACTATAAATGTTTCAGGACGTAACATTACCAATCTTACAGGTATCTGTTATTTTACCGGACTTCAAATTTTGAATGTCAGCAACAATCAACTCGCTACGCTTAATGTATCTTGCTTGACGCATCTTCAACATTTGGATGCGAGCAACAATCAACTCACAGCGCTTGATGTATCTGCTTTGGCATTCCTTAAAGGATTGGATGTAAGCGGCAATCCGCTCGCTACGTTGAAAGCGTTTAATTTGGCAAATCTTGAAGAATATTACGCAGACAAGGGAGTTCGCGTTATCGAAGAAGATGCTGTTACCGTCAACGTTTATCCGAACCCAACTGCCGACAAAGTGTATCTTTCAACCAATGCTAACGTTAAACTATACACCTCGCAAGGCGTATTGTTATACACCGGCTACGGCAACGAAGTAGACTTGACCGCTTATCCGCAAGGATTGTATATCTTGCAGATAAACGAAGACGCAGTAGTGAAAGTGGTGAAATTATAACCCGAATATCGGATACGCACCGTATCCGAAACAAATGCGAAAACGGCAAACCTGAAAATGGTTTGCCGTTTTTGTGTTAAAAGGGTAATATAAATAAAAAATAATGCTTATCAGCAATATTACCCCAAATGTCAAAGTCAATGAATTTTATAAACACAAAGAGACAAAGAACACGAAGTTGTGCCTACTTTTTTTTATTTTTTTGTGTGCTTCGTGTCTTCGTGTTTACTATTTTTCATTAGGGGCAATATTGCTGATAAGCATTAAAAAAATCATCAAGACGATATGTCCCCCGTGTCTCTTTAAAAAGAAAATTCCTTGTAATCGATTATATTACAAGGAATTAATTTGTTTTCTGTGGAGATTACCGGACTCGAACCGGTCACCTCGACACTGCCAGTGTCGCGCTCTAGCCAGATGAGCTAAACCCCCGTTGGTGAAATTCGTCACAAAGATAAGCAGTTTTTTGAAATAAATAGTATCTTTGTAAAAAAAGATATTCTTATGATTGTTTTTAATACGACATATCTCGTCTCTTTTGAGGTGCACGACGTGTGGCTCCAATGGATCTCGTGCCGGCACATCCCCTCTATGCTCGGCACCTCCTTTTTTAAAGATCCGCGTCTTTTTAAAGTGTTGGTTGATGAAGAGCATGGGATAACCTATTCGCTTCAATTTTCATCGCCGGATATGGCAGCTATGCAGCAATGGCGGGAAAAACATAGAGCAGAGATAGACGCTGATTTGTGGGAAACATTCGGAGAATCGGTTATGTCCTTTTCTACTCTTCTTGAAGAAATTAATTAGGAGAAATGATAAGCAACGAGCAGGAAAAGAGCCATCCGAAAGAGCGTATTATTTTAGGCATTGACCCCGGCACTGTGATAATGGGATATGGATTGTTAAAAATAACAAAAAATAAACCTCAATTAATGGTGATGGGCGTGTTGGATTTAAAAAAATACGACGACCCTTATTTGAAATTACAAAAAATATTCGACCGTACATTAGCATTAATTGATGAGTATCAACCGGATGAACTGGCGATTGAAACTCCCTTTTTTGGGAAAAATGTACAGTCGATGTTGAAACTTGGTAGAGCGCAGGGCGTTGCAATTTCAGCGGCATTGCATCGTAATTTGCCGATAACGGAGTATGCTCCGCTGAAAATCAAAATGTCTATTACCGGCAACGGTAGCGCCTCGAAAGAACAAGTTTCCGAAATGTTGCGGCGCTATTTGAAAATCCCGCAAGAGAATATGTTGCCTCAATTGGATGCAACAGACGGATTAGCTGCCGCGGTTTGTCATTTTTTTCAAACCAATTCGCTTCAACAGACAAAAAAGTTTACGGGATGGAAAGATTTTGTTTCTAAAAACGAAAGTAGGGTAAATTTAAAATAATTTTTGTAACTTTGCCGACTGAAAAATAAAAAAAGGTAAGACAAGCATGGAGAAAAACAACGAACAGCAAGAATTGGATTTATTTTCATTACTTGGGAAAATAGTTAATTCCTTATATTATACTTTAAAAAAAATAGCCGGATTTCTCGGATATTTATTACAGCTCACATTTAGGTATTACTATGTGTTTTTCCTTTTTATGTTCGCTGCTGCAGCTTATTCTTATTACGCAACGCACGGTGATCGCAGGGTATATAAAGCAGAGTTTAGAGTGATGCTGAATGACGGCGACCTTAATACTTATTCGGAAATAATCAAATCCTTGGATCGTTACTTAAAGAATAAGGACTCGGAAAGATTTGATAACATTTTGCAAATGCCGCCGCAGGAAAGAGGAAAAGTGAGCGCTCTCTTTTATAGTGTTGTCGAGGAGAAAGATACTATCGTAATGAATACTACCATTGGTATTACACTTGGCATGAGTGATCCGGAGGTCTTTCCAACAGTAGAAAAAGCGTTGATTGATTATTTCAAAAAGAATCCGCACTTTGATGCTCTCAACACTGTTCGTATAGCATCGTTGAAAGAGCGTGAAAGAATTTTAGAAAAAGATATTGCAGAAATAGATAGTTTGCAAAAAATCGAATATTTCCAAAAAACGAATGAATCCGTGATTAAATTGGATCAAAACAAGTTGGATCAAAAACTGATTTTAAAAACGGAGAAACAGATGTTTTATGTCGATAAGTTGGAATTGCTGAAAGAAAAAGAGGCAGTATCCAAAGAATTGGCAACCCAGTCCGAAGTTGTAACTGTGGTGAGCGAGTTTCCGCCGAGTTTGCGACCGTTTGTCGCTATGCGCCACGTAATTGTAAAATATGCGCTTATCGCGTTGGCGTTGTTCCTTTCCCTCGCTCTACTTTGGGATAATCGGAAACCAATTATTGGTTATTTGCGAAAAGAATAATGCAAACAAACAGTCCGGAGGGCTGAATGTGAATAACTCCGTGTGAGCCGAAGACGTAGCTCAGTGAGCAAAACAGATGTGTGAACGATGTATTTTCTAAACCGAAATCTCCGGACATTCTTTACATATCTCCGGTACATTTCGACGTTGAAAAAAGACATCCCTGAATTGTACTGCTTTTTGACTTCCCCAAAGCTCGTCCAAGCAATGCTCTTTTAGATTCCCATAAGCATATTTTGCCTCCTTATCATAGCAACAAGGAGCCATATCGCCTTCCCAAGTAATCACGGCGCTGCTCCATTGTCGAAGGCAGTATTTTCCTCTTTTCTTTATCAGCTTGAATTTTCCGGATTCATCCTTTTTATATCGAGAGTAAACGGGATTGTCGGGGGGCAATATTCCGGATGATTGTTCTGCATTATATATTTGAGCAGATTTGATGGAAGTCCGGTCTACTCCGAGTTCTTTGCCCAGCTCCTTAAATCGTTTTATTTCCCCTTCGTTATGTTTGAAAACAATAAATTGCAATTCAATCAACGGATAATTTATTTTTAATTTATTTTTAATTTTGACCAATGTTTTGATACCGGATATAACTTGGTTAAAATCACCTCCTTTACGATATTTTTGATACGATTCAGACGTAACCCCGTCAAGGCTGATAGTCAGAAAATCCAATTTTGATAAAACCAACTTTTTGACATTCGTTTCGGAGAAAAAATGTCCGTTGGTAGACGATGCTACAAAAATTCCTTTTGATTTGGCATAACGGATGAAATCAACGAACTGAGGATGCAAAAAAGGTTCTCCTTGAAAATAAAGGAGTAGATAACACAATTCCCTATAACTTTGGTCGATGATTTGATTAAAATCATTCGGCAATATGTTGCCTTTTTTTCGAGTCAATTTTTTATTTCCGGTCAAACATTCCGGGCAATGAAGGTTGCAACTATTCGTTGGTTCGATAGAAAGTGCAGCCGGTTTTGCCGATACGCTCGATTTTTTTGTTAGAATAGAAATATAAAATTGCAAAAACAGCAACAGCGCATTCCTGACTTTTCGGAAAGTAAGCGTCTTGCAAAAGCGATAACCGTATCGTATAAAGAATAGCATACCGGAAAATTTTAAATCGTAATTTGTAAGTTCAGAATCAATGTAGTTTAGTTAAGAGTGAAAAATAAATTTCGCATACACGCTAATCCATTCCCGTAGGGAATATTTCTCGGTAGAAAATAATATCCAAATGAGCCTTGCATTTTGTTAGGAATGCAACCTTATATAGGTCGTATATCTAACGGCATACGAGAGATTGTGAGGTTTTTCTCTACCGAGAGATAATCCCTAACGGGATTTTTCTTTCAGTCTTAACTAAACAACATTGAATTTTAAATAGTAAAACTACAATTTTTTTTTCAAATGTTAAAAAAATGGGATGTAAAAAAGAGTTTTTAACTCTTATTTGAAAGGAAAAGAAAAAAAAGAGCTATAAAGAGTAATTTTTTGAAGTATAAAAATTGTATTTATCGAAAAAAATCATACTTTTGCAATCCTTGTACAAATGGAGAGTTGTATTCTAACTATATTAATTTAATATTTTATCCTTACTATACTATGTATTGGACATTAGAATTAGCGTCAAAATTGGAAGATGCCCCGTGGCCTGCCTCAAAAGATGAGTTGATAGATTTTGCAATGCGGTCGGGAGCGCCGTTAGAGGTGATCGAAAATCTTCAAGAAATGGAAGATGAAGGCGAGATTTACGAAAGTATTGAAGATATTTGGCCCGATTATCCAAGTAAAGAAGACTTCTTTTTTAATGAAGAGGAATATTAGACAATGTTGAAAATAAGGTGTTTTTCAATGGGATAGCTCGTTTGAGCAAAAAAAAGTATTAAAAAACCTCATTTTTTATTGTAAATTATTGTAAAAATTACTAATATTGTTGTCGATTTTTCCGGCGACTGAGTAAGCAAAGTATGAAGAAAAAACGGCTAATATTTTTCTTTTTTCTTGGTCTCTTCTTTGGAGAGGTGCAAGCGCAATTTGAGGCTCAGTTTAGTCAGTACGCCGAAAACAAGGCAGCGATAAATCCCGGAGCAATAGCCGAAAACGATATGATTAACGGTATTTTTGTTGTTCGTCAGCAGTGGATGGGATTCAAAAATGCTCCCCGCAATATATTTGCTGCGGTAAACACGCCGGTCAGCATTATGGGAACGGATCACGGGATGGGGTTGAGTGTTTTAAGCAGTAGCGCAGGTTTATATGTAAACCAAAACGGTCTTTTTCAGTATTCTTATAAAGCAAAAACTTCAGGTAAAGTGTTGGGATTAGATCTTTCCGGAGGGGTTTTAAGTTTAGGATTGAATGCCGGTTTCATATATCAAGCATTTGATTGGAGTAAAGCTAATGTTGTTCCGGTTGATAATGGAAAACCAATAGAGAATGATTTTCACAGAAATGAAGCTTTTCCTACTGATACTACGGGGTTTTCCTTTGATATGGGCTGGGGTGTTTTCTTTTCCAATGAAAAGATGTATGCGGGATTCTCCGGATTGCACATGCCAAATACAGGCGTGAAATATGAAGGCTCATCCAAAGAGGTGAAATTATATGCGCCTCGTGTTTATTATTTAACAGGAGGATGCAATATTTCACTTTCAAATACGTTATATGTTTTAAAACCCTCAACTTTAATCAAAACGGACTTTAAGTCCTATCAAATGGAGTTGACAGGTTTATTGGAATACAATAAAACAATACAGGGCGGTCTTTCTTATAGATTTCAAGATGCATTTGTATTCATAGTTGGAATCAATTTATTAAATGGTCTGTATGCGGCTTATTCTTATGATTTGCCTATTTCGAGGATGATTTTATCGGGAGGAAGTCATGAAATTTCGCTACGTTACAGTTTTAAACCGCAGTTTACAGGACAAAGCAAACATAAAGTTATACATATATTATAAAAACACATATTATAAAAAGCAAATTAAGTAATTCAAATATCATGAAGAAGTTATTTATTATTTCATTTTCGTTAGTCACGTTATTGCTCACCGGGTGTGGAGGAGAAAATGGTGAGTTAGTGGGAGTTTATCAAAAGTCGTGGAAAGAACCTACTCCTTACGGAATGTTGTTCATTAAGAGGGGGTCATTTACAATGGGGCAAAATGATCAGGACGCAAACTGGGCAATGACATCGCAGTCAAAAACCGTTGCAGTGGATGCATTTTGGATGGATGAAACCGAAATCACGAATGGGGAATACAAACAATTCGTATTTTGGGTAAAAGACTCTATCGCAAGAGAAAAATTATCGGGCGTAGACGAGTCTTTTAAAATTACACAAGACAGAAGAGGAAACGACTTGAAAGTTCCGATCTTGAATTGGAGAAAGAAAATTCCTTGGAATAAACCGAATGAAGAGCAAGCGGCAGTGTTGGATAGTATGTTTTACATGGGAGAAGATGCGATAGATATTACTCGACAATTGAACGGAATGATTCTAATGTACAGGTATTCATGGGTGGATTATGTACAAGCTGCTAAAAAAGAGAATAAATTTGACGCTTTGCGCGGGGGCTACAATCGCAGTATTGAAGGATTAGGTACAACTAAGGACAGTGCTGATGTTATGGTCAGAAAAGATACTTCTTTTATCAATGAACAAGGACACATTATTAATCAAACTATATACAGAGAGTTAAAACGTCGTTCGGACTTCATCTCTCACAGAAAGATCAACATCTATCCGGATACTCTTTGCTGGATACGAGATTTTACTTACGCTTACAACGAGCCATACATGAAAATGTATTTTGCGCATCCGGGATACGGTGAATATCCGGTTGTAGGGGTTTCTTGGGAACAAGCACAAGCATTTTGTCATTGGAGAACATATTTGTTCAATTCACATCAAGTTAGAAATAGAGGTGTGAGAGTACAAGATTACCGTCTTCCTACCGAAGCTGAGTGGGAGTATGCTGCTCGCGGAACAAAAGATCTCTCTATGTACCCTTGGGGAGGTAATTACATACGTACGGCTAAAGGGTGTTTCCTCGCCAACTTTAAACCGCAAAGGGGTAATTATACGGATGATGGACATTTGATTACTGCTAAGGTAGCATCTTATCCTCCTAATGATTTCGGATTGTATGATATGGCAGGAAATGTGGCAGAGTGGACATCTTCAGCTTTCCACGAGTCGAACTACAGTTTCGTTCACGATATGAACCCAAGCTACGAGTACAATGCAAAAAGTTCGGATCCGGATGTATTGAGACGTAAAGTAGTAAGAGGCGGTTCTTGGAAAGATGTAAATATCTTCTTGCAATGTGGTGTTCGTACTTATGAATATCAAGACGAAAACCGTTCTTTCATCGGATTCAGATGTGTTCGTAGTTTCATTGGCGTGGAATAATAAAAAAATAGAAAATAAAAAACAAATAAATTATTAACCTTAAATAAAAAGTAAAAAAATGGGAATTTCAGATTTTTTAGGAACCTATACGGGGAAGAGAATTACAGGTACCGCTTATGGATTTGGCGCAAGTCTTGTAATCATAGGAGCATTATTTAAAATTATGCACTGGCCTTTTGCAGGTCCAATGTTGGCTGCTGGTATGCTCACAGAGGCAGTCCTCTTCGCATTGTCGGCATTAGAAAAACCGCATAAAGAATGGCAATGGTCATTGGTTTATCCGGAATTGGAAGGTAGAGACGAAAAAGAGGAAAAAGGAAAAAAGAAAGATAAACTTCCTCAAATTGATACGGCTTCTTTGGTAGAAGCAGAAATGAAGAAATTGACGGATGGAGTACAAAGATTGAATGTAACTGCCGGTCAATTAGGGGCTTTAAGTTCTGCGGCATCGGTTTCTGACGCTTATGTAAGCAATCTTTCCAAAGCATCTGATGCTGCAAGTGCATTCGCTGCATCTCAAAGAAACTTGAAAGATTCTTCGGATTCATTGGTGACTTCTTACCAAGACATCGCTTCAAGCATCGGTTCTGCTTCCAGCGGCTCTCGGAATTTCGCTGCTCAAATGGACGGGATCAATAGAAATGTAACTACAATCAGTTCTGTATTTGAACTTCAAGCTAAATCCGTAGCAGAACAAAACGAAGCAATGAAAACATTGGCAGGCGCAATCACAAAAATGGAATCTTCGTTGAGTGGCTCGGCAAGAGAGGCAGAAGAATACAAACAACAAGTTGCTACCCTTGCTCAACAAATGAAGAGCTTGAACGCTGTTTATGGAAATATGCTTAACGCAATGACCATCAGAGGGTAATTTTTAGAGAGAATTGATTTAATTTTAACAAAGAAAATTTAATAAAAAAATTATATGGGTGCAACCAATTGTCCGGAAACCCCGAGGCAGAAGATGATTTCCATGATGTATTTGGTTTTGACTGCGATGCTTGCATTGAACGTTTCGGTTGAGATCTTGAATGGATACTCTTTGGTAGAAGGGAGTTTACGTCAAAGTATAGACATTGCAGAAAATAGGAATAAAGCTTTAATAACTCGATTTGATAATTTGGTAGATCAAAATCCAAACGATCAAAGAACGAAAGCGATGAAAAGTAGGTCTGAAGAGGTAATCGCAGAATCAAATTCGCTTTACAACTTTATTGATGAGATAAAAAAGAGAATCATTTCGAAAGTTGACCGTTCTAAAGCAGATACTACCAATATGAAAATTTCAGAAGGAGGTCGTTCCGACTTGAATATTACCGGCGAGGTAGGTATGATCAATAAGAAAGGGATCGAGCTTCGAAACAGAATTAATAAGTTTTCTGAATTTTTACAAGATTTGGTAGAGAAAGATTCTGCAAGAAGAGTGTCTATAGCAGGTACTTTTGAAACAAAAGATAGAATTAAGGAAGGAGAACTACATACGTGGGAAAGGGGCATATTTGATGGTATGCCTGCGATTGCGACGCTTACGGTTCTGTCTAAAATTCAAAATGACATTCGTAATGCAGAGGCTGAAGTGATTCAATATTTGATTAGTCAAATTGATGCCGAAGACTTCCGTGTAAATAAGATTGAAGCATTGGTTATTCCAAATTCAAATTACATAATGAAAGGAAGTACTTTTACTGCTCAAATTATTTTGGCGGCTTCCGACTCTACTCGAAAATTGGAAATAGAGGTCAACGGAAAACCGTTGGAAAGTAATATTTTTGAAGTGCGGGGAGCTCCGGTGGGTAAACATTCTTTCTCCGGAAAAATATGGATGACAAGACCAAACGGAGAGCGGCAATTTTATGATTTCACTAATGAATTCCGTGTAGCAGAGCCTTCTGCGACGATTTCGGCTGATATGATGAACGTGTTCTATGCAGGTATCAAAAATCCGGTCAGCGTATCTGTCCCGGGTGTTGCAGCAGGCGATGTTGAAATTTCGGTTACTAACGCTACGCAAGTTAGAACTTCTAAAGGTTGGGATATAAGCCCAAGTAAAGTAGGGGTAGAAAGTGTGATTTCAGTAGTAGCATTAATTGATGGGAAGAAAATTCCAATGGGTAGCAAGCCTTTCCGTGTGAAACCGTTGCCGCCGCCATTGGCAAAACTTAAATTCTCGGATGTCTCTAAAACTCCATTCAAAGGTGGAGCAATTGAGAAAAACCTTTTGGTGACAGCAACGCACGTAATCGCTGAGTTGGACGATGCCGATTTGGATGTTAAATACACCGTATTGTCTTTCTCTTTGAACTACAATGACTCAATGGGTAATACACTCGTAGAGCAAGCTACTGGTTCGGAGTTAACTTCAAAACAGACGGGTATTTTTAGAAGTTTGGTTAGAGGTAAAACTGTTTATATTACAAATACGCAAGCAAAAGGTCCGGATGGTATTACTCGTAGATTACCTCCTGTTGATATTGCGCTGAAATAAGTAAATTTTTTCTGAATTCAAAGTTTAAAGATTATGAGTAAATATTTTAGATTATTGTTTATTGGAGGGTTGATCTCCTTAACGGGTTCTGTTTACGCTCAAGGCTCGTTCTTTGATGCGACTGGAGATGTGGCATCAATATCAATTGACGCAAACCTGCCTACGAGTGGTCCAAAAGAAGGATTGGAGCCTATTCAAATGGTAAACCCAAGAGCGGATGATATCTTTTGGCAGAAAGTAGTTTACAGAACTATTGACTTGCGCGAAAAGATGAATTTTCCTTTTTATTATCCGGAAGAGGCGAATGACAATAGACAAAGTTTGTTTACTTTGATGTTTAGACTCATTCAGGATAATAAAATTAAGGTTTTTGAGTACTTGGATGCTCGCGAAATTTTCACGGAAGACCATATAATTTCATTCAAAGATTTATTGGAGAAATTTGAGATCATTTATTCAATGCAAAATGATCCGGTAACAAATGAAGAGGTTTATGTGGTTGACGAAAGTGATATACCGAATCGCGATGTAATCAAGTTTTATGTGAAAGAAGTATGGTTTTTTGATAAAGTAACCTCTACTTTTAATGCAAGAATTATCGCCTTCTGTCCGATTATGGTGAAAGAAACAGATCTTGGAATTCAAAAGTTCCCACTGTTTTGGATGCCGTTTGAAACACTAAGACCGTTCTTGTCTCAAACAGAAATTTTGGTTACGGATAGAAATAATGGAGCGCGTCCTTCTTTCGATGATATATTCATGAAAAGACGTTTTTCGAGCTATGTATTCAAAGAATCCAATATTCAAAACAGAAACTTACTGGAATATAATAGAACAGTAGAAGATGTTAAAAAGGAACAAGAAAGAATAAAAACCCAATTGGTGAATTTTGAAAGTGACCTTTGGGAATATTAAAAACAAACGAGGCGCTATCTCAAAAAAATGTGTTCTTGATTTTGTATAAATAGAAAAACTACAAGTATAAAAAAACTTGTAGTTTTTTTATTTAGGTAACGATGCAAAAAATGGTTGGTGGAAATACCAAAAATAATGTTTAAATTTCGCGTGTAAAGTTGAAGAGGAATCAAGCACTGCTAAGGAGCAACTCGCCAAACTTTACGGATTACTGTAAAAGAAAGGAGCGGTTTTAGACTGCTCCTTTCAGCGTTTTTATAGGTATCCTCTATTGCTAAGAAAACCTATTTTTCATTGCTTTTGAAAAACAAATACCACTTGATGTAGTTTTTGTAATGTTCTTTGGATAAGCCTCTGTTGTACGGCAATATTACCTTTCAAATGTCCGAAAAAACTTTCAATGGAATTGGTTGTTTTTGGGATATTTGGATTGTCCAAATAATGAAACATATTGGGTAAAGCTCTGTTTATGCGCACAAAAGCCTTACGCAGGTTTTTGTGCGTAAACCAATACTTTCCTGTTTCTGTATTAATCGTTTTTTGATTGATAAATCTTTATAAATGTCATACCAATCAGACAGGCGTTTTATCCAAAAATGACATTCTTCGAGTGTGATAATTTTATGCAAATCTCTGATTATTTGTCGAAGTTCTTGTGCTGCCTCTACGTTATGTTTCAAAAGAATACTTTTTACAAATTAGAAATTTGCTTTTAACTTGGACTTAGCAAGATGCTATGCCTAACGGCTCACGGTTTATTTTTTTAGCTATCAACTAAGTGTGCGTTTATTTTATTTCTAATTCCGCTCCTAATGCCATATCAAAATTACTGTCGATGGTGGTGGTTCCGGTTGCATCAAGGGTTAATTTAGCCCCGTTTTGAACGTTGACATTTTGGACATTAATTCGCTACAAGCATCAATAATCACTGCTTGTATTACTATTTACCTGAGTTTTGGATAAGGAAATCCTATAAAAAAGTTGCATAGTTGCAGATTATTTGCTACATTTATAGCTGATAATCAATAATATAGCAAATTATTCAACTATGCTAACTCAAGACAAAATTACGGAAATTTATTGTATTGCAGACGAATTTTGCAAGAATTTCGATCAAGAGGTAAAAAAAATATCAGAAGAGGGTAAACACACTCGTAACCGTTCCTGCGAGATGTCCGAAAGTGAGATTATGACCATTTTGATAATGTACCACTTCGGTGGATTCGACAATTTTAAATTCTATTATCAGCATTATATTTACATACATTTGAAAAGAAATTCCCCTAAAACATTGTCATACAGCCGCTTCGTTCAGTTAGAAAGTCGTGTTTTTATTTCAATGATGTTTTTCTTGGCCACTGTTTATCATCATTTTCCTTATCTCCTGTTATCATCTCCATTCCAATTAAACAAATGTAAAGACCTTGCATCTTCAATATCATTTATTTTCTATGCTTTTACAATAGTTATTATCGAAAATCAGCAATGACCTCAAATTCTCTTACCATTTCAAAAATAGAATCAAAAAAATCTTGCATTTGTTGATAATATTCATCTGCTATCCCATTGTAAATTGAGTGAGTTTCACCATTTTTTGCATAAGAAAATGTCTCATCAAATCCATCAAAACAAGCACGACAAGAACCGTTTGAGATTCTTGTGAAAGTCTCCAAGTTAAAAATTTCTTTTAAATAATTCCATTGTTCATCAGGAGTCTTGATTGTTGTTTGATAACTTTTTGGTTCTCCATTGTTTAGTTCACGATAACTAATGGAATAATGAGTAGAGTCTTCACTAATTCTTAAATTTTCATCTAAGCGAATAAAACCTCCAAAACGACGAAAACTAAAAACTAATGATTCGTTAATTGTTTCCGGATTATAAAAAACAATACTGTCAATATCTGAAACTGCTATTTCGTGAGTAATCTCTCCGTCTTTCATAATATACATCTTTTTTGCCTCTTGGGCAGTGAGTGCTACCAAGAATGAAAAAATGGTTAATAAAATAAATATTTTTGTTTTCATAACACACTATATCATTGTAGTTTAGTAAAATAATTAAGCCCATAATGTACTCCGTCAATAACTCTGTTACCGCTGTTTAGCATCATTTTCCCTTTATCTCCTGATGGTCCCCACGGTTCAAGACCAATGAAACAAAAGTAAAGACCTGCCATCGGTCCTGATAGAGTTCTATCAATTGCCAAACTTGGACCCGGCAGACAAGCCGGACAAACTCTTGGCTCACGATATTCATAATAATGTTCCCCTTCTTGGAAATCATCGGATATAAAAAATTCTTTAGTATTGCCTGTAATAATTAATGTATTATTTTCTTGAAATTCAAAAATAATATTTCTTTCTGAATAATCAATCGGTTCAGTTTCTTGATTAGCGTTGGTAGTCATAATTTTAGTCAATAGCCATCTCCCGATAATATCATTATTTACAACCGGATTATAAAAAACAATACTGTCAATATCCGAAACGGCGACTTCATGAGTAATCGCTCCGTCTTTCATTATGTACATCTTTTTTGCCTCTTGGGCGGTTAGTGCAGCCAAGAATAACAAGGTTACTAAGAAAATGAATATTTTTGTTTTCATCATTTACCTCCTATCTCGTTAAAATCATCTCTTATTTTTTTGTATTGATATTTAGGAATGTCCGCGCCAATTCCTGCGGAGAAATCTAAAAATTCTTCTCCGTTTTGAACCAGAAATAGCTCCGCTGCCGCGCGATTTTATCGCGTGGCATTCAACCCAACTTCCTTAATTTTTTCTTCATTATTTACTACACACTGCCACGCGATAAAATCGCGCGGCAGCGGAGGGGCTATGTCTAACGGTTCACTTGTCATTTTTTATACACTACGCTCAACTAAGGCGTTTCACCCGCTGTTTATGGATTTACAGTAAATGCTGCTCCTGCAGGCATTTCAAATGTATTTTCAATTGTTATATTATGTCCATTCATATTAAATGTTACTGTTGGCGTTCCTTGTATTTGAATATTTTTAAGATTAATATCAGAACAAGCATTTACTGTTGTATTTGAACTATAAATTACATTATGTATATTTTTAACGGGACTTACACCAATATCAGTTATGTCAGATTTGATGTCTCCATCATTAATATGTACAGTTACCTTAACTTTTCCATAAATATTTCCGGACGAATCGTATAACCAGTCATAAGCCGGTAAGCTACCAATAGCAGGTTGCCAAAGACAACCGTCATTATAACCGGAAGGATTAAGATTATAAGTATTTGGAGTCAGACCATTCTGTTGTGCATAATATACATATTCTGTTCCATCTGAGCGATATAATACCATTAACCAGTCAAACTTCACCGGATAAGTTGCCGGAGTGCTTCCCGTCATAAATTTTGCATGGAAATTTGCCGTGGAACATGGTGTAATAATATACGTATTTGGAGGTAAATTGCCGCCAAAAAACCAAGATCTTCCGGGTTCGGGGTCTTGAATTATAACCTCATCATAAAACCCTGTAGAGCCACAAGATCCTCCTAATGTACCCAATGTACCTATGCTTATAGGATATGTCCACCCTATATTTTTACTTGTCGCTACCGTTGTTCCTGCTCCTACTACAGGTTTCGATGTTGATATTAAATCTGTTATTGTACGATTTTGACTGACTTCTTGTCCATAATACATCAAATCGCCCAAATTATTTACATGTTCTATATTTAATACATGACCTATCTCATGTAAAATTCCTTCATAAAAACTTATGGTATTTTGGTACACTGTGCCTGATGTTTGATAGGCCCATGGAAACTGCGGATTATCTTTTATGTAGATGTGTGAGCCATTCGTTCTATAAGGTGTATATGATGCGCAAAGATTACTTACTGCATTTCCTTGTAACATTCGAGATGTGATGGTTGACATTCCTGAAAAATTATTTCCATTAGCATCTACCGCAGAAAAGCCTATTACATTTTTTACATTACCGTTAAAATTGGGTGCATATTCATAGTCGGTATTAGAACTGTTTCTTTCCAATACCAACTTTATGCCTAATAAACCCGACCATTTTTGCAATGCTATCTCAACTGCATTTCTTGCGCTTGCTCTCGATGAACCTTGAAACGTTTGATGTAAAGTAAAGACAATATCGTTGCAATTAGACAGACGGGCAAGGTAAACCCTGCATATAGGAGCCACATTCGGTACGGTGCTGGAAGACGCATTTGTTACTGAATATTCGACATTTAAACTGCTTGCAGAAGCCGCAGATTCGTCGTTTCGCGCTGTTCTTACTTTTATCTTGCCGGTACCGGCACCTCTCTGATTTATATAACCTTTTCTTACATAAGAAGGAACTCGAACTTTTATCTGGGTATTGGTCCAGCTATCTATGTACGATTCGTCCAATCCGTCTAAATAATCGGTAGCACCCGAAGCGATTCCGCCCTTTGTAAAAAGCACCTCCCCTTTTTGTGTGCCAAAGTTATTGCCGTTAATGGTAAGAATGTCGCCTACACCTGCGCGTGTAGTTGTCGGGGTAAAATTAGACAGGGTTGGCGCGACCGTATATATTGGAAATCCCGGCGGGTTATTGTAATTTGTTGCATCATAAACCTCAACATCATACCATGGAGTAGTACTTGACGGTGTAAACATTGAGAAAATAGACGTGTTGGCAACATCTGTAAAATTAATGCCGGAAGATGTTCCCGTTAAACCGTTCAATAATTCTATTTTCACTTTTAATAATTTTACGGAAGTAGTGGTAAGTAGTGTTCTTACTGGAAATACAGGAGTGCCGACACCAATACCAAGATTTAGAGTATTAGAAGTTACATCGTAAACAGAACTTGAATTATATGTAAAAGCATCAAATTCAGCATAGTTATCAACTTCAACCTTGTTGTTAGCCTTAATATTTGTTCCAAATGCAGTTGTATTATAACTTAATCTTAAAATAACATTGTGTAAGTAAGTTAAATAGTTATTTGCTGCAACATACACATCAAAATGAAAATAATATTTTCCTTTCGTTTTATCGTACAGTACAGCTTGATTTTGTATGGTAACAGTTAATATATTATTCGTTTGAGATCTTAACTGCCCCTGTTCCCTCTTTTTTTCTCTTTTTTCTCTGGCTTTTTGGACTTGCATTTCCAAAACGCGATTCAAGGAGTCTCTAACTTGTGGGTCATTAAAATCCAGCCATTTTACGTTTCTTTCTTTTAAGTATTGATCAAATACATCGCCAGTACCTAAATACCATCGCATGTGGTGTGGATTTGACAGCGGTACAGTTACTCCCTCAAACTGCTCCATATATTTATAGAGTTCATACCTGTTGTTAAATTGCAAATCGTTTAGACCGGATATTTCACCGGTATAATATTCGCCACCAATTTTTATTGTTGCACTTTTTAGATCTTGCAACATACTGACTTTAGAATATTTACCTCGCTTGTTTGTATCCGGATTTTCCAGCAAATTAGACTTTTTTATAAATAAGATAGCATCTTCTATCCCAGCACCTCCTATCTCTCCCGTATCATAATCTACCGGCTGACGCGACCATATTTGTTCTGTACCCCACTCCGGATCTTCTTTGAAAATCCAGCCTCCTTTACGAATGTAATTTAAAGTATCTCCGGGAGAAATACGCATTATTTCGTCGTTTTTGTAGACACGAGTTACAATCATAAATGTTGACGTGTAAATTTCATCGGGATTATAATTCCCACCAGCATCATACATAGTAGTAAATTCCCAGCCGGCAGGTTTTACCTCAATTATGTAATCCGCCTTAGAGAAAAACTCTTCGTTGGAAAGTAATTTGATTTTTTCTCCCGGTTGATTAAATGGATCAATTGGATCACTTACAAAGACACCTGAAGAAGTTATTATCCCACTTGCAAAGCTATTAGTTACACCTAAAAGCATTACTATTGTTAAAAAAATGAATGATAAATTTCTCATATTTATATTTTGCTTAAAATTTCTAAATACTATTTGTTTTTACACGTTATTTTGCTCCGGTTTTAAAACCGGATTATCCATGCAGGATGTTCCCCTTCTTCTATTTGTGGTACAAATTTAAACTGAAAATCTAAATTTAATTTTTCACCTTCTTTGATTTCTATTTCCATTCGTTTCATATTATAATCTGTACGAGTAACTACAATTTCATAAATACCAGCAGGAATATGTTCCATATAATAGTAGCCACCAAAATCAGAATGAGTATTTGTTATCATTCGCCCATTTTGTTTTAAAGTTATTAGTGCGAATGTAATTGCCTCGCCAGTGTCTTCGTCTGTAACTTTACCATGAAAATGCGCTTCAGATACGGGTCTAAGTTGAAAATCTAATTTTAATTTTTCGTCTTTTTTTACTTCAATTTTTTTATTTTCAACCATATAGCCTACCATGCAAGATGGATCTACACATAGAACCTCAACATTATAAATACCTATTGGAATTTCTTTAATACTGTATGTGCCATCTTCTAAAGTCCGAGTGTGAGTATGTGCTGTATCGTTTTGTATGGCAACAACCGCACCAACAAGATTTTCGTCTGTTTTTTTATTGGTAATTTTTCCTGAAATAGATTGTGATCTCATGTTACTTAAATCAACTTGAATATCTAATGTCCTATTTTCTCCTTTTTTCAATTCTATTTCTCTTTTTGCTATAGAACAACCAAGATAAAAAACTTCTATTTCGTAAATGCCTGACAAATATACTCTTACTTTGTACATATTGTGACTCCAAGCTATATCTTTTTGTACTCCACCTTGACTAATAATTATTTTTGCGTTAAAAACTGTTTTATTTTCTTCATCAGTAATTTTACCACTCAATATACTGTATTCTTCTTGATGTTCTTGCGCAAAACTGTTAGCTACATCTAAGAGCATTACTACAGCTAAAAATATGGATGATAAATTTCTCATATTTTAATTTTATCTCGTCAAAATCATCTGTTTTGTATCCACCGGCTCGCCATCGCAAATCAGCGTGTAGAAATAAATGCCCGCTCGTAAAACAGTGGCTTGTAAGACAGTTACACCTTTCCCTCGTTCAGTAATAGAAATGCTTTTTTGTTGAAAACCGTTTATATCATAAATATAGATATTAGCGCTATTTACATTTGCAGGAATAAAATAACCGATTTCAGTAGCTTGATTAAACGGATTAGGCGTATTTTGTAGCAACAACGGAATGGATTCTATGCCGTTTTCTTCGAATACTTTTTCGTTAATCGCTTTTACATCTACCAATTTTATCAATTGTTTGATTTGCTCGCGTTGTTTTTCAATTTCTAAGCGTTGGTCTTTTAGGGCTTCGACAATGACAGGAATCAAACCAATGTAATTAACTCCATAATAACCGGCGGAATCTTGACCTACCAAATCTGGAAAAATCTCTTTTAATTCTTGAGCCAAATAACCATATTCCGGAGTTTCGATTATTTCCATATTTTTAGCCAAAGAATCTTCTTCAGAAGCCAAAGATTTAGTTTTTTTCTTATAAGATTTTCCTTGTAACAGATAGAGTTTGTCCTTTTCGTTGGAGAGTGGTTTTATTTCTGTCTTCAAGCGTTCGTCAGAAGTCAGCTTACTTCCGCCTGACCAAACCTCCCCTTGAACATCCAAGCCTATAGTACCCCCGGCATTTGTCATTATCACTTTGCCTCCGGTAAAATAACCTGCGCATCGGGCACCGGCACTTCCACCGGAAACTGAAAAATAAGCCCCGTATCCCGAAGAATTTCCTATGCTATTAGTGGAATAGACTCCGTAAGTTGTTCCCGACTGATTATTAGTCGAATTTTTCACATAGACTCCATACGTGGTAGAACTATACGTAGAATTGGAATTGTCCACATAAACTCCATAGAGAGGTCCAGGTGATGCCTGAGCCGGATTTGATAGCGTATTCTTGAAATAAGCGCCATACAATGCACTGTATGATGCATTGGTGTTAATCGAATAAATTCCATACATTGGTTTATTCGGGTTCGATGGTCCATTGTTGAGGGTATTCCACACAGTCGAACGTAATCCGAAAATAGTGTCGGTAACCGCCGATTTGTTATACAAGAGTAGTTTGCCTTTTGAATCAGGCGAAGCTCCGATTGCAGCATTACCTACAACTTTCAATTGCGCAAAACATACGTGCGCAAAACATAATGTAATAGATAGTAAGAAAATCTTTTTCATAAAATTTTATTTTTTTGTTAATGAATATTGCTAATATATAATAGATATTTTATAAAAGTATTATTTTAGATTACCTTTATCAATCGCACCTAAGTGTTGTTTTATAGATAATCTTTGTAAATTTCATAAACTTTTAATTAAAAAAAATATGCTTTATGACACTGTAAACTATTTTTAGCATTGTTAAATTCATATAGTTTTTATCTATTTGTCATTCTTGGTTCTGCCAAAAATCTCTCATTTCAAAGAGATTCTGAAACAAGTTCAGAATGACGAAAAAATCATAAAATCCATATCAATTTAACAATGCCCAAAATTCATTTTTCGTTCCAAATCACCCAAGCCGCAATTGCCTGTCCATAAAGCATATCCAATCCTGATTTTGTAGTAGCTCCGCGATCTTCGCCTAATCGCATAAAAAGCGTTTTTTCCGGGTTGTATATCAAGTCATACAATAGATGTTCGGAAGTAAGGTATTGATATGGGATTCCGGGCGCAACGTCCACGTTCGGGAAAGTGCCGACCGGTGTGCAGTTGATGATGATTTTGTGCGCCTCAATAATCTCTTTTGTAAGTTGTTGGTACGAGTAAGTTTCTTCGGACGGTTCGCGAGAGACGAACCGGTAGTCGATGTTCAATGTTTTCAGCGCATAAGCTACGGCTTTGGAGGCTCCACCGGTGCCGAGTATCAGCGCACGCTGATGTTGAGGTTGCAACAAGGGGGCGAATGAGTTGGTAAATCCGATTACGTCGGTATTGTATCCTTTCAAGATGGTGTGGTCTTCCGAACGTATAAACCGGATTGTATTAATAGCTCCGACTTCCTGCGCCACCGGGTCTAATTCGTCAAGAAAAGGAATGATTTTTTCCTTGTACGGAATGGTAACGTTCAGTCCCGAGAAACGGTTGTTGGCAACCAACAGCGGGAAATGAGAAATATCGGGCAACTCAAACAATTCATATCTTGCCGCAATTCCTTCCGTTTCAAATTTTTCGGTAAAGTATCTTTTGGAAAAGGAGTGTCCCAAGGTTTTTCCAATCAAACCATAAATTTCCATATTATAAAATTTATATTATTATTTTAAGAACTTGTTTGAGTTAGATTCCTCACTCCACTTCGTTGCGTTCGGAATGACAAGCGTTCACTGTGCGAGGGGAGGAGGCTGTCTAAAAAGTCCGTCATTCCGCGCTTGACGCGGAATCCGCTAATAATCAACACTGTTTTTAGGGGATTCTTGGTAAACCAAGCGGCAAAGCCGAGCGGCGGGTCAAGCTCGCAATGACGAAGCGTGTTTTTTGACTTTTGAGACACGCTCCTCCATAATATTTTCAATAAGACCGTCATTCCGAACGCAACGGAGTGAAGTGAGGAATCTAACCAAAATAACTCAAACAGCTTAATTAAAAACAGACTTATTAACGCTCAATGTGCTTTTTGTCCGTTCGATATTCCACTCGTATAAATGAGGTTTCTTTAAATCAATGTTTTTGGAAATTCCTTTATATGTTATGGACAAAGAAACAATTCCGGACAGCTTTTTTTCGTTGTATTTGTTTGGCTCTGTCTCTTGCAATACATCATCATAAGCAAATATTTCCGCGCCGAAAATGTCTTTTGTTTCTCCAATCAGTACAGTATCCAATCGTCTTCGAGGTTCTCTGAGTAAAGCGCTTATAACGAAAAGCGTATCATCTTCCGTTTTGTTTTGAATGTGATAGGTGTGCCACTGTTTTTCCAACACGAATAAGTCGTCCGTAATTCGCAGTTCGTAAACGCCTGTGCCGTTCCGGTTTTCGGGTTGCGCGGGCCAAAGGGCGCGTTGAGAAAGTTCTTCTGTTATTCGAGATGAATCATTGTTTGCTGCTACCATTTTGGGAATGGCAAACATCACGGCGCTTGTCTCAATGTTCCAAATATTATTGCCTGCTACGTCTATGCGCTCGTAGATATGGAGCGTATCGCCTACTCCCGCCAATATTCTCTTTTGAGGTTCTGTTGCGCCGTTCAGCGAATAGGTCAATAAAATAGTATCGTTATGTTTTGCCGAATGTCGAACGATGTACTGATAATCACGATTTCCAACCTCGCACCCGCCAAAAAAAAGAAGCGAGACGAGAATCGTAGCGATGCTGATTTGATATATTTTAAAGCTCATAAAAATTCGGATCTTCTTTTGCCTCCGGACAAAATTCAAAAAACAACTCCTTCGTTTTTTCGTCCTTCGCTATGGCATCCATTAAGAAACAAAACGCTTGCTCTTTTTCGCCCATTTTGAAATAAGTAATGGCAAACAGAAGCGGGAGACCTTCGGCTTCCTCGTCTTCGTTCAACAATTCGGCTTTCTCATAATATTGAAGGGCTTTCGTATAGTTTTCCGCGTCCAAATAGAGATTGCCGATGGCGACAAACGTATCCAACTGTTCGGGATTGATGGTCAGCGCGTGCAGGTAACAGGCAAGTGCTGCTTCGTTTTCGTTCAAATTGACATACGCCTCTGCCATATAAATCCAATATTCGCTCACGCTGTCGTCGATTTTCAACGCCTCTTTGATGTAAGTCAAACTTTCCTCGAACTGCTCCTGCTCCATACTGCAAATACAAAGTCCTGTCCACGCATCGGGATTTTGAGCGTCTTCTTCCAGTGCCTTCCAATACATCTTTTTGGCAGTGTCGAAATCTTCCATTTTCTCGTAACACTCCCCAATGAAGACGTATGAAAAGGTATTGTAAGCAATCAATTCGGCATATTCGAGATACGCCTCCAATGCCTTTTGATACCTGTCGCACTGAAACAGTGCGTGCGCCTTTTGCAACAGCGCATCGTGGTCATTATTTCCGATCACATGGGCAAAATCATACGCCTCTGCCGCTTTTTCGTACTCCTCTTCCAAGAAAAGCAGTTGTCCCATATTAAACCAAGCCTCGTTGGAATACGGGTTTTCATCCAATACGTTATTGTAAACTTGGATTGCCTCTTGTCGTTTGCCTATTTGTTCGTAGCAAAATGCCAGCTCAAACCAAATCTCTGTATTGTCAGGTGTGCGATTGAGTCCTTTTTCTAAAAAATAGGTCGCCGTTTCAAAGTCCATCCTTTCCATATAAATGTAAGCGATGTCCAAGTAAATATCGGGATTGCTATTTTCGTTTTCCCCCACCTTTTCAAATATTTTTTTGGCATCTTCCTCTTTTTCTTGCAAAAGAAATCCGTTTCCTTTCAAAAAAAGCAGGTCAATATTTTCGGGTTCAACCAAAAGCAGGCTGTCAATCAGTCGGATGGCTTTTGTGTTTTCGCCGTTTTCCATAAATATGGCGGCTTGCCTCACTTGCAAATCAATATTATTGTGGTGTAATTTCAGACCAAATGCAATCGCTCCCAATGCGTTTTTAAATTTCTTTTTTAAAGCGTAGTGGTCGATAATCTCCTCTAAATCATCTACATCAAAGTAATCATTGCGGTTTTCCCTGACCGATTGCTCGTAGCGCCGCACCATTTCCTTGATGTGGTCGCTCGGAAATATATGATCATTTTTTTTCATTCGTAGAAGTATAAATTTTATACAAAGATAGCGCAAATAGTCTGTATTTGTGAAGTTTGGGGCGAAAACTTATTAACAACCTGAATTCACGATAAGAATTTTCTTGTTTTATTGAATTTCAATTACAAACAGATTCCTCACTCCACTCCGTTATGTTCGGAATGACTTTCTAACTTAGGCTTATTAGGGAGGGGGGGGAGTGGAAGAGAGAGGGGGAGGCTTTGCCTCCCCCTCTCTCTTCCACTATAAATAATTGACACACAAGTCATTCCGAACGAAACGGAGTGGAGTGAGGAATCTCGCTTATCTCAAATTCAGGTTAACAATGGATGTTGATTTTCCCCTCAATCACTTTCGGAAAATACTCATATTCCAATGCGTGAACCTTTTGCGCCACATCGTCGGGCGAGTCGGTCGGCAGCACCTCGCATTTATATTGTTCAATGATGGTCCCCTCGTCGTAATGTTCGTTGACGTAGTGAATCGTAATGCCGCTCTCTTTCTCTCCATTCGCGACGACCGCTTCGTGGACTTTCATCCCGTACATTCCTTTACCGCCATACTTGGGAAGAAGTGCAGGATGAATGTTGATGATTTTGTCCGGATAGGCGGCAATCAGGTTCTCCGGAATTTTTAGCAGAAATCCTGCCAAGACAATCAAATCAATCCTCTCTTTTTGCAAAAGCGAAAGAATCTCTCCATTTTCCAATTGCGTTTTATCAAAAGTGATGGACGGAATTTGCATTTTTTTTGCCCGTTCGTGTACAAACGCCTCTTTTTTATTGCATAAAATGAACGGAAAAGAGATGTCCGGACGACCGGAAAAATAATTTATAATGTTTTCAGCGTTACTTCCCGACCCGGAAGCAAAGATGGCGATTCGTTTAGACATAACGATTGTTTTTATTTAAACAGTTGAAAATTAAACAATTGAATATTATCTACCCGTACTACTATTTGCTCATTTTTCTTAAAAATGTGCAGCTTTTTAAAAATTATTGGCAAATAATTGTTTTATTTCGATAAAAATTCATTCCTTTGCACTGCAAAATTAGTATTTTATTATTAACTAAAAAATTTGAAGATTATGTCTGAAGTTGCATCAAGAGTAAAAGCTATTATCGTTGATAAATTAGGTGTAGAAGAGTCAGAAGTAACACCGCAAGCAAGCTTTACAAACGATTTAGGAGCAGACTCTCTTGACACTGTTGAATTGATTATGGAATTTGAAAAAGAATTCGGAATCACAATTCCTGATGATCAAGCAGAAAAAATCTCTACAGTAGGAGAAGCTATCGCTCATATCGAGTCTTTAGCAAAATAAATTTTTACTTTTTCTTAAAGTATGGAGTTAAAAAGAGTTGTAGTAACGGGTCTGGGGGCAATTACACCATTGGGGAACAACGTTTCGGAATACTGGAACGGGTTAATTAATGGAGTAAGTGGAGCCGGACCTATTACTCATTTTGATGTGGAGAAATTTAAAACGCAATTTGCATGCGAGGTGAAGGGGTTCAATCCGGAACAGTATTTCGAGAAGAAAGAAGCTCGTAAATACGATCGCTATGCACAATTTGCCGTTGCCGTAGCAAAGGAGAGTGTGGAAGATGCCGGTTTCGACTTGGAAAAACTTGACACAAACCGTGTTGGAGTTGTTTTTTCTGCCGGAATTGGGGGTATTGCTACATTTGAACAAGAAGTTGGAAATTTTTATGCATCGGTAGACAAAGTTCCAAGATTCAATCCGTTTTTTATTCCGAAAATGATCAGCGATATTGCTGCCGGGCATATTTCGATGTTGTATGGATTCCGTGGTCCGAATTTCGGAACCGTATCCGCTTGTGCATCATCGACTCACTCCGTTGGCATTGCGTTTGACTTGATTCGTTTAGGAAAGGCTGACGTGATTGTTGCCGGCGGTTCGGAAGCCTCCATTACTCCTGCCGGAGTGGGTGGTTTCAATTCGATGCACGCATTATCAACCCGCAACGATGATCCGAAAGGGGCATCTCGTCCATTCAGCAAATCCCGCGATGGGTTTGTAATCGGAGAAGGTGCGGGAAGTTTAATTTTGGAAGAACTTGAGCACGCGTTGAAACGTGGTGCAAAAATATATGCAGAGGTAGTCGGTACGGGCGCATCAGCCGATGCTTACCACATTACCGCCACTCACCCCGAAGGACTTGGAGCTACGCTCGTAATGCAAAACGCATTGAAAGATGCCAATATGACACCGGACGAAATTGATTATATCAATGTACACGGAACTTCTACTCCGGTAGGAGACCCGTCTGAAGTAAAGGCTATCTTGAAAGTTTTCGGAGAAAATGCTTATAAATTGAATATCAGTTCGACCAAATCAATGACAGGACACTTGTTGGGTGGAGCCGGAGCAATAGAAGCAATTGCGAGCGTGCTTGCAGTTAAAAACGACATTGTTCCGCCGACAATCAACCACGCCGATGGCGATGATGACCCGGAATTGGATGAGAAATTAAATTTTACTTTCAACAAAGCACAGAAAAGAACCGTCAGGGCTGCCCTTTCCAATACGTTTGGTTTTGGAGGACACAATGCTTCTGTGATTGTTAAAAAATTCACGAAGTAAGATTGTGATAAAAATATTTTTTGAAAAATTAAGGCTCTTGACGGTTCGCCGAAAAGAGCCTTATTTTTTGTTATCAGCCGCATTAGGTTTCAAGCCTAAAAATTTTGAATATTATGAATTGGCGCTGCTACACAAATCCTCTTTGATAAAGGACAAGAGTGGTCGTGTTTTGAACAACGAACGTCTTGAATTTCTGGGAGATGCGATTTTGGATGCGGTGGTTGCCGATATTCTTTACCATAAATTCGCCGGAAAACGGGAGGGTTTCCTGACCAATACCCGGTCGAAAATCGTACAACGGGAAACATTAAACAAGATTGCCCTCGACTTGGGCTTGGATCGAATGATGGTCGTTTGCAATAAATGTCATTCGCACAACGTGAATATTTACGGAAACGCCTTTGAAGCCTTGATGGGCGCCATATATCTTGATTTTGGGTATGCCAAATGCAAGCATTTTTTAGAAAATATTGTTTTCCGAAAATATCTGAACATTAATAAATTGGCGCAAAAGGAGGTCAATTTTAAATCGAGATTGCTCGAATGGGGGCAAAGATACAAGATAAACATTGTTTTCGACCTGATAGAGGAGACAATCGACAGCGAAAACAATCCTGTTTTTCAGACACAAATCTTTATCAACGGAATTTCCGCCGGATATGGAGTAGGTTTTTCAAAAAAAGAATCACAGCAAAATGCGGCTAAAAAAGCGTTGAAAAAAGTAAAAGCCAATCGGGGGAATTTTTTGAAAAAAGAAGACAAAAATAATGATTCGGAATCGGAAGAAACAGAGCAAGAGTTGGAAGACGAACATATAGAAGAATAGAATAACGGTATAAATTAGATATTGTTTTAAAGGCTGAAAGCCTTATATATTTCAGCATAGGGCAACGCCCTATGTAAAAAGCGAATCTACGACATAAGCCCTTTCAGGGCGAGATATAGGATTTTGATTCCGCCCTAAAGGGGCTTATGTCGATTTACATTCAAATCGTAGGGCGTTGCCCTACGCTGGTATATATTGCCCTTTCAGGGCTTCTAAAAAAATAATCACTTAAAAATATCTTATGGAATACATTCATTTAGGAAAATTAGTTTTCGAGAGAGCTAAGAAATACGGCGAAAAAACAGCCATCAAATACCAAGACCAAGCATCGAAGCAGTGGAAAGAGTTGAGTTGGAATAAACTTTCCGAAAGGATCAGGATTGCCGCCAAGTCGTTGATTGAAATCGGCATCAAGGAAGAGAGTAAAGTGGCTATTTTTGCCCCAAATATGGCTGAAATTATTGAAGTTGATTTCGCTTGCCAAGCAACCCGGTTGGCTTCGGTGCCGATGTATGCCACCTCATCTGCCTCGCAAGTGGAATACATTGTGAACGATGCCGAGATTGAGCTTATTTTCGTTGGCGAGCAATCCCAATACGACAAGGCAGTGGAAGTATTGCAAACATCCAAATACCTGAAAAAAATCGTAGCAATTGATAAATCCATTGACCTTCGTGGTGTGGACACTGCTATTACTTACGAGAATTTTTTATTGTACGGAAAAGAATCGGCAAATGCTGAAGCGATATTGGAGGACAGAATGAATCGTCTTTCGCCCGATGATTTGGCAAACCTGCTTTACACCTCCGGTACCACCGGCGAATCGAAAGGGGTAATGTTACACCATTCCAACTACCTGCAAGCAATGAAGATTCACGATATACGCATCTCCATTGTTACGGACAAGGATGTTTCGCTTTGTTTCTTGCCTTTGAGCCACGTTTTTGAGCGTGCGTGGACTTATTTCTGCTTTCACAGGGGAATTTTGGTGGTTGTTAATCACGCTCCACAGGAAATTCAGACCACCATCAAGGAAATTCGCCCAACGGTAATGTGCGCCGTGCCTCGTTTTTGGGAAAAAGTATATGCCGGTGTAAATGAGAAGATTGATTCATTCTCGCCATTTATGCAAAAACTCACGCGGAGGGCTATTGAGGTCGGAAGACGCAGAAATCTGGATTACAAACGGGTGGAAAAAATGGTGCCTCCGTTGCTCAATCTTCAATACCTGTTTTATAAAAAAACACTGTTCCAGCTGTTGAAAAAAGCGATTGGAATTGAAAATGGAAGACTTTTTCCGACAGCAGGTTCGCAGCTATCGGACGATGTGAATATTTTCCTGCATAGCGTAGGAATCAACATTTGTGTCGGCTATGGATTGACGGAGTCGACCGCCACCGTATCGTGCTACAACGTTTACAACAAGGATTACGACATCCCAACCATCGGCGACATTATGCCGGAAGTGGAGGTGAAAATCGGCGAAAACAGCGAAATTCTCTTAAAAGGAAAAACAATCACCAAAGGTTACTACAAAAAACAGGAAATAACCACCGAAAGTTTCGTGGACGGCTGGTTCAAAACCGGAGATGCCGGATACATTACCGAAAATGGAAAGTTAGTTATCACGGAGCGTATCAAAGATTTATTCAAAACGTCTAACGGAAAATACGTTGCGCCGCAACAAATTGAAAATAAATTAATTGTAGATAAATATATCGAACAAGCTGCCGTAATCGGCGACGACCGAAAATATGTATCGGCATTGATTGTTCCCGCGTTTGACGCACTGAAAACGTATGCACAGCAAGCAAAAATAAAATACAACGATATAGAAGATTTGCTTAAAAACGAAAAGATTATTGAGTTTTATGAAGGACGTATCAAACGGATTCAAGCGGATTTGGCTTCTTTTGAGCAAGTGAAAAAATTCGTTCTTCTTCCCAAAGCATTCACCCCCGAAAACAATGAATTAACATTAACATTAAAATTGCGACGGAAAGTGGTGAATCAAAATTATGCGGAGTTGATTGAAGGGATGTATGTTTGAGAGGCTGTTTGAATTAATTATCAACCAGAGTTTGGGATAAGCGAGATTCCTCACTCCACTTCGTTACGTTACCAATGACGTGAATGTGCAAGAGCTCATAATCAATATGCTGAGTAATTGATAGCAGATCCTTCACTCCGCTACGCTACGAATTCTATGTTTCACTCCAAATAAAATTAGTTAAAATTTTATATTTATGCTATGTCTTTATCCAAGAAATTAATGTAATTCACTTGATAAAGCTGCTTATTTCTTACTATTGCAAATATTCTGTG
>Ga0209737_10000398_pt1 | contig 37342 bp, 31 predicted proteins | sample TergutCu122P3_FD_187284 | JGI IMG/M metagenome (GOLD analysis project Ga0209737, IMG submission 187284) | Cubitermes ugandensis P3 segment gut microbial communities from Kakamega Forest, Kenya - Cu122 P3 (SPAdes) (version 2) | ecosystem: Host-associated > Arthropoda: Insects > Digestive system...
AAAACGCTGGCGGATGCGGTGGTGGCGAGAATAGTCCTGGCCGCGAGGGCGAGGGAGGCCTCCAGGGCGGCCTCCGCCGTCATGAGGAAGACGGCGGTTTCTCACCGGCTGAATTTGCCGGGCAAGCTTTCGGACTGCTCTTCCAACAACCCCGAGGAGTCCGAGCTGTTTATCGTCGAAGGTGACTCCGCCGGCGGCTCCGCCAAGCAAGGCAGGGACCGGCGCACACAGGCGGTTTTGCCTTTGCGCGGCAAGGTGCTGAACGCGGAGCAGGCCTCGTTTGACAAGGTTTCCCAAAACCGCGAGCTTCAGGACATTGCCAATGCGCTGGGCTGCGGCCTGGGAAAGGACTGCGACATACGCCGTTTGCGCTATGGGAAAATTTTCCTCCTCATGGATGCCGACAGCGACGGCCACCACATCGCCACCTTGCTTTTGGCCTTCTTCTGGAGGCACTTGCGCCCCCTCATTCAAGCCGGCTGTGTATACATTGCGCAGCCCCCGCTGTTTCGCGTGGACATTGGCAAGGAAACCTATTGGGCGCAGGACGAGCGCGACAAAGAGCGCATCCTCAAGGAGAAAGTGAAGGGAAACGCGAAGCCGAACATTATGCGCTTTAAGGGCCTGGGGGAGATGCCGGCAGCAGACTTGAAGGCGACGACATTGGATGCGGGGAAGCGGGTAGCGCTGAAGGTATGCGCGGAAGACGAAGAGGAAACACAGCGGGTGCTCAACGAGCTGTTGGGGAAGGAAGTGTCCTCCCGTTTCCGGATGATTATGGATTCCGTAGGAGAAGTAGGCGAGTTGGACATTTGAGATTTTGGCCTTGCAAGGAGGCGGCGCATGAGGGAGGGTAGGCCCCCTCGGGGTGTAGCGCAGCCTGGTAGCGCGCCTGCCTTGGGCGCAGGAAGTCGGAGGTTCAAATCCTCTCGCCCCGACAGAGTTGGTGGAAGTGTTGCGCCTGTAGCTCAGCTGGATAGAGCATCGGCCTTCTAAGCCGAGGGTCGCAGGTTCGAGTCCTGCCAGGCGTATTTTCAGTCCCCCTTTGCTGCCAAAACCCCTCTTCCCTGTTGAAAACGGACATACCCATTGACCTGGGCGAGGTTTTTCAGCTAGGAGCGCAGCTGGTTGTGGCGGCCTTAGCTCAATGGCAGAGCACTGGATTGTGGCTCCAGGGGTTGCCGGTTCAAGCCCGGTAGGCCGCCCATTGTGTTTTCCGTATGCGCCTATAGCTCAGCCGGATAGAGCATTGGCCTTCGAAGCCAAGGGTCGGGGGTTCGAATCCCTCTGGGCGCGAAGCAGGTTTGCAGAGTTGCTTGCCACGCCCCAAACCCCTGGGGAGGCGGCAAAAGAGCCAGGCTTTCTTGACGGAGCAGGAAGAGGAGCAACGCCTGGCAGTCCTTGAGACGGCTGAGTTGAGGGGGAGCCATGGACGATAAAAAGGCACTCATGGCCCTTGCTTTTTCGGCAGGGTTTCTTGTGGCGACAGTCTTGTGTGCTTTCCTCTTCCTTTTGGTGGGGTGAGTGCCCCCTGCTGATATGTTGCCTGCTCATGAACTCTTTGTGAGGGCGAGGGTTTTTTGTTCAGCGGAAAACATAAAGTGTGCTTTGTTTCGTCATGTGGAGGGTCCATTTCCCTGGCGCCAAGCAAAAGGTGGGGGTGCTAAAAAAGCCGATATGAGAGGGGCTTATGAGCCTGAAAAACTGCAAGGAGTGCGGGCAAAAAATAAGCACAAAAGCGCTGGCCTGTCCTCACTGCGGCAACCGCAAAAGCACCATGGGCTGCCTGTTGGTTTTCTTTGCCTGCCTGGTGTGCCTTGCGGGTTTGAGCTGGCTGGGGTCGGCCTCCAGGGACTGGTTTGGGTCTCCAGGAACCGAGCCAAGCATCGAGTTCAAATCCCCCCAGTCTACCTCCACGCCAGAGGGGCCACCAAAATCAGGCGCCGCCTTGCTGGCCGAGGTGATGGGCCTTGATGAGCAACAGATGGCTGCTGCTGTCGATGTCCTCACGCGCTGCGGGTTTGGGGAGATAAAGGCAGCTGGGCGGCAGGCACCTGGCAAGCCTGATTGGCAATCTTCGGCAGAGGAAAGACAAGCCAAGGCCGAGTTGTGCAAAACGGGGGAGCTAAGCTATCACGAGTGCACGCCGGGAGTGCAGACATACCGGCTGAGAGATTTTGAGCTACTGGCGCAGGCGAGTCCCGCGATTGTGTCTCTGGGAGAGGATAAGGCCATAAGGGCCATCCATTTCGAGAAAGAGGCGCTTTTCCTGGAGGGCAAGGTTGTCCAAACCCTCCAGCCTCTCATCGTGCTGGAGGCAGAGCGAGAGAAGGCCAAGGATGCCATGCGCAAGCTGGTGGCCAAGCACATGGGCAAAGAAGCTGCCGAAAGTCTCGGCAGACAGCCAGATAGCTTCAAGCCACAGGACTACTTTCTCATGAGCACACTCGATGGATTTCTTTTCGCCTACAGGAGCAAGCACCGCGACATTTTTGTCGGCTCTTCCGTCTTTCTGGGTGAGGGCCGTGGTGGTTGGGTACGGGTATTCGCGGGCTTTACGCGGGGCGGCAAGCCTCTTTATTTGAGCACCGCGACGGAGGACCTTTGGCAGTCGCCCGCTTTCAAAGGGTGGTGGTAGCAAGTCAGGCCACCCTCTGCTTGGCGCCAGGCAGAGGGCTGCCGGGGGTTTTTTGTTTTGCTGGGTGCTGGAAAACAAGAAGTGAAGGACGGAAGAAAAAGAGCAGCTTTACCCATAAGACAGTTCAGCTTTTTGTCGGATAAAATCGAGTACCAATTGCGGACGCCAAAGTCTCATGCTCAGCGTCGAAGCTCAGCTTTTTCTTTGCAATATATCGAATCGAAGGCAAACCCGACTGATTGTAGATCCTAAGCTGAACCAGCAATTCTTCTCCGAAGTCAATAAAGACAGGGCATTTTGCGCTCAGCCAACCGGCTCTTGGTCGCACCCAATCGTATTGGTGATCGCCTCGATAAGCTGCCTCTACCTCAGTTTTTATCTCTTGAAGATTATGCATTTGAACTAAATTGCAATCGTCGGGTTTTCGGTTAGGATTTTCAGATCGCCTCCAAAACAGTCCTCGTTGAGTACCTTTTAGTGAGTGCCGTGCTGGGTACCAGACAATGTCTTGCGCGACTTGAGACTCAGGGTCAGGCAATGGATGAAAGATGTGAAACTGTTTGAGAAATGGCCTTCCGTCTACAATCCAAGCAAGATTCTTATAAAACAGTTCTCTCGACTCTCTCTCCGCATCTGTCATAGCCGAATGCTGAAATTCGAGAATAATTCCAGTTTTAGTTTTCACATCGGCAATGTGTGCTTCGCCATCTGGAGCTGTATGACGAACCTCTCTTGATTCCTTAGGAAACTCACTTTTCCATGCACGATGCCAAGGTGTTTCGTTTTCCCACCATGAGTCACAGTTCGTTTTTGCTGAGTGAGCCCAATGATGCATTTTTCGGGGCCCACATTTTGCCATAACTTCACCAGCACAGAATGGACACACTCCTCTTGCTTTGGGGGTTGCCATCAAGCGGCTTGTGCCAACAATTGCATATTGCATACCCTCTCCATCGGCTGAATGTCGCAACAGAGTGTATGTTTGTTTGTCTATGAAGGCCAGCAACAGCAACGGCTAGCTTAGCATTGCCCCTGAGAGGATTGGTTGGCCGACAGGTAGGAGAAATCCAATTGGATATCGTCAGCGTTTTACACCCGTACTCGCGCACGTACTTGAGCACGAGCTTCGAGCTGGGCGCGAACTTCTGCGTACAGATTGGCCTGAGCGTTTTCTCGGTCGTTCAGCACTGCCACCAGTGAATAGGGTTCCTTGTTGTCGGCCATCGTTCCCCAAGGGGTGTCTTGGCGCGTGACGACGACAAATATTTTTTGATCTGCACGGAGCGGCATCTTGAATTCCCAGTGCGAAACCTGAAGTGTGCCAGTTCTTCTATTCTTATTAGATATCGAGCGATTCTGGCTAAATTCTCCCATGCCTTCTTCCCGGTTTTTCTTAAAAGCAGCCTCAACCTCGTTCAGATCATTTGCCCTGACCAAGGAGTACCAGAGCTTGCTCATGCGATAATCAAGGCGAGTCGTGCGGACATCTGGGCTATAGGCTAACGCGACGGTAATTTCACGCTGGCGCTTTCCCGACGACCAGAAACTGTCTGTTATCGGCAGCTCATAAAAATGGCATGTATCATTGGCAATGTGCTCCTCTGCCAACAAGGTAACGGTTTGCTCGACGGAGCGGTATAAAGCATTTTCATCTATGCGCCCATAGCCAATGAGTTGCAACAGCCGCTTTTTGCTCTCGGCGTCATCGGGTTTGAGCAAGTCAACGCATGCTTGAGGCCAACGTGCATGGGCGGCCAGAAGCGCCCGCAAGAGGTTAGCCGAGGCATTGGGCACTTCATACAGCAAGCGGGCGGCACGGTGTGCCACCTGCGGTGCGGCACAGCTGGTGCCAATGTCTTCAGCGAAGAGGCGGCCACTGGCAAAGTCACCGCAGGTAGAAACAATGCCAAGCCCTCTATGGCGCGTGTTTCCGAGGCGCGTGTTTCCGACAACTCGCATTTGTGCCAGGTTGCCTGCATGCGCGACCAAATCAGGCTTGATTGCGCCGCCAATTGAAAATCCACTTCTCCCTAGAGGAAAGGGCTGGTCTGCTTGTGCGATAGGTACATCTTCAATGGTTTGTGGGTGACGTTGGGCATCGCGCGTAGCGGTGTGCAGGGCAAGGCCTCCAACTGTCAGCGCGTTCAATGCAGGCGCGGGATCAATCAGGCGCGCATTGTCCTCAAACAAGTAGCCAGGATAGTTGCTGCGAGGGTCTTCTGGCAATTCATCAAGGCGCAAGTTGCCCGTCGGCACAACAAAGAGCACACCCAGCTCGCGCGTCAGCCTGTCCAGCGTATAAGCCAAGCCGCGCACATGCCGTCCATCATAGATTTTGTTGCAGTCACCATAGCTGAGGTTGAAAACCTTGCATCCATATTGCGTGTGCAACTCCCTAACAGCTGCATCGACTGCTTTTTCGACGAATTCTGTTTGATTGTTGCTGTCGCCCTCAAACACCTTGCCGGAAAAAAGGCGCAATTGCGGAATGAACCGCCCTTGTTGCAGGCACTCCTGAACATCACCGTACAGCGCCAGACCAGAAACAAAGGTTCCATGCCAATTAGGTGGGCTGTCATGAGGCTGACGGGTTGGTTGAAGGTAGCCTTGCGCATCGCCCACCGAGCTTTTTAGCAGGGGGTGGCCGCTGGCAAGGCCGGTATCCAGCACCGCAATGGCGGGCGCGTTCTCAGGCAGAGGTGGTGGTGCAGGCAATGGATGAATGTCCGTTAAAAGCACTTTGACGTCAACTCCGGTGCGCGGCGGGAGATCGACCATGCGCACATCTCGATGCTTGAGCAACATGGATTCTGCCTGCATTCTCGTGCAACGCACTCGCACCATGACGAGAGATGGCTGATTCAGGTCATCGAGCTTTTCAATGTGTTGCTCTCGCAATGAGGCAAGAAAGGTTCTGAACAAAGCATTGCGTTGATCAGGTCTTTCGAGGGGCCACAGTTCCACGTCGACAATAAAAGTCTCCGCATCCGGAAATCCATACCGCCGCAGCGCAGCACCTTTGCGATCTTCCGGAGTCCAGCAGTCAAACCCTTTCAAGGCATAAAGCAGTTGAGCGCGGATCGCCGTACCGTCACGCATCAAACTGGAAAGCCGACTTTCAAAGGTTTCCAATCCAGTTTGGTCTGCAAAGGCGAGCATGACAGATTTGCCTTCCTGGCTGACCAGCTCAACGCCCGGAAAAAGACTCAAGTCTGGTGCTGTTGCTCCATCAAGAAGCTGAACCTTGAGCAAAGTTCGACTGTCGTAGCCATTCAAGTCTGCGGTGGCGGCCTGCTTGGCCCTTTCAAATGTCTGGTACAAGCCAGCACCAAAATTTCTCGGGTCTGCTGGCTTCGGGCTATTTGGGAAAGCTCGTCTTTTATGACGGTCTGTCGACAGGTCTTCACGGCTGAACTTTAGATGCTCATAGGGCATTGCTATCTCTGCTTTCTCTCCTTCGTTGCTCGGTGTTTAGGCTGATATTCACGCTTCAGTGCATCTTCAAGGTGGGGGCGCTGCAAAAATTCTCGCCCCGACAAAACCATTTGTTTTACCGCCCTGCGCAAAATGCGTTCTATATCTGCATGGGACATGCCCTTGAACAGGCTTGCTGTTTCGTGTGCATCTGCCTCAAACTCACGGCGTATGCCAGATAATTTCAATACCAATAAGCGCTTAATTTGTTCCAAATTGGGAAGCTCAAAACACAGAGTTTCATCAAACCTTCGCCAGACTGCTTGATCCAGCAAAGACTCATAGTTTGTAGTTGCAATCAGTAGGCTTTCTCCGCGGTAACCATCCAGCATTTGCAGAACGGCATTCACCGAACGCTTGAGTTCTCCATGATCTGCCGCATCGCCGCGATCTTTGGCCAAAGCATCAAACTCATCGAACAAGGCAACTACAGGGTTCTGGGAAACATAATCGAAAACTTTTCGCAAATTGGCTGCTGTTTCACCAAGAAAGGATGAAATGACCGAATCAAGCCGGACAATGACCAACGGCAGGGACAAGCTATTTGCCATGACTTCAGCTGCCAGTGTTTTGCCGCAACCGGAAGGTCCGCAGAACAAGAGTTTTTGTGCAGGTTGCAAGCCATACGTTCGCAATACATCCGCTCGATTGTGCTCATGGATGACTTCGGAAAGAACCGTCTGGGTGGCATCCGAAAGAACAATATCCTTTTCCTCGCGCACTGCTGTGCGTTCTTCCAGCAACGCCAAGCCACCATCTTTGTTGGCGGGAAGGCTGGGGAATTTATATAACCTATTAATATTTCCTGACATTGACGTGCGTTCACCGTAAAGCAAGCGTTCCAGATCATTGGCCAGCAAATGGTGGCTTTTCTCTCGCTCTTCCTGAATGACTGCAGCAGATGCCGCACGAAATCCGGCTTCGTCGCCTGTTGCGCCTGACTTAATAAGTTGCCTCAACAGTTTTCCACTTGCCATTTTACTTCTTCCTTCTCAATTCAGTGCTGGCAGAAGGGTTACTGCTCCCATTCAGGCTAAACAACGTTCATTTTCCCATCTGCAGATCGAGTTGTTTTTCCAGCCGTTCAAGCAACCCGTTGCGCTGAGCTTCGATTTTGTCAAACGTCAGAGTTTCACCTTCTGTTTCAGTCATCGTTCCGCCTTTGACGGTTGCATTTTGTTTGCCAAGTTTCTCATCAGTGGACAACATGATGCTACTTAAATGCTGAAACTAAACATCTAACGCGTTTGGGCCAAAAAATACGGAGTGTGGCGAAAAAGGTAGCTTCGGGTAGCTGAAAAATTAGGCTTGGCAATTCATTGATATGCAAGAGCTTATTTTCCAGCTCGAATCCCTTTGGGGCCGGGGAGCCCAGCGCTGACAAGCCGCCGCAGGGCGGCCGTGGCGGCACTTGACGGAACCCGTCGCAACAGGGCCTCCCGCAGCGGCGCTATGCCGGGGCCGCGCAGGTTGGCCAGGGTGCCGATGCGTCGCGAGTTCAGCTGTACTCGCCGGACTCGCCGCTCTCGGCTTTCCCTGTAGCGCTCCAGGGCCCCGGCCACCCCGCCTCTCAATGTAAGACTCACAGCGAGAGCGTCCTCAATGGCCATGGCCGCCCCCTGTCCCTGGTTGGGCGTCATCCCATGAGCGGCATTACCCAGCAGCAATACGCGGCCCCGCCCCCAGAAGGGCCTGTCCAGCTCAAACAACGCGTGGTAGAGAGGCGGCATCTCCGACAGAGAATTCAGCAGGCGCCCGGCTGTCCCCGCATACCCGCTGAAGAGGGCTTTGAGTTGGGCCAGCGAGCGTGGCGCTTCGGCTTCGGCAGGGCAGACGCGGACGAGATAATAGTACACCTGGCCGCCGCCTATGGGGACTACACCTGCTCTGCTGCCCTCTCCCCAGGCCTCCACCGCGACAGGGCCTACCTCCAGCGGTGCAATGCCCCGCCAGCAGACGTTGCCTGAATAGCGCAGGCGCTTAGGCCCCCCTACACTCCTTCGCACCGCCGAGCGCAGACCGTCTGCGGCTACCACCGCCTCGAAGTGGCCCTCGCCTCCTGGCCACCTGACAAGCACTCTCTGGCCGGACTCTAGACCGCTTTAGGGTTGAATTGAGCCGCTACGCCCCACATTTCTCGCACATCTTCATGCACTGCCTTTAAAACAACATAGCCTCCTTCGGCCGTCCTCGACGTGCCTTGGGCACGCCTGCGGGGTCCGAAGTCCGGGCCGCATGCCTATATCCCTAGGAATAGGGGGAGCGGAGGGAAAGAGGAGAGAGCTTGCTCTCTCCTCTTTTCTGGAGCGGAGTGCAGGCGAGCTTTAGCTCGCCTCATCTGCACGAAAACTGTGGGGCTCGCTAGGCTCAATTCAACCCTAAAGCGGTCTAGGACTTCAGTGACGGGGGCACCCAGCTCCACTTGGACGGACGGGGGCAGGGCGGAAGCCAGCAGCCTATGCAGCCGGGGGCGGGAGATTCCATAGGTGTCGCCAAGCCGCTCCAGGTGGAGGGTGCTCAGGGGGCGTCCGCTCCGGCTGCATACCTCAAGTCGGCTGAGTACCTCGCCCTGGCCCGCAAGGTGAAGGCCGAGGAGGGAGAGCGTCTGCACAGCGTTGGGGGTGAGGAGGAGGCCGGCGCCCAGCGCCTCAAAGCTTTCGGCGCGCTCAAGCAGTGTGACGCAGTGCCCGTCGGCGGCCAGGGCCGACGCCGTCAACAGCCGGCGCCAACGACGGCTACGGCACTCATGAGGCCACCTTCGGCCTGAAGGTATGGCGCAACAGGCGGCCAAGCAGCTCCATTTGCCCGGCGGCATTTAACTCTCCGCGAAGCCCGGCCACGAGTACACCGAAGTAGAGCGCGAAGAAGGCGAGGAAAGCGTCTTCCACAGGGAGAGGTTGAATGTACCCAGCCGCCACAGCCGCCTCAACGCGGGCGCCAACCCAGGCCTGGAATTCGGCCATACGCCGTTGGGAGGGCCACCCGAGGGAGGCCTCAAAGAGGGAGGCGGAGAGCACCTGCCTGGACAACTCGGGGGCCCCCCGGTAGGCCTCGTAGAGGGCGGCGCTGACGTGCAGCAGCTGCTCTACGAGGTTGGCCCCCGCCGGACCCTCTCCCGCCGCCGCCAGTGCCTTGGCCACGGTTTCGTCCAGGAGTGTTTCCGCCAGCCGCCTCACCCAGCCGCTTCCATCTCCTTCTGGGACTGGACAATGAATTTGCTCGCTTGAGCTGCTTTGTTTGGCGGAGGCGTTCTGTAGAGGCTGCGGAGCTTTGGAAGACTATCCCCGTGCCCACGTACCACCGGCCTAAAATTTTTCAAACAACCTTGTCAAAGAGGTGAGGGCCTTCTTATCCAAGGCCCAAGCGGCAGAGGGTTGGGAAATGCATAACGCCCCGGGAGCCTTTTGAGCTTGCCTAAGCAGATGCCTGTGATAGAAGGCGGCGCTGAAAAGGGAGCGTAGCTCAACTGGCAGAGCAATGGACTCTTAATCCATAGGTTGTGGGTTCGATTCCCACCGCTCTCATTTTATTGGGTTTAGGGCGGGCGGGGGGTTGCAGGCGGCACTTCCAGGCGGCATTTCCAGGAAGAGGGCAAGTGGCGGAATTGGCAGACGCGCCAGGCTTAGAATCTGGTACCGGAAACGGTGTGAGGGTTCGACTCCCTCCTCGCCCAATGTTCATTTCCCTGGAGGGGTTTGTAGCTCAAGGCCCTCCCCGTTGAGCGCCCTGGGGGCAGGCATTTCAGCCCGGGTCCTCACTGCGGTATTCCATTGTTGTTATTCGGTTGTCGCTGCCATAATGCAACACAAGGCTGCGGGAGGCTCCGTCCTGAATATAAACAACACCTTCTTTGTCTGAGTCTGTTATCTCAAAGCTCTCCCAGTCTGGAACCTGCTCCCTTAAATTGAAATACAAGTCATATTCTTTAGGCTCTGCTTTCATGTCATCAAACATGCAAGCCCAACCACATCCATCGTTTTTTACCCTTATTTGAATTGTTTTATCAATGTCAGCCTTCGCCAGGTTTGCCCTCTGCCCGTCCGTAGAGCCCTCGTCCCTGTTGTCTTCATGATAGATGAATGTCCAAGGGTTGCTGAAAAAGGAAAACAACATTTCCCCACGCCTAAGGTGCTCCAGAAAGTCTGCTTTGAAGGTTTCAGGCAGGGTGTCTTGGGGCACATCCGCGCTGTGTTGAGCCCCTGCGGCCGTTGGGGTGGCTGTTGGAGCCATCCTGGAAGCAACGCAACTGCTTGCAAGCAGGGCGGCAAAGGCAAACAGAAATATGAAGGAGGTGTTTTTCATTGTCAGGTGGCCTGTGAATTCTCTCATAAAGTGAAGCTCTGAGTATGTATATGTAGACAAACGCTCTTGAGTCAAGAGGCAAGCAGTGTTTCACGGGTTAGGGCCTGTCCCTGGGCCCACAAACGGTTGAGGCGCTGTTGCTTCAGCAAAGCAAGCGCCCAAACCCATGGGAGGGCCGGAAAATCCACCGGAATGTGGACCTGTCCTCGCCCCATGTATTAAAGAGAGCCGGTCGACTGCTTTTATGCGTTTTTCGTTTCTCATTCCTTCAGGAGGTGTGGCACATAGCCCGCTTCCGCGCCTCTTCTTCCTTGAGCCAAAGAGCACAACATGAGTTCCTCTCCCGACACTTCTGGACATAGCGCTTCTCCTGCCGTGCGTTTTTTCAGCGGCGAAAACATTCCCCTGGAAATGCACAAAGTCCGCGTTGTACAGAAATTGAGCTTGCCGCCCATTGAAGAGCGGCTTTCGGCCATCCGCCGCGCAGGCTTCAACACCTTTTTGTTGAAAACCCGCGACGTCTACCTCGACATGCTGACGGACAGTGGCACCAATGCCATGAGCGACGTGCAGATGGGGGCGATGATGCAGGCGGACGATGCCTACGCCGGCTCGCAGAGTTTTGAGCGCATGCAGGCGGCCATTGAGGAGGTATTCGGCAAGCGCCTGGTGCTGCCGGTGCACCAGGGACGTGCCGCAGAAAACGTCATTTTCCGCAGCTACGTCAAAGCCGGGGACTTGGTGCCGATGAATTACCATTTCACCACCACCCTCGCCCACCTTGAGTTGAATGGTGCCAAAATCGCCGAGTTGCTGCACGACGAAGCCCTGCAAGTCAAAAGTACAAACCCCTTCAAAGGCAACATGGACATTGCCAAATTGCGCCATGCCATCGCCTCCCACGGCGTGCAGAATGTGCCACTCATCCGCATGGAGGCCTCCACCAACCTCATTGGTGGCCAACCCTTCTCCATCGCCAACCTGCGCGAAGTCGCCCAGGTGGCCAAAGAAGCCGGCATTCTCCTGCTGCTGGATGCCAGCCTCATCGGCGAAAACGCCTGGTTTATTAAACAGCGCGAGCCGGAATTCCAGCAAGCCAGCATTGCCAGCATTCTCCATGAAATGTGTGCGCTGGCGGACATTGTCTATTTCTCCAGCCGCAAAGTCAGCTCCTCGCGCGGTGGCGCCATCTGCACCAACCGGCCGGAGGTTTTTGACAAACTGAAAGTGCTGGTCCCCTTGTTTGAGGGCTTTCTCACCTACGGCGGCATGTCTGTGCGTGAAATTGAGGCCATGGCCGTGGGCCTTCGCGAAACCACCGACGATACCATCATCAGCCAGAGCCCCTCCTTTATCCGCTATCTGGTGGAACGCCTGGAGGCACTTGGCATTCCCGTTGTTACGCCGGCGGGGGGCCTGGGCTGCCACGTGGATGCGGGGGGCTTTTTGCCTCACATTCCTCAAGCGGAGTACCCAGCGGGGGCGCTGGCGGCGGCATTTTATTTAATTTCCGGCGTACGCGGTATGGAGCGCGGCACCCTCTCCAGTACCCGGGACTCCTACGGAAACGACATCCTCGCCGATGCCGAGCTTTTGCGCCTGGCCCTCCCTCGCCGGGTTTTCACCCTCTCGCAGGTGAAATACGTCGAGGACCGGCTGCACTGGCTGTACACCCAGCGCGAGCTCGTCGGCGGCCTGCGCTTTGTCGAAGAGCCCTCCGTCCTGCGCTTCTTCATGGGACGACTTGAAGCCTTGAGCGACTGGCCGGAAAAACTGATGCAGGCTTTCAAGCGCGCGTTTGGCGATAGTTTGTAAGGCCGACCCCTTCTTCCACTGGCTCCACCATGAAACCCATTATTGACGATGTCCGCATCCGGGAAATTAAGGAAGTCCTCACGCCAGACTGCGTTCACCAAAGCTGTCCCATCAGCGAAGCGGCTGCGCAGACGACCTGGGCGGTGCGCAGGGACATTCACCAGGTGCTGCATGGCGCGGACGACCGGCTGGTTGTTGTCATCGGCCCCTGCTCCATTCACGAGCCCAAGGCCGCGCTGGAGTATGCCCAGCGCCTGAAGGTACAACGCGAGCGCCTGAGCCAGGAGCTGATTGTGGTGATGCGGGTGTATTTCGAAAAGCCACGCACCACAGTGGGGTGGAAGGGGCTGATTAATGATCCACACCTCGACGGCAGCTTCGACATCAACACCGGCCTCCAACTGGCGCGCCGGGTGCTGTGTGAGGTGAATGAGTGGGGGGTGCCTTGCGCCACCGAGTTTTTGGATATGATTACGCCGCAATATACGGCGGACCTCGTTGCCTGGGGGGCCATTGGCGCGCGCACAACGGAGTCCCAAGTCCACCGGGAGCTCGCCTCCGGCCTCTCCTGCCCCATCGGCTTTAAAAACGGCACCGACGGCAATGTACGCATTGCCATTGACGCCATCCGCGCTGCTTCCAGCCCTCACTACTTCCTCTCCGTCACCAAGGCTGGGCGCTCCGCCATCGTCTCCACCGTGGGCAATGAGGACTGCCACATTATTTTGCGTGGCGGCGACCATGCGCCGAACTACGAGCCTGCCAGCATTGAGGCTGTTTGTGCGGAATTGGGCAAAGCCGGACTCAAAGCCAGGCTGATGGTGGACTTTTCACACGCCAACAGCCGAAAGCAATTCCAATGCCAGCTGGACGTCGCCCGCAACGTGGCCGCGCAGCTTGCCGCTGGCGATAAGCGGATTATGGGCGTCATGGTGGAGTCCCACCTCAAAGAAGGCCGCCAGGAGCTGATTTCAGGCAGGCCGCTGGAATATGGCCAAAGCATTACGGACCCTTGCATCGGCTGGGAGGACAGCCTCCTTGTGCTTGAGCTTTTGGCCCAGGCAGTGCGGCAGCGTCGTCTTGCGCAGTAGGCATTCCGTGTCAAGCATTCAGCGTGCCAAGCCTGTGTGGTTTTGGGTACGGCATGCCTGGCATGGAGGGCGGACAGAGCAACCCCTGGTGTTTCGCAAAGCAGCTGGGGGAGGGGCAACCCCCCGCCGGGAGGACAAAAAAAAGCCGCCTTCGAGAAAGAAGTTGCTTTGTGCTCCCCTTTCCAGTAGACGCCCTCTTCTTCACCGTCACAAGGAGCTGCGCCGTGGCGAAGCGCAAACCAACATATCAACCGTCCAAAATAAAACGTAACCGAACCCATGGGTTTCGCAAACGCATGTCCACCTCCAGCGGCAGGGCTGTCCTCAAGCGGCGCATGGCCAAAGGCCGCAAGCGCCTTGCCGTTAAAGCTTACGAAAAATAGCGGCGTGACGTCGACGCAGGCACTTCCAAAGCAGCGGCGCTTGCGAAAGCGCAAGGAGTTTTTGCATACGCAGACACAGGGGCGCAAACTGCGCTCAGGTTGCCTGGTAGGCCTGGTCACCTCAAACCACTTGGGTTTTTGTCGGCTGGGCATAACGGTTACCAAAAAAGTCTGCAATGCGGTGGGGCGCAACAAGCTCCGCAGGCAGCTTCGTGAGTTTTTCAGAAAAAGCCCCAAGGCCAGGGCTCTGCCCGTGGACTTGGTGGTTGTGCCCGTTCCCGGCGCCCTGGAGTCCAACTTGCAAGAGGACTTTGGGCGCCTGGTGTGGAAAATAGGCGTCTGTTTGTCGAAAGTTTCCGAATGAAAGGCGCGCCTTTGCACAAAAAGCCCGGCTTTAGGTGGTTTTGGGTGCCCCTCCTCAAGGGGCCGCTCCTGGGCTACCGGAAACTGCTCTCTCCCCTTTGGGGGCCTCGCTGCCGTTTTTATCCCTCCTGCTCCCGCTATGCCCTGGAGGCCCTTGAGGCCTACGGCCCCTTCCGAGGGACTTGGCTTAGCTTCCGGCGCCTTTTGCGCTGTCACCCCTTTCACCCCGGGGGGGTGGACTTGCTTCCTCTCCCCGGTGAGGACTCGGCTCCTCTCTCTTCCGAGGACTAAAAAACCCCATGGATTCGCAACAGCGACTCATTTTTGCCATTTTCTTGTCGATGATGTTGGTTTTCGGCTGGTCCTACTTCTTCGCGCCCAAGCCGCCGCCTCCCTCGGAGACGACAGCCGTTTTGGACGCTGCCCAGGCCGGCCTCTTGGAGCTGCCCTCGCCTGCTCGGGTGGAGGCCGCTGCCCCCTCCTTGCCTGGTGACTTGCCTTCCAGAGACATTGTCCTGGAAACACCGGAGGTTAACCTCCTGCTGAGCACCGAGGGGGCCGGCCTTTTGAGGGCCCAACTCAAAGGCGAGAAGGAGAGGGAGCAGGAGTCCCTAAGCTTCCTCGACGGCTATCGAAAATTGTTTGGCAAAAAGTTTGAAGAGCCGCCCCACATTCAGCTTGTCCATACGGCGCCTGAGGGCCCGCCTTTCTGGGCCACCTCTTTTGAAGGCACTTTGCATTTCCCGGACAACCTGCGCTATGCCGTTGTCGAAGAGGACATGGCCGGCCGCCGCCTGTCTTTTAGGGCTGAGCATGCGGGCCTGAGTCTGCTGAAAACCTTTGTGTTTGAAGATGGCAACAATGTCCGCCTCACCTTGCAGTTAAGCAACCATACCGACAGCCCGCAGAGCGGCACTTTGTGGCTCAAAAGCCCGCGCCATGTGCTGCCGGGCAGCGAGAAGGAGCCCAGCCTCTTTGGTACCCTGGGCAACCAGGCCTCCGTGCTTTGCCGCACCCCGGACAAACTCTTCCGCGAAATGCCGGACAAAAAAGCCTCCACCCTCAGCAAGGAAGGGCCCGTCAACTTCGTCGCTGTGGACCAGCAGTATTTCATTGCGGCCCTCTATGCCAAAGCCGCTACGCAAAACCCCCCTAGCCACTGTCGGCTTCGGGCCTCTCCCTCTTCGCGTGAAGCGGACTTGGGCTTTAATCTAAGCCTCGCGCCAGGAAGCACTTCCCTTGTACAGCTTCAGGGCTACTTGGGGGCCAAGGACTTGGAGACGCTGACATCCAAGGAGGCTTTTCTTGAGGAAACCCTGGATTTTGGGTGGTGGGCCGTCATTTGCAAGCTGCTTTTGAGCATTATGCAGTTTTTCTATGGTTTGTTTGGCAACTGGGGGCTGGCCATTATTTTCCTGACGGTGGTGGTGAAGGTGGTGCTTTTGCCGCTGACGCACAAAGCCATGGCCAGCGCAGAGCGTATGAAAAAACTCCAGCCGCAAGTCACAGCCCTGCGCGAGAAATATGGGGAAGACCGTGAGCGGCTCAACATGGAGATGATGAAGCTCTATCAGACTTCCAAAATCAACCCTCTGGGTGGCTGCCTGCCTCTGCTCCTTCAAATGCCTGTCTGGTTTGCGCTTTTCACCACCCTTCGCACCTCCTATGAAATTTACCGAGAGCCCTTCTTCGGCCCCGCGTGGACGGATTTGACTTCGAAGGACCCGACATACATCCTCCCCATCTCCCTGGGTGTGTCGATGATTGTCATGCAGAAATTCCAGCCCCAAATGCTGGAGAAAACCCAGGCTTTTTTGTTTACCTGGGTGATGCCCGTCTTCTTCTCCTTCATCATGCTCAACTACCCGGCTGGGCTCGCCCTCTATATTTTCGTCAACAACATCCTCTCCATCGCCCAGCAATTTGCACTGCGCCGCTGGTTTGAAAGGCGCGAGGCCAAAGCCGGGAAGGCAAGCCTCCCAGCCGAGAAAACAGCTGCGGGGGCGCCCAAAGCGACAGCCCCGGCCGAGAAGGAGAAGGTGGCAGCTCTAACCGAGAAGGCGACAGCTCAAACAGAGAAGGCGACGAGCAAAGCCCAGAAGTCAAAAGGCAAGGCCGAGAAGGCAAAAGGCAAAGCCGCAGGCAAGAAAACGGGTTAGAAGGCGGGAAGGAAACCCAAGGAAAACGAAGGAAACCCATGGCACAAGCAGAGAAACTGACGACGAGGGCGGAGAATTTTTCCGACTGGTATGTAGAGCTCATCCGCCGCTCCAAACTGGCCGACTATTCCGAAGTCAAAGGCTGTATGGTCATCCGCCCCCACGGCTACGCCATTTGGGAAAACATCCAAAGCGTCCTGGACAAAATGTTCAAAGAGACGGGTCACCAAAATGCCTATTTCCCCATGCTCATTCCCGAGTCCTATATGCGCAAGGAGGCCGAGCACGTCGAAGGCTTTTCACCGCAGCTGGCCGTCGTCACGCACGCAGGCGGCTCCAAACTCGAAGAGCCGCTGGTTTTGCGCCCCACCTCGGAAACCATCATTAATGCCAACTTCGCCCGGTGGATACAAAGCCACCGGGACTTGCCCATCCTCATCAACCAATGGGCCAACGTCGTCCGCTGGGAAATGCGCACCCGCCTCTTCCTGCGCACCTCCGAGTTTCTCTGGCAAGAGGGGCATACCTGCCACGCCACCGAGGCCGAAGCCCAGGAGGAAACCCTGCGCATGTTGGATGTCTACCGCCGGCTTGCCGAAGAGTGGATGGCCATGCCTGTCCTGTGCGGCCAAAAAACCGACAGCGAGAAGTTTGCGGGCGCCGTCAGTACCTACTCCATTGAGGCCCTCATGCAGGATAAGAAGGCCCTCCAGGCCGGCACCTCCCACAACCTCGGCCAAAACTTCGCCAAAGCTTTCGGCACCCAATTCCAAGGCAAGGACGGCCAACAACACTTCGTCTTCCAAACCTCCTGGGGGGTCTCCACCCGCCTCATCGGCGCCCTCGTCATGACGCACTCGGACGACAAAGGGCTTGTGTTGCCACCCCGGCTGTCGCCTGTGCAGGTGGTTTTCATTCCCATTGGGAAGAAGGCGGACTTTGCCCTGTCGGCGGAGGCCTGCAAAAACATTCACGCGGAGCTTTTGTCCAAGGGAATTCGCAGCAGGCTGGATGACGACGCGTCCACCAGCCCCGGCTTTAAATTCCACGAGTGGGAGATGATGGGGGCCTGCCTACGCATAGAGTTGGGGCCGAAGGATTTGGCGAAGGGCCAGTGTGTGCTTGCGCGCCGCGACAACGGTGAAAAACAGGCGGTGGGGCTGGATGGCATTGTCCAGCACGTGGAGGAGGCGTTGGAGGCCATGCAAAAAGACATGTTTGCGCGCGCGCAGCAGTTTGTGCAGGACAACACTTTTGTCGTCAACTCCTGGGAGGAGATGCAGGAGAAGGCCGACGCAGGCTTTTTGCTGGCGCACTGGGACGGGGAGGCGGCCACCGAGGCACACATAAAGCAGGAGTTGGGGCTGACGACGCGAAACCGCCCGTTTAATTTGCCCAAGGAGAAGGGCGTTTGCGTGAAAAGCGGCAAGCCTTCCGAAGGCCGCGTGGTTTTCTGCAAAGCCTATTAGGGACACCCCCTGGCAGGACACCCCCTAAACAGGCACCAACTTCCTGGCAAGCTCAAACACTCTGGAAAACTGGCCGGCCTCAAAAGTTTCAACAAGCTCCATGTGGAGTCCGCGTTTAAATTCCGCAAGTCGCTCATATTTTCGTTGATGGTAGGCCGCCACCTGCCAGGCCAGCCTTGCTGCTTTTAGCCCCCCGCGAAACAAGCTTCCGGCAAGGAGGGCGTCGCGCACAAAAAGGGCGGGGCGTTGCAGGAGTGGCCATTTGCTTTTTCGGCCTTCAGCATGGGCGCGAAGGCCCCACAGCAAGGCATAGAATTCTTCTTTCCTGGCGCGGCCTTCAATGTAAGTGGCGAAGCGATGCTCAATGCACAGAGGCAGGCGCAGCACGTTTTTTAAAGGGAGGGACTCGTGCACAATCATCTGCGGTGTCCAGCGCGCCACTTGGGAGTGTACAAGCCTTAGGCGGTGTTGGCGGCGGTAGAGAAAGCGCGAGGACTCAAGCTCCGCCCAGTCATGGCGCACCACGCGATAGCCCTGGGCTTTGGGCGTTGTTTTTTTCCATTGCAGCAAAAGCTTGCATGCCTTGGGCTCCATCCACTCGTCGGAGTCGAGATAGAAAAGCCAGTCACAACCCTCCAGGGCTGCCGCCGCCGCCGCACGCGCAGCGCCATAACCTTGCCAGGGATGGGACAGGGCCCGCACCCCCATGCGCTGTACCAGCGAAGCAGAGCCGTCATCGGAGCCTGAGTCAACGGCCAGCACCTCGTCGCAAACTTCGCACAGACTTTTGAGGCAGCTTTCGAGCGTGTCCGCATTGTTTCCGTGAATGACAAAACCGCCCAGGCGCATTTTTTCTGCTCCCCGACCAGGATTCGAACCTGGGACACGGTGGTTAACAGCCACCTGCTCTACCGACTGAGCTATCGGGGAATGACTTTGGACGCTTCATAGGGGTTTCGTTTTCAGCTGTCAATATTTCCATGGGAGAATTCTTCAGGGCGGTTTTTGTGAGGCGCAGGCGAAGACTGTGGTTGACCTTTGCAAGGCAACTTGCCATGAGTTGGGTTGCAGACATTGCTTAAGCACTTGGGGGAGGGTGCAAAAGGAAAAAACAGTATATTTCGAAAGAGAATTCTGAAAGAGAGAAGGCTGTGTCTTTTTCGTGTCCAAGGCTTTTGCGTCCAGGGGACGCTGTCGCTGTGGTGGCCCCTTCAGGGGCGGCGGAACTTGCCCGCTTTGAGGCGGGGGTAGCCTTTTTGCAACGCCGCTACGCCGTACGCTGGACCCAGGAGTTATGCACCCCCCACGGCTACCTGGCCGGCACCGACGAGCGCCGCCTCAAAGGCCTCCAGGATGCCATTGACAGCGACGACGTTAAGGCCATTTTTGCTGTACGCGGCGGCTATGGCGCCATGCGCCTTTTGCCCAAATTGCGACTGCAGGGCCGCTTTCCCAAGTGGCTGGTTGGCTTTTCGGACATAACGGCTTTGCATGCCCTGTGGCAGCGCGCAGGCTGGCAAAGCCTGCATGGCCCCGTCGTCACCCAAATGGGCACGCTGCCGGCCGATGACTTGCAGGCCATGGTAAACGCGCTTGAAAAAAACAGCAGCAGCAGCCTCTTTTTTGGGACGCACTGCCTGGTGCCCGGCACCGCCGCAGGGCCCTTGCTGGGCGGAAACCTCTCCACCTTCAGCCACCTTGTGGGCACTTCCTTCATTCCCGATACGCGGGGGGCCATTTTGTTGCTGGAGGACATAGGCGAGACGCCCTACCGCATTGACAGAATGTGGACACATTTGCGCCTGGCGGGGGTTTTGAAAAACCTGGCCGGTATTGTCCTGGGGGAGTTTTTGAATTGCGAGGACAAGAATGGCAACAACTGCCTGGAGGTTTTGGGGAACCTGGCCTCGGAAATAGGTGTGCCTTGCGTTGCGGGCTTTCCCATTGGCCACGGCACGCGCAACCTTTCGGTACGCTTAGGGTGCAGGGCGCGCCTCTCCGCAGGCAGCCTGCGGCTGACATGCCTGCATGGCGAAACGAAGTAGCACCGTGAAGACGCCCGCGGCCATTCTCGAAGAGGCCGTGGAAGGGCGCGCGTTTGAAGCCTTCAGAGCCGAGGTATGGCACCGCCAAAAGCCCTGCCTCCAGCTGGGCAATGTCCCCGCGGACACTTTCTTTGACTTGGCCTCCCTCACCAAAGTGCTGGGGACGACGGCGCTGTTTTTTGCGCTGTGGCAAGAGGGCAGGGTGTCGCCCTACACACCCTTGCGCGCGCTGCTTCCCTGGGCGCCCGGGGGCATTTGCCTGGCAGACCTTCTCTTTCACCGCGCAGGTTTTGTAGCGCATGAGCCCTTGTTTGCAGAGTGCTTCCAAAAGTTTCCGCTGCTGGCGCGGCCAGACTGCCCCCGTGAGCTCCGCCAAAAGGCACGTGCTTTGTGTTTGTCGCGCCTCTTTGGCACCCGCCCTGTGGCCTTGCCGGGCGCCTCCAGCTGCTACTCCGACGTGGGCTTTATGTGGCTTGGGCAGGCCCTGGAAAGCGCTGGACAAGGCCCCCTGCAAACCCTGTTTGACAACCTCGTCGCCCGCCCCCTGGGGTTGAAGGCGCACTTTCGCATGCTGGAGTACCCCTCGCCTGAGTGGGAAAAAAGCCCCTGCACGGGGCAGCTTCGCCCCCGGCCCCCCGCGCCGGGGCAGGAGGGGCTTTGGCAGCTCCCTTCGCTTCCCTCGGTACCAGGGACGGTGGACGACGACAATGCCTTTGCCTTAGGAGGGGCAGCCGGCCACGCAGGCCTCTTCGGAAGGGCGGAGGATGTGGTGCGTTTTGGCCAGGCACTCCTGGAGGGCCACTGGGCCATTCCCTACGAGGAGGCCTTGAGGGTGGACACTCAAACGCCAGGAAGCACCCGGGCCATGGGTTTTGACACGCCAAGCGGGGAGGGCTCCTCGGCAGGCCGTTTTTTCGGCAAGGGCCCAAAGGGGGCGGTAGGCCACCTGGGTTTTGTAGGCACCAGCCTCTGGATAGACTTAGACGAGGAGGTGGTGGCCGTCCTCCTCACCAACCGCACGGTATGGGGCAGGGACAACCTTCAAATACGGCAGGTGCGGCCGCGCTTCCATGAAGCTGTCTGGCAGACATTTGTTGGGCCAGGGCTGAACACCTAAAGAAGCCAAGGCTCTTTCGCATGCACCACTTTTCTGCATGTGCGCGAATTGTCTTGCCACTTAACCGTGAGTCGCATCTGCTTGTATTGACACAACATTTTTTGTTGACGAGCGACAATAAGCCAGGCATAGCGTTCCCCCAAGAAGCTTTGAATGGTTCAGCGCTTGTTATTGGAAGTGGAGAAGGAGGCAGCGATGGTGAGAAGCGAAGCAGAGGCAGAGCAGGCCACAGGCCACAGGCCACAGGCCACAGGCCACAGGCCACAGGCCACAGGCCACAGGCCACAGGCCACAGGCCACAGGCCACAAAAAATCCTCTAAAGCATTATAACACAAAGCGTTTTAAAAGAAAAACCCCATTTCAATTTATTTTGTTTTCCGCTTTGCTCGCACTGTTTTTTGCAGGCTGCGGTGACGACAAGACGAATGTCACCGACATAGCGCTGAGCAAAAGCACGCTGAAGCTGGAAGTGGGCCAGGAAGAAAGGCTGCACGCCACCCTCAAGCCCGACAATGCCGCCAACCAAGGCCTTCAATGGAAAAGCGACGACGAGAATGTGGCCAGGGTGGAGGACGGCGGCCTGGTGCGCGCCGTCTCCACGGGGCAAACCGTCGTTTATGCCATTTCGGCAGACGGCAAAAAAACGGCCAGCTGCAAGGTAGAAGTCATCGTCCCCATCGAAGGCATTTCCCTGGAGCGCTGTCCTGGCACCCTCACATTGGGCAGCCAGCAGCTGCGGGCCACGGTGGAGCCTGTCGAGTCCAGCAACCAGGCGCTGACGTGGATAAGCACCAACCCCGCTGTGGCCACGGTGGACGAAAATGGGCTGGTGAGTGCCCTGGCAGCAGGTGAGGCGACCATTGTCGTCAGTGCGCAGGAGGCGTTTGGAAAAACAAAATCCTGCAGGTTGAAAGTCGCCCCCGTCAGCGGCGTCTCCATCAACGGATGTTGGCCTGGAGGACTGCTGCACTCCTCAAGACAATTGGCTGCTGTTATTGAGCCCAGCGACGCCGCCAACAAGGCTGTGAAATGGACAAGCAGCAACCCCGCTGTGGCCACCGTGAGTGACAGCGGACTTGTCTCAGGCAACGGAGGCCGCGGGACAACGACGATTCGCGTGACAACCGAGGACGGCGACTGGACAGACACCTGCGAAGTGAGCAACTACATTCCTGTCGAAAGCGTGTCCATTGGCGGATGCTCTACAGAGTTGCTCGGAATCGAAAAGACAAGACAACTTTCCGCCACGGTTTTTCCTTCCGATGCCACCAACAGGAATGTGACTTGGGCAAGCCTTGACCCAACCATCGCCACGGTGGACAGCAACGGGCGTGTCACCGCGCCGCTCAACAGCCCCGGAGGGACAGCGAGGATTCGGGTAAGGACGTTGGAGGGAGGCAAAGAAGCCATGTGCGCTGTGCCCGTCCCGATACGTGCCACCAGCGTGCAGATAATAGGATGCCCTGAGCACAGGCTCAATGTTGACTCGGGGCCAATACAACTCCGCGCTCATGTTGAACCCTCCAACGCCACAAACAAAGCGGTGCAATGGCACGCGGACCCTACGCTGCTCTCAGTGGACAGCAATGGACGGGTGACCCTGAAGGGTCTTCAAGGAAGACCGTCGGTTTATGTCTACGTGGGGGACGTCATGGCGGGTGGAAAGGACCGCGCCGAGTGCAAGCTGCACATTGATCCCATTGTGACCGGTCAAAACGTCGTGAATTCATGCGATGGTGTGGTGAGGATTTATGGAAGAGGATTCTTTAACACCCAATCTGTACTGCACAAGTACGACATCTCCGGCGGGGTCCAGCCAGTTGGATTTAGAGTAGACAGCTCGTTACAGATAACGCTTACGAATGTTGCGAAGTGGACGGCTCCTGGATACCTAGAGGTCGACGGTGTCCGTTCCCCTCAGGGCTTTGGCGCTGGATGTGGTTACTCTCTTTAGAGCGATTTTAATTCACATGACGTCATTGTAGGCATCGCCAAGCAATCCGCGAAAGGCCAAAGGCCGGCAATGTCTTGGCTGCTCCCAAGGACACATGCCTTCAAGAAACACGTCTGCCAACACTTCAGCAAAAGCCATTCAAGCGTTTGGATGGGGCCGAGAGAGAGGAGCCAGGAAAATGAAACCAAGGATGGAGAAGGAACCAAGGATGGAAAAGAAACAAAAGACGGAGAATAAATGCAGAAAGAGAGGCAACGAAGGCCAAGCGGAGGCCGCCAAAAAGCGGAGGGGCTTTGGGGTTTGGTGCCTGTTAAGTCTGGCCATGGCGATGGGCGCCTGCTCTTCAAAGGAGGAAAAAGTGCCTCCGCCCGAAGAGTCCTTGGCGGTGGAAATTGTGCACAGCACAGCAACGCTGACGCCCATGGAAACTGGCACCTATAGCGAGCGCTCCACCACATTCATGCTTTGGGTTTCAGGGCCTAAGGCAGATGACAGTGTGCAGCTGAAAATTGCCCCCGTGGAGGGGCTGACATTTAAGGTTGAAAGCCGTTTTGAAGACGGGCTCAAAACCTTTGAAGTCAGCGTTCACTACAATGGAAAGAGCGTTTTTCCTGAAGGCGTGGCAACACTCCAGCTTGGCTTGAATGTGCCAGGGGGCCAGCCCACCACCCAGACTCTGCGCATTGCGGTTGCAGATGGCCAGGAAAGAGAGCGCCCCATTCTGTTGAACCAGGCCAACATGGAGCATTTCAACCACTGGGCCAACACCGCCGACGGCCGTTGGATGCATTATCGCCTGACCGAAGACATTGTATTGGAGCCGCCTGCGCCCAGGAAAAGCAACTGGAGGCCGATAGGCAGCAGCGCAAGTTTTGCCGGCAGCTTGGATGGCGGCGGCCACAACATTGTTGGCCTCACCATGACTGGAACCACAGAAAGCTCCCTGGGTTTGTTTGCCCACACCCACAGAGAAGCGGTGATAGAAAACCTTGGGCTAACAGAGGTGGAGATTGAAAACACCTCCGCCGCCTCTGTTGGCAGCCTGGTGGGGGTGAATGCCGGCACAGTGCAAAACTGCCATGCCACGGGCAATGTGAGCAGCACCGACGCAGGCACCGGCACCGTCGTCGGCGGCCTGATAGGGGACAACGGGGGCCCCGTGAAAAACTGCCATGCCACCGTCAACGTCAGAAGAACGGGCAGCGGCAATTTCGGGAAGCCCAGCCATGTCGGCGGCCTGATAGGGAACAGCTCGGGCCCAGTGGAAAACTGCCATGCCGAGGGCAATGTCAGCACCTTCATTGACAAAGAAATTGTCCACATTGGCGGCCTGATAGGGAACAGCACCGGCTCAGTGCAAGACTGCTATGCCACAGGCGATGTGAGCAACACCGGCACAGGCAGTGGCACTCGCCGCATCGGTGGTTTGCTGGGGCTCAACTCCTCCGGGCCAGTGCAAAACAGCTATGCCACAGGCAGCGTCACCAATACCGGCCCCGGCAGCAGCATCTACGTCGGCGGCGTGGTGGGGCACAGCTTCGGCACAGTGCAAAATTGCTATGCCACAGGCAGCGTTACCAACACCAACACCGGCCCCGACAACAGCATCTGCATCGGCGGTCTGATTGGGACGGGAGAGGGCGTCACGCAAAACAGCTATGCCACAGGCAGCATCACCAACACCGGCCCTGGCTACATCATCGCCCTCGGCGGCCTAATAGGGGATGGCGCCTTCATTGGGAGGGGCGTCACGCAAAACAGCTATGCCACAGGCAATGTCACCAACACCGGCGTGGGCAGCGAGCGCATCTTCGTCGGCGGCCTGATGGGGATAGGCAAGGCACAGGACTGCTATGCCACTGGCAATGTGAGCAACTCCGGCACCGGCACCGCCGTCTTCGTCGGCGGCCTGCTCGGCGAAACAGCTTTGGGGGAAACAATGAACTGATATGCCACAGGCAGTGTCACCAGCACCAATAACGGTCGAGACATTTTTGTCGGCGGTGTGGTGGGGAAGCTCGAAGAGTCCAGCAAAGAGTCCAGCAAAGTGCACAATTGCATGGCGCTGAACCCAAGTGTCGCCGCCAACATCAGCACCCATCTCGAACGCGTGGTTGGACACAATGACCCCTACTGCGGCGTCTCGTGTCACTATGGCACCCTCTCTAACAACTTCGCCTTCGCCGGAATGACTGGCCGTACATGGGCCAACATCGGCCTCGACAACTTGGGCGGTGAAAGCAAAACGGCCGCTCAGTTGCAGACAGAAAGGGGCTTCCCGGAGGAATTGAGGAGTGGCCCGTGGACATACGAGCCGGGCAAGCTTCCTGGCCTTTTGGGGAAAACGGTGGCCATGCCAAGCCATATTCCAGCGCGTTGAAAACAAGGATGGGACAAAGGATTGGACAAAGGAAAGGACGGGACAAAACATGTTGAAACAAAAAAGGACACCAGAAGAAATACGCCAAAGCAGCGCGCAGGTTTTTTCTTCGAAAAACGTCGCCCTGAAACGGCTTGGCTTGGGCGCACTGTGCCTGTGGAGTTTGGCTGTGGCGGTGGGGGCCTGCTCTGCAAAGGAGGAAGAAGTGCTCCCGCCCGAAGCCTCCGGCGTGGTGGTGGAAATTTCTCACAGCACAGCAACGCTGACGCCGATGGAAGTAGGCCCCTACAGCGAGCGTTCCACCCTGGTGATGCTTCGGGTTTCGGGGCCAGAGGCACAGAAGGCGGAGCTAGAGGTGGCCCCCCTGGAGGGGCTGACATTTGAAATAGGAAGCAGCTTTTCCGGGGGCGCCAAAACCTTCGTCGTCATTGTCCACTATGACGGCATAACAGCCGTTCCTGGAGGCCTGGCAACGCTTGAGCTCAAGCTGGCGAATGTACCGGAGAGCCACAGCGAACACACCACACACCTTGCCGTCACCAATGGCCGCTCCAGGTTTCGCCCCATTCCGGTGAACCGGGCCAACATTCTGCTTTTCGCCGGATGGGCCAACACCGCCGACGGCCGTTGGATGCATTATCGCCTGACAGAAGACATTGTGTTGGAGCCGCCTGCGCCCGGGCAAAGCAACTTGGGCTCGGTAGGCGCCCGCACAGCGTTTGCCGGCAGCTTTGATGGCAACGGCTTCACCCTTTCTGGGCTCACCGGAGCCCAAGGGTTGTTTGCCCAGACAACTCAAGAAGCGCTGATTGAAAACCTTGGGTTGGAAGATGTTGCAATCCACCACGCCCCAGCTTGGGGCGCTTTTGGCGGTCTGGTGGGGAGCAACTTCGGCACAGTGCAAAATTGCTACGTCACAGGCAACATGGTGGCTGTCCAGAGTGGGGCTGTCGGCGGCGTAGTGGGGACAAACTTCGGCACAGTACAAAATTGCTATGCCACAGTCAGCGTAGCAGGCAACAACCACGTCGGCGGCGTGGTGGGGAGCAACCAAGGCACAGTGCAAAACGCCATGGCACTGAACGCCAAAGTCATCGCCGCCAACGCTGCCATTGGACGTGTGGTGGGAAGCAATGGCGTCAACGCCACCCTCTTCGACAACGCTGCTTTCACCGACATAAGCGGCCACGCCTGGACCAACATAGGCCCAGACAACTTGGACGGCACAAGCAAAGCGGCGGAGGCGTTGCAGGAGGCAGAAGGTTTTCCGGAGGCGTTGAGGAGCAGCCCGTGGACATATGAGTCCGGAAAGCTCCCCGGCTTTCGGGGGCGGGCGGTGGAGATGCCCCCCCACCTGCGGTAGTTTAGGAAGGGCCCCCGAGCCGCTGTGCCAACTTGCCCAACAGCCCCTCAAAACTCCCGTTGGACATGCACAACACGACGTCCCCGGGGCGCGCCTTGGCCGCCAACTCTTCCACCAGGGTGTCGACCTCCTCCACCACCTGGGCGTCCTTCCCCTGGGCGCGCAAGTCCGCGGCGAGCTTTTCTACGTCCAGGGCCTCTTTGGGCGGAATTTTGTCATGCGGCAGCGGCCGCCGAATGCGCACAAGCAAAGCCTCTCCAAAAGCCTGCGCATATTCCTCCTGGTGCAGCTTCCGCCTTGAGGTATTGCTGCGCGGCTCAAACAAAGCCCACAAACGGCGGCCGCCAAAGCGCTCCCAAACCCCTTGCACCGTCTCCCGCACCGCCGTCGGGTGGTGGGCAAAGTCGTCCACCAGTACAAGGCCGCCGCCCAACACCCGCGTCTCCTGCCTGCGCAACACCCCCGGGAAACTCTGTAGGCCCGCTTGCAGGGCCTCCACCGAAAGGCCCAGGCTTTGCCCCGCGGCTACAATGCCCAGCGCGTTTTCCACATTCTGAAAGCCCGAAAGCGGGAGCGAAAAGCTGCCCAGGGGGCGGCCGTTTTTTTCAACCTCCAACTGGGTGCCGGCCTGGGAGAAGCGAAGGCCCAAGGGCCCAAAGTCAGCGGCGGGGAGGGCGGGGCGAGCAGCGTAGGTTTCAGCGCGGCAGGGGGCGGCCCGGGCCATACGCACGGCGTTGGGGTAGGCGGCGCTCACCGCAATGTAGCCATCCTTAGGCATGCCCCGCGTCAGCTTGGCGAAGGCCGCCTCGTAGGCAGGCATGTCGGCATAAATGTCGGCGTGGTCAAACTCCACGCTGGTCAGCACCAGGGTTTGGGGGCGGTAGTGAAAAAACTTGGGGCCCTTGTCGAAATAGGCGGTGTCATACTCATCCCCCTCTATGACGAAATGGGCTCCCTCCCCCAGGCGGTGGCCCTTGCCGTCTTCGGCGTTAATGCCGCCCACCAGCCAGCTTGGGTTTTGGCCTGCGGACGCAAGCACATGCGCAAGCCACATGGCTGTTGTTGTTTTGCCGTGGGTGCCGGCGACGCAGACGACGTGCTTGTGGCGCAAAAACACGTCCCACAGCAAAGCCGGCATGGACAGTTGGGGAAGGCCCCGCGCACGCACGGCGGCGGCCTCGGGGTTGTCAAAGCGGATGACGTTGCCCACCACGACGGCATCGGGGTTGGCGGCCGCCACATTTTGGGCAGCATAGGGAGTAAAGAGGGGAATACCGGCCCTCTCCAGCACCAGGCTCATCGGCGGGTAGAGGTTCTGGTCACTGCCTGTCACCTCAAAGCCGCGCTCTTTGAGCATGCAGGCCAGGGTGCCCATGCCGGTGCCGCCCACGCCCAGCAAGTGCAAACGGCGTACATGAGGGGGAAGGGCGTGTAGTATATTTGTATTGTCTGTCACAGGGGTGTCCAGGGCGGTTTTATGTATTCATAACCAACAGACGCCTGGCCCACTTCAGTGCCGAGCGCCTCCATCTGTCTCTCAGGTACAAAGTTGCTGATGTGGCAACAAAATGCAAGCGCTGCGACCCGGACGCATGGAATGCTTCCTCCGCCCACATTCTCCTTTGCGTAGGTGAACCGGACATTGTCTGGGTACCCTCATATCGGTGTCGGCGGTGGTTGAAGAGCCGGCCCTGTGGCGAGGGGGGCGCCGCTGCAGGAGGTTCTGCGCCCTTCGTAACGAGGCTGCATGACTTTTTATAAAAAATAACCGTTGTCAAGTTCCAAATCCGTGCTAAAACGGCAGTGTGCTTATGTTCGCAGCGCTTTTGTATTTGCTGCGCTTATGTTCGACGCATTAAATATACATAAAACAAGGATAAACATGAAGAAAAAAACATGGATGATTGCTCTAGCCCTCGCATTTTCCATTCCGGCCCTTGCCTCCACGGCAAAGGACAACCCCAACCAGGATTTTACCGGGACCCCCGTCACGGTAGAAACCACAGATTCCGAAGTTAAAATTACTATTCAAAACGTGGCGGACCGTGGCCTTCCGGATGTCAGCATTTGGTCAAACGGCGTCCGTGTTGCCTCTTATGCCGAAATTGGCAAAGGCAAAACCGTCACACATGTCATCAACGTCAACACAAACCTCGTCGGGATACAAACTTTCGACATTGTCGTTTGGACTCGACTGGGCAATAAAAACTTCCAGGACATTCTCTTTGCAGACACTGCCGTCGTCGAAGTCAAAGGCTACGTCAGCTTCCGTGCAAACGGCGGCGTTTTCTCTTCAGGGCTCGACTATACCGGTTGGGAAGCCTATAGCTGGGATGAAGAGATTGTTTTCCCAGCCAACAACCCCACAAGAGACGGCTATGTATTTGTCGGTTGGGCAACGCAGTGGAGCAGTGACTTGTTGCTTCCCGGCATCACCTATGCTGACCTTGTCGGCGGCAACAACACCATGACTTCCGAATCCATCTGGGCACAGTGGGAACCAGTGCCCCCGACGACCGACTGGGTTGCCATTATTACAGCAGCCATTAACGAAGCTCTCGATGGCAGGCCCATCCAAAGCATTGTCGACACAAACAACAACGGCACCTCCATCTCCCTGAGCATTGACGGCGAAACCTATGTCTTCACAAGCAACGGCGCAGTCAACAGCACCAAGTCTCTCGTCATCGAAGGCGTTCTTTATAAGATTAGCCCCCAAGGCAACGGCGGCTTCAGCGTCAGCCGTGACTGAGCTGTTACGCGGAACCTGTGGTAACTCGCGAAAGCCCGTTAAGTTTCTTAACGGGCTTTTGTTTTTTGAGCTCCCCCTTCCCTGAAAAGGGGGTGCAGCTCCCCCCGGAAGCCTCTGGGTGTTTTGTACAGTTTGTGAAGTTTTGTGCAACGCCACAACAACTTCCTGGGACAAAACAAACGCAATCCCGCCCCGGCGTTCATGGCTTGCCTCATGTGGCCGTTTCGCTGACAAACGTTGTCCCCGTCTCGCGACACAGGCATTGCACTGCCGCCCGAGCACTCAGCAGCGCCATGGGAAGGCCACCCGGCGGCATCATCCGCTGTCCGGCGAAGTAGACGCCTTTGAGCCCCTTGAGGGTGGCTGGGTAGGCTGCCAGTTTTACGTTGGGTGTCAGTTCCGTCATCCAAGAGCCCTTCCAGTTGCCACAATAGCGCTCATACGTCAGGGGGGTGGCGATGTCCCACACCTCAACCTGGTTTTGTATTTCAGGCATTTGCGCCTCCAGCGCGGCGATGACGGCCTTCGCCAGCTTCTGTTTTTCCTGGAGGTAGCGGCCTTCTTCCTGGGCCTTTTTCCAGAAGTCATAGGTGTCGCCGGGCAGCAGGAGGGTCAGGGTGGATTTGCCCTCCGGGGAGAAAGTGGGGTTGGAGGCATAGTTGTTAACACTGAGGAATGGGTATGTCTGCGTTGAAAGCCCTATCGGCTTTGGGGGTTTAAACAGATAACAACTCGGGTAGTGTTTGAGGCTTGCGTTGATTCCCAGAGAAACAAAAGTCACCATGGTCGGCTCTGTCGCCTTGCGCATTTTTTTAAGCCAGGGTGCCTTGGGCGGCGTTTCAAACAAATGCTCGATGGCCATGGTATCAACGGTGACAATGACGGCGTCCGCGGGAAATGTTTGGTAACTGCCTGTTTTGTCTCCGACTGCTTTGTCACCGGCTGCTGTGTCGCCGACAAGCACACCGGTGGTTTTGCCCTTTTCGAGAATGAGTCGACGGACAGGGGTTTTATAATGAATTTTGCCACCCAAAGCCTTGAAAGTGTTGACCATCCGCTGAACGAAAGGCAGCGAGCCGCCCTCAGGAAAGCCGCCGTCACCGCGGGTCAGGGAGCCCATCGTCAAAAACAACATGCCCATGCCCTGCTCGTAGGAGGAGGCGCAAAGCATTTCGCCTATGCCTTCATGAGAAAACCGAGCTGCATATTCTTTTGCGGAGACTTTGAAATAGGCGCGCAGCCGACACAGGGCCAGCAAAGCCGAAAAGAGGCGGGAGAGCGACAGCCGCCGCTTTTTTGTCACTTTGACGCCTTTTAAGTCTCTGACGGGCTTGCCAAGTTTGCTGAGCTTGCGGATGTTGTTGCAAAACTTTCTAATTTCTTTGGCGTCGGCTGGCGAAAGCTCAAGCCAGTGCTGCTCGGTGGCGTTGACGTCCCGATAGAGGCGGATGGGGGTGCCTTTCCAGTCAAACTCGGCAAAGGGCTCGGGATAATGGATGTTGACGCTGTCGTCGAGGGCGCCCACGGTACGCCATAACGCATGCAAGCCCTCGTTTTTCCCTGAGCCTGTCAGCCAGTGCATGCCTCCCTCGAAGAGGTAGCCCCCTCGCTTCCAGGAGGTGCATACGCCTCCCGCCAGGGTGTGCCTTTCAAATATGCTGACTTCAAAACCACAACGCAAAGCATAAATTCCCGCGCTGAGTCCGGCAATTCCGCCGCCGATAACAATGACTTTTTTCTTCATGGGGGCATGCCTCCTTCAATGTCCATGGAATTCAGTCCATGGAATTCAAATCGGCAGGGTACATGTTTTCTTTGAGTTTGTCTTTGAGTGTTTGAAGCCATTGAATGGGGAATTTAAAGCTGGCAATGCCATCGTGAAGCGTCATGCGTTGAAAAAACGCTTGCGATACAAAACCCAAACAACCAGAAGCGGCCATGGGTGCCTTTTGAGCGTCCATGGCTGCCTTGCTTGTTGGGGGGCGGCGCCTCATCTAAGGTTGAGTTGAAGGGTTCTTTTGGCTTTGTCGTCGAATACCTTAATGAAGGCAATGCGAAGCCCGGGGTGGTAATACCAGGAGTTTATTCCGCTTTCTTCGAGCATTTTCGCCGCCTTCTCCGGAACCGCATCTTGCCAACAATGCAAAGCCTCCCCGTCCAGGTGGATGGCGGCAATGGGAATGGCCGAGCCCTGAATGTCCTTTGGCTCATGCAATACACCGACATAAAAAAACGTCTCATGCTTCGGTGTATATGTGTCATGCACCCGCTCTATTTTTATTTCACGCGTTTTCTTGGTTTTATTTGTGTATTTATGGGTTATTCGAACCTCCCTGTATTCGTTGTTGGCCTTCTCATCTCCCAGCAGCTCCCCCTCGGTTGAGCGGCGGCTTATGGCTGAGCTTCGGCTGAGGCCATCATCCAAATACAGGGTATATTTGCCGGATTCTCCAGGGTATACATTCAGCGTCAATGGCAGAGGGTGCCCCAGCTGGTGGCGTTCTCCAATATATTGCTCCAGCTCCAGGGTAGGCAATATGGCACCCGAGCGCACATACATGGGGAGGATGAAGGGAATATGCCAGGGTTTATCGTCTATGTAGGCATGATAGTCAAGGGTTGTCCCCCCTTCCACTGCGGGCTGCAGGGGTGCCCGGTTGTCCATATAGGCATACCATTGGGAGCCGCTGGGCAAATAAATGTCGCGTCTGCCATAGCCATTTTCAGCGGATTGTTTGTCCAACACAGGGGCAACCAGCAAGTCATTTCCCACAAAAAACTGGTTGTTTAAAAATTCCAATTTGTCGTTATACAGTGCGTTGTCTATTGTTTCACAGCAAAGAAACATGGGGCGGCAAATGGGCATTCCGGTGCGTGTGTTTTCAAACAGCGAGTCATAGAATAATTGCATAAGCCTATAGCGCAATTCTATATAATGTCTGCATACAGGAAGCACGCATTTATAGAAATGGCGCACCTCGTGCGGAACATTCCACTTGTCCAAATCAACACCCGCATAGGCATAGGGTTCCTGGAACAATTTCACGCCCTTTTTCCCCATATAATGGTTGCGAAACCACGGCATTAACGCACCTGCAGTTGTCCAGCGGATAAGCAATTCGGGGTCTGCCCATTGTTCCCAGTCATGCTCGCGCTCAAAACCGCCAATGTCCTGCCCGGCCATTGCTTGCCCGCACATGCCAAGGGAGAGGATTTGTGCTATGTTAATTTTTAAAAAGTCCCAATTGGAAGAGTTATCGCCTGTCCACAAAGCCGCGAAACGGTGCATGCCTGTAAAGCACCCCCGGCCGATGATAAAGTTGCGTTTGTTGTCGCGCCCCGGTAACGCATTAAGCCCCTTATAGGTGGCTTTGTGCAAGTTATAGGAATAAAGGTTCCACACCTTGAGGGCTTCTACTGTGCCAGGTTCCTTCTGCTCACAAAACCAGTCCTGTGAAATCAGCATCCTGAAAGGCAAACCCTTCATGTCGCCGCGGTTGTCGCGAATGCAAGGTGTTGTCATGTCTTGCCATACCATCTCCAGCCCACACGCATAGAGGAATTCATACTGTTTGCCCCACCACTCGCGGACCTCCTTCCGGTTTAAATCCGCATAATGGCCGGTGGTTCCTCGGCCGCCCCCATAATAAACCTCGCCTATATAAGGGCTTCCGCTGTTGAAATTGCCTTCATGAACCGTTCTTTGATGGTGCTCCCACCCGCCCTGGTAGTCCTGAGAGTCATAGGCGTGCTCCTCGTGAAGATGTGTGCGCACGTCTTTCAAAAAATAACCGTTTTGCTTTCCTTCAGCATAGGTTTTATAGTGGGAGTCTTTGTTGCTGATGATGGGGGTAATGTTTGTGCTGCATTTGATGCCAAGCTTGGCGAGGTTTGAAAACATCTCTTTGGGTTTTGGAAACTTGCTTTCGTCAATTGTAAATGTTTGGTAGTTGTTTTGTATATCTATGTCAATGTGTATGCCATCCAGTGGAATCCGGTGTTTCCGGTATTCATGGGCGACTCTTTCAAGATCCTCCCTTCTTTCATAGCCATAGCATCCCTGGTGGTAGCCCAATGCATAACGTGGTTTGAGTTTGGGGTAGCCAATGAATGACATAAATGTCTGCAGAGTGTCTTTGGCATTGTCTCCTGCAATAAAATAAATGTCCGAATCCAAAAAGCGTGTTCCAAGCATGGTGCGCTCGGAGTTTAAATAGCCAATGTCCATCAGCACTTGAGAAGGGTTATCCACAAAAAAACCGCCCACAGCGTCTTTGCCTGGTTGAGAGTCAAACAACAAAAAGAATGGCTCCGAGTGGTATAACGGCTCACGGACTTCAAAGGGCCCTCGGTTATAAATTTGCCGATAGCGCATGTTGTCATAGTTGAAGAAATTGATTTGGGATGAATTTTTGGCCAAGTTAACGCCGCCTTGTTCCCCAAAACCGATATATTTGGCATAGGGGGGTTTTTTAAACACTTGAATGATGTTGTGGTCTGCGTCACCGTTGGGGGTGAAAAGAGTGTTGCGTGTTTCCAGCATGTTATATTCTGTGCCGTTGGTGCATTTTTTGATGGTAATTCGAAATGGGTTTTTGCTTATAATAAGCTTCATGGTTGGATTTTTTTTGGCGTCCAGCACCGTCAAAACCGGTTCCTCAGGTGTTTTATCCCATTGGAGAATAAATTTTTTGTCTTCATTTATGCACTTTATAAGAGAGCGAAAGCTATCCATGACAACAGAGCGGGAGTTGTTGTCAGTATATGACTTTGCAGTGGTTTTGGACGGGTTAAAGCGAAAACGCACCGTGTTTTGAGTGGCAATTTGAATCAGCATGCAGCAAAGCTGACCGTTGTCTTTTTTTAACAACAACGAGATGGCGTTGTTTTCGTCGTGAAACTCACAGTCTTGAACAGTTTTTAGCGTTTGCCAATTTCGATAATTTGCAAAATAGTCTTCTACTTTTACAAAACGATACACATCACCGCTGGTTGACATATCTGTGTTCCCTCTTCTGTTGATGTTTGGCAATTCTCCCCCCCTCCCTCCATCGCCGAAGGTTAGGTGGTGTTCCTCAATGAGGACTTTTGTCTTCTTGGGGACACCTGCTCAGCCAGGCCGTTTTCTTGAATGGTTAACAAAAAGACCTTTTGTAGCTTTTTGCATATGTGTTTTTGAAAATCCAGAGAAAACAATCAAAGTGTGTTTGTTTAAGAAAAAACGCAGATGACAGGAGAGGACGCGAACTGGGGAGCAAAACCTTATATATTGTGTTATTAGAGGGATGTGTTTTTCGTTACCTGCGCTTAGCTGCTTTTGCCAGCGTGCATTTGGAGGCAGTTAGCTTGACGATGGCAAGCGGGGCTGTCGTTGTGCGAGACGTTCTCGTGTTTCGAGCCAGAGGACACGGACTTTTTGCTCCAATTCCTTTTTGGGTGGCAGTTCCGTCCAATATTCAGCGACCACAATGCCATCCTTATGCATTTCCAGAAGCTCCACTTGCTCCCGGCTGCCTGCGGCACAGAGAATGAGGCCGACGGGCGCATTTTCGCCTTCCTGGCGCTCATGCCTGTCCAGCCATTTGAGATAAAGCTCCATCTGCCCCTTGTCTCGCGCTTGGAATTTGCCCAGCTTTAACTCGACAGCCACAAGACGTCTCAATGCGCGGTGGAAAAAGAGCAAGTCCAAATAAAAGTCTTCACCGTCAACAACCATGCGCTTTTGCCGCTCAACGAAGGCGAAGCCCTTGCCAAATTCCAGAATGAAACTCTCTAATTCCCGGAGAATCGCTGTCTCCAAGTCAGCTTCCAGATAGTCACTTTTCAGGCCAAGAAAATCAAAAAGGTATGGGTCTTTGAAGGTGCCGTGCGGCACAGGAGAATTTGGCGCGAGTTGAGCATCGGCAATGGCCGTGCGCTCGAAGGCTTTGCGGGAAATAAGCTCTCTCAAGTCTCTTATGCCCAAATGGCCGCCTGCGGCTTGCTGGGCATAGAACAGTCTTGCCTCCGCAGACTTCAACGGCAACAACTCGACAAAATGCGACCAGCTCAATTGTGTCGACAGTGTCGCCAGAATTTCAAAATCTGGAAATGACTCGGCAAATTGAAGCATGCGCCGCAAATTTCTTTCTTCAAAATTTCGGCCATATTTTTCTGTCAATTCTCGGGCCAGTGTCGCGACAATTTGTTTTCCATAATCCGCTCGTCGGTTTTGCAAAACCGCCTCGTTGACGCGCGTGCCGATTTTCCAGAAAAGCAAAGTCAATGCATAGTTGGCCTGGGAAACCACTGTGCCCCTGGCGTGCTCAATCAGGGTTGAAATTTCGGTGAACAGGGAAGGGCTATCACTCATGCCTCGCTTCATGTCACAATTCTCCCTCCAAACGAGTGCACTTTTCCATTCTATTCGTTTTGCCTTAAGCCGTTCTGAAAGCCGTGCCAAAATATTTCCTTCCGCCCATGCACAGCGCTTAAATCTCAACAGCTCAAGAAGATTCTGATTGATTGCTTATGTTAAAAAGACAGCGAAATCGGTGTTTGCAAGCCCATTCAGACCCATACGAAAATATTAACGTGGGACTGCGTTGGGCGACGAATCCTTGCCCCAAAGGCGATACCTAAATTCACACCAGAAGTCAGAACTGCGTGAACAAATCTTCTTTTTTTGGAAGCGGAGCTCTTCGCACAATAAATTGCCTGGAAAAACCGAAAGGACGCAAAACACCGAACAAGGGTTCTGATAGGAAAGGAATGCGGCACTGCGGTTTGGACAACAATTGGATTTCCCAAGGGTATTTTGAAGAAAAATCAAAACGGACCATGTCCGGCTCAATCAGCTGAAGGTTTTCGAAGTTGCCGACGCCGTAGCCATAGGTTATGCCAACCAACGCGCTGTCGACAATGTTGAGCTCTTTGTCCAGCAGCAAAACCTCTATGGCTTCTGGAAAGCAAAGGTTGTCTGTCACCAGCAACAACGTTTTATCCTGCCACTGTACAGCCGCCTCCAGAGAGTCCGCTTTGACATATTTGCCTGTTGGCTCCCCACCTAGAAGGATTTCAGCTTTGAGCTCAGGGGGTTCCCGGATGTGCCTTAAGCTGATGTCGTGGTTGAGCTTCATGGACTGTCACCCAAAGCAATGTTGTTGCCCAGGGTGAAGGCTTCGGCCTGGAGGGCATCCGCCATTTGCGCAGCGAAGGCGCCGGTATGGAGGCGCACCTGGCTGAAGTCCTCACCAAAGCGAGGCTCGAAGAAGGCGCGGCTTTGGGTGTCGAGAGGGGAGCCGCCGCTGTTGAGAGAATGCAGGCTGGCTTCAACCTGGGGCGGAACCTGGGCAGGGAAGCTTGGTGTTGCAGAAGCCTTTGCCTGGAGGAGGTTGGGGGGCGCTGTTTGAGGCTCAGGTATACGCAGGACACGTTCCGTGGCGGCATCCGCCTCGTTGTTGGCCGCACCCACTTCCAGGCGCGGCTGTACACCAGGGTGGCGCAAGGCATGGCACAGCTGTGCCTTGTGCGCCAAGGCGTTGGGCACTGGCGTTGCGTGGGCGTGGAAGGGCGTTTGGGTTTTGGTTTCAGCGTGGGTTCTCATAGAAAACCTTGTTGAGGTCGTCCGAAATATGCCTGCTTTTGATATGGCTGGGGTGACGAGCCCACCGCCCCCTTTTATCAGCAACAACCCGCCTGGGTGCGTGCCCAACTCTCCACAAATAAAAAAACCGGCAGCCTTGCCAAACCTGGCTCTACCATCGCCCTTTAAAAGCGGGCGACTGCCAAAGGTCCTCCGTCGCGGTACTCAAATAAAGAGGCTTGCCGCCCCGCGTTCCGTCGGGGGTGGCAAAAGGTGCCCCCCAGAGTTCATGGGTAGGCAACGTATTGGCAGGGGGGCTGCTCACGCTACCCAAAGGAAGAGGAAAGCATACAAGAGAGCCATAACGAGAAGACCTGCCGAAAAAGCAAAAGCCGCTTTATCGTCCATGGCTCCCCCTCAGCTCAGCCACCTCAAGGGCCGCCAGGCATTGCTCCTCCTCCTGTTCTGTCAA